>Ga0172366_10000570_pt1 | contig 27000 bp, 14 predicted proteins | sample LakKivSesite69cm_FD_114533 | JGI IMG/M metagenome (GOLD analysis project Ga0172366, IMG submission 114533) | Sediment microbial communities from Lake Kivu, Rwanda - Sediment site 69cm | ecosystem: Environmental > Aquatic > Freshwater > Lake > Sediment | place: Rwanda: Western Province, Lake...
CAAGACCTCGGACCGCTATCGGTGAATCATCAGGGACAACTCCCTGCCGTAACGCTTTCCTTCAATCTTAAACCCGGCACTTCTCTGGGCGACGCCGTTAATTCTGTAAAAAGCGCCGCTTCCTCAATCCTTCCAGCCACAATGACCACATCCTTCCAGGGAACCGCAAAGGCATTTGAGGCATCAATGAAGGGGATGGGATTATTGCTCATCATGACTGTTTTTGTTATCTACATCGTCCTCGGGATTCTCTACGAAAGTTTCTTTCATCCACTGACGATTCTAACAGGATTGCCCGCTGCGGGCGTTGGAGCACTCCTGACCCTCTGGCTATTCCACATGGACCTGAATCTGTATTCCATTGTGGGCATTATCATGCTGGTAGGCATCGTCAAGAAAAACGCAATCATGATGATTGACTTCGCCCTCGCCGCACAGCGCAATGAGGGGAAAAGTCCGGAGGAAGCCATCGTCAAAGGTTGTCTGATTCGTTTCCGTCCCATCATGATGACCACCATGGCGGCAATGATGGGCGCACTTCCCATCGCCCTTGGCATTGGTACCAGCGGCAGTGCCCGCCGTCCGCTTGGACTTGCCATCGTTGGCGGCTTGGTCCTATCCCAATTCCTCACCCTCTATATAACGCCCGTTTTTTACACCTACATGGAGAAAGTGAGAAATTTATGGAAAAGAGCGGTTTAAAAACTTCGGTATGGATGAGAGCGGGGATTTTTTTGCTGGCGTTTCTGCTCGCCCATTGTTCAGCGCTGAAAACAAAACCACCAAGCCAATGCGATGCGGAGAAAAAACTGAAGGCGGAAATCCTTTCCTATATTGACGCGCCTGAGACCCAAAATGCCTTCTGGGGCATGGAAATCAGACGCCTCGGCACGCCTGTGCCGCTTCTCGCCCTGAATGCGGGGCGCAACTTCATGCCCGCATCTAACATGAAACTATATACCACAACCGCCGCCTTCTGCCTCCTCGGAAAGGACTTCCGATTTGAAACCCACATCATTCACACGGGTGAAATCAGCAGGGATGGCGTCCTGCATGGCGATATCATCATTCAGGGCAAGGGCGACCCCTCTATCTCAGGACGCTACCGCAAGGGCACCATCACAACGGACATGATTATGAAGGAATGGGTTTCGGCTCTTCGCGAAAAGGGCATAAAATCCATCGAGGGGAACATCATCGGCGATGATGATTATTTCGTGGACAACGATATCGCGGACTCATGGGAGTTTGACGAGATGCCTTACTGGTATGCCGCTCCGTCTTCCGCCCTTTCCATAAATGATAACCTCTACGACATGACAATATATCCCGGGGAGTCCGTGGGAGCAAAGGCGCTACTGGTCACTGCCCCGCCGATAAACTATGTGACCTTCCAGAATGACGTGATAACAACCGTTGCAGGTGCGCGCAGGCATATTGATTTCAGCCGCGGGATGGATAATAACAACGTCCGCATTTTCGGGCATATCCCAATTAGCGGAAGGCGCTGGCGAGACAGGGGGTGCGTTTTCAATCCAACACTTTACGCCGCCACGCTCTTTCGGGACTCCCTCACGAGCGAGGGCATAAGCGTCAGCGGGAGCGCCGCCGACCTGGACACATTCAGCGATGCAGAGAAGGAAGATTTGCTCCGCAATGCCCGCCTCCTTTACGTCCACGTCTCCCCGCCTCTCTCAGAGATTATCAAAATCGTGAACAAGCCCAGCCAGAATTTTTACGCCGATATGTTTCTCAAGACGCTCGGTCGGCGTTTCCGCAGCGAAGGGAGCTTTAAAGCGGGGGCGCTCGCGGTGAAGGACTTTCTGAAAAATATCGGCGTGCCAGACGTGGACAGCATCCGCATGTACGACGGCTCGGGATTATCGCGCTGTGACCTCGTCCAGCCCCGCCAGACACAGCATATCCTGCAATACATGGCGACACGACCTGATTTTGAGGCATTCTATGACTCGCTTGCCATTGCGGGAGTGGATGGCACTATCGGCGGACGCATGAACGAACCGCCCGCAAAAAATAACGTGCACGCCAAGACAGGCTTCATCGCAAACGTGCGCTCTCTCTCCGGTTACCTCGATGACCTGAATGGCGACCGCTGGGTCTTTTCCATCATGTGTAACCAATACACCATACCCGTCTCAAGGGTTGACCACATCATCGATAACATCTGCCAGGCACTTGTGAGATTCAAAACGCCAAAATAATAGATCTCGCGGAGAACGCAGAGAGCGCAGATAGAATAAATAGAAATAATCTCCGCGAACTCTGCGTGCTCTGCGTGAAATTCTAAGAAACACTTGACACGAATGAAACATAATTAGTAGTCATCCACTTTATGTGAGGCGACGTAGCCAAGTGGCAAGGCGGAGGTCTGCAAAACCTCTATTCAGCGGTTCAAATCCGCTCGTCGCCTCCAAATATTTTACGCCGGAGTGGTGGAACTGGCAGACACAAGGGACTTAAAATCCCTCGGAGCATTAGCCCCGTACCGGTTCGATTCCGGTCTCCGGCATTTCCACCCTTTGAACATCCTTTAATGCCTCTGCGATTTAGAAAAAAAGAGGAGGAGGGTTGTTTGCCATGGAAATAAAGGCGGCGGAGCGGCTCGGACATCTTCCGGTCTATCTCTTTGACAAGCTGGATGCGGACAAGACTGCTGTGCAGGCGCGCGGGGTCGATGTCATCAGTCTCGGACAGGGCGACCCCGATGAGGGGACGCCTCCCGACATTATCGCCGAACTCTCCCGCACGGCAACCAACTCTGCAAATCACCACTATCCCTCTTTCAAGGGAATGACGGAATATCTCAAGGCGATTGCGGATTTCTACAGGGATAACTTTGGCGTCGCCCTTGAGCCCGGACCTGAAATCCTCTCCCTCGTCGGCTCAAAAAGTGGTGTGGGGCGACTCCCTCTCGCACTTGTCAATCCGGGTGAGGTGATTCTCTGTCCAGACCCCTGCTACCCGGCATATATCCCCGGCATGATTCTTGCCGATGCAAAGGTTGAATACATGCCGCTCCTTGAGAAGAATCAATTTCTCCCCGACTTGACACAAATCCCATCAAAGATTGCAAGGCGTGCCAAACTCATGCTCCTCAACTACCCCAACAATCCAACCGCCGCCGTCGCCACGCAGGATTTTCTCAAGGACGTTGTGCAGTTCGCCAAAAAATTTGAGATAATCGTAGCTTATGACGCCCCTTACAACATGATGGTCTTTGATGATGAAAAACCTCTGTCATTCCTTCAGATACCGGGGGCAAAGGATGTCGGCGTGGAATTTCATTCCATGTCCAAGCTGTTCAACATGACCGGCTGGAGATGCGCATGGGTTGCGGGTAATCGCCATGTCATTGATGCCCTTTCACGGCTGATTTCCAATGTGGACATGGGTGTCTTCAAGCCAATACAGTTTGCCGCCGTGAAGGCGCTGAAAAACGGCACCGTCTTTATTCAAAAAATGAATCGACTCTATCAGGAGCGTCGGGATGTGGTTGTCAACGGGCTGAAAGAACTGGGCTGGAGCGTCAAGCCATCAAGGGGCACATTCTTCGTGTGGCTGCCAGTGCCGGTGAAAGGTAAGGAATCCATCCCATTTGCGCTGGAGCTGTTGCAAAAAACGGGCGTGCTGATTACGCCCGGTCGCGGCTTCGGCGAGCATGGGGAAGGATATTTGCGGATTGCCCTGACGGTGAGCGTTGAGCGTCTTAAGGAAGTTGTCCGCCGCATCAAAGAGGCGGGCTACATATATACCCCTCAGGGAATGGTTTCCTGAGGGGCATTTTTTCGGACATGTCGGACCTGTCTGACTTGTCAGACTGGTCAGACTTGTGCAAGGGTTTGGGCGTTCAGGAGCTCTATGGTGCCGAAGTGGTCATCTGTGAGTTTAAGACGTTGCTCTGCCGCCTGCAGGATTAGCTTGACCACCTCCGAATAAGAAATAAACGCCTGAGACGCCATTTTTGCAAGATGCCCATCCCAGCACCAGCCGGGATTGGGATTGACTTCAAGGAGATATGGATTTCCCATCTCGTCAAGCCGCCAGTCAAATCGGCAATAATCCCGGCATTCAAGCCGCTCAAAGAGTTTCAGGCAACAGTCAACAATGAATTTCTCCGTGTCGGGTGGGAGATTCGCAGGGATAGATTTGAGCTTGCTGTAAGGTGATTCTGGCATCCATTTTGCCTCATACCCGCAAATCCGCGGCAGGTCAGGCGGAAGTTCCGAGTAATCTTCTTCAATTATGGGCAGAACGACATAGGATTCAGGCGGATTGCCGATTATCCCGACACTCAAGTCCTTGCCATTTAGAAATCTCTCAACCAGTATCGGCTTTTCATAACCGAACTTGCCCCTTATATCCGTGACGGCGCTGACCATCTCTTCAAGTGAATAGGCAACGCTTTTCTGTGTAATGCCGAAGGATGAATCCCCGAAGTTCGGTTTGACTATGACCGGGAATACACTTGGAACGTCGCGCAACTCGAAAATGGAGTCCTCTGGTTTGATGAAAAATGCCTCCGGTACAGGGATTTGCATTTCGCTTGCGATACCGCGCACTAATGATTTGTCATAGCAGAAGGCAAGGCATTGCGGATTTGAGCCGGTGTAAGGGATGTCAAGGACTTCAAGCATTGCCGGCACGTGAAGCTCTTTGCGGGCATCGTTTAGAAATCCCTCATCGCAGAGGTTGACGACGTAATCCACCTTCCCTTTTAGTTTCATGAGGTCGGAGACAAGTGTGTTGTGACTGGACAGGTAAACGACATTATAATCCTCCGCATTTCGGAGGGCTGACTTCAGTTGGTCGATGGTATAGAGGTCGTCATCATCGAAGGTGGAGCCGGGCTTCAGGGGGTCGGGCTTTGAGGGGTCTCCAAGAAGGACGGCGACATTCTTTTTCTGCTCCCCGCGCTTGGGTTTAAGTGTCGTCCATTCCTTCTTGACAACCGAGGAAACAATCAGGCGCTGTGCCATCATTCCCAGGTCCTGATTTCTCTGGGAATCCGGCGTCAGTGTGCCATGAAAAACAACGTCAGAGAACTTCGCGTTTGAAAATAGATTTGTCAGGGCTTCCTTATCATAAAGGCGCTCGGCGTAAAACTGGTCTTCGATAACCCCCTTCTCAACGTGTGTGATGATTTCACGGCTGATGAGGCGTTGATTGTCAAGCGACAGTGAGCGTTCGCGGCAAACGAAGTATTTGTCACCTATCCACTCCCAGGAGCGCGGGTCATAGGTGGACTTGATATAAGCGCCGTCAGCAACATCAATCAGGATGCGCCCCCACGGTTTGAGCACCCTGAAGACCTCCTTCAAAACGCGCAGGTCGTCATTCACAGTCTCAAAATATCCAAACGAGTTGCCAAGGATAAGAACGATGTCAAAGGTGTCGGCGGGATAATCAATCTTGCGCGCATCGCCCTCGCGGAAACGGATGTCAAGCCCCTCCTTGCGCACACGTGTCTTGGCTTTCTGGATGAGATAACGTGAGCGATCAATTCCGTGGACATTCTTATATCCGCGGCGGGCGAGCTCGAGGGAATGACGCCCCTGTCCACAGCAGAGGTCAAGAATTATGGCATCCGCTGGCGGGGTGCTCAGAATCTGGAGAAAACTGGTGATTTCATCGCGAGTGATGGCATCATCCTCCACCACGTCGCCATCAGTTTTGAGATAGAGCGAGTTAAAAACGCGACGCCACCAGTCGGATTTAACGTGCTCTTCAAGGTTGGCTACGGGTCCGAGCGTTCGGCACCGGGGCTTCACTTTTTTTACAGCCGTGAGGGTCTTCGAATTATTGCCATTGCCATTACTGTTTCCATTACCATTGCCACTACCATCAGCGTCTCCGGTTTCACGTCCATTGGACTGTGCCACACCGGAGGCGCTCTTGGATGCACTGGGCGAACTACCCATGAGTTATATCAACTCCTTTTAAAAAGTATTTTGATTTGTTCCTGTAAAAATATTCAGCGTGAATGAGAGCCTGCAAGGGGAGCGGGAGAAGCGTGGGCGGGAGCGGAATGATGAAATACGTATTTTAAAAATGAAGTCGGGGAATAGGGAATGTCATGATGGGAAAAGTGCCATCGTTCCATCACTCCCCGTTCGGGTGGTGGGCAATCAGTTAGTTGGTTTCTTCAGGAAAATCAGTCTTCGTCTCACTTTGGATTTTCCTTTTTCTCCTTGAAAAAAATTTCGTTGAAGTCTCATCGCTGAGTCATCAATTATTTTTCTCTTACAGGTGGATACAGGACACCGCCAATCCATATCAAGATAAAAGTGAAAATTTTTTCGCGAGGGGCTTTGTCGTATATATTTGTTATAAAAAGGTTTAGATAGAGGCGCTCACGCGACGCAAAAATTTTTTTTTACACATTCCGCCAATTTTCAAAAAATGCGAAATTCGACCTCGATTCGAGCAATAAATAAAACCACCTAAATGACGCAGAATCATGATTGCCATTGCAAGCGCTGAATTTTACGTCAGTGGATAGCGATATACCTTCATCAGGTCTTTACGAATCTCCAAGTTTATTTAGTATGAAAATCAACACGCTTATCCGTTAATATATATCGCCTCTTTCCTCAATTGACTTTATTCTTACTGCTTTTATTTCTTCATGAATCTCATAAATTATCCTTATATCCCCAATACGATAGCGATGCATATTCGAAAGTTTCCCTTTCAATTTCCTAACATGGACATTAAAATATGGATTTTGGGAAATGTTATCAATTGCCCGTCTGAGTCTTCTTTTTAAATTTTTATTGGAATGTGTGAATTTCTTTGCGGCATTTTGATGAATGATAATTTTATATGTCACTTAATATCATTCCATAGGACATAAGCGCCTTTTTTGCCTGATTCCCAATCCTCATCTGCTTTCCGTATTTGCTTCATAATCTTTTTATTACTTTGAATTTCTATTGTCTCTCTTATTGCATCCAAATCCTCAGAAATGGCTTCACTAATTACGGACTTCAATTCATCCGCTGTCATGTCAGAAACCTTCTTTACAGCTGTTTTCATGGGACATATCCCTTCACTGGGAAAAGTAGGTAATTTTCATATTAACAATTCCCGCATACGTCAATAAAAATGTCTGCAACCAGAAGCGCCTTTATTCACGGCATGGGAAATTGATAGACTTGCACTTTGTCGAGATACACCCTGCCGTATTGTGATGCCTCGCCATCCACGATGTCGAAATCAAGCGCTATCAGGTCGCTGGTGGCTCCGGGCGCGCCTGAAAGATATGGCGGTGAATCGATGAAGATGGAATAATTCGTCCCGCCCGGCGCAGGCATGTGCCCCGATGTCCCCATCACCTGCCGCACATACCTCATTCCATTCCAGTCATAGGTCTTGTTGGAAAATCTGAGCCGTATCATCGGGAGATGCGTGCGGGCATCCTCACTCTCACTGTGCAGTGTGAAAACGGCGCTATAGAGATAACCAGATTCGAATTTCGGACCATCCGCATAATAATTCAGTCCCCATCCGCCGAAGTTAAGTCCCTTAGAGCCGACCGGACCGGGCGATTCCAGCCACAATGAGCCGTTGTCAGCGCCGCTGGTGACGGGGTCAAGAATCGTTCCAGCGTCGAACCTGCCCCACTTGGCAAAATCCTCTGATGTGTCATACTGGGCGATGAGCGTGCCGGCAGTGGGCGATATCGATTGGCGCGTCACTTCAATGCTGTGGCAGTAAATATTGCCAGTCTGGACTGGCGTGAAATCAATCAGGTCAAGATAGAGGAGGAAATTGCTGCCGATGCAAGAGTCTTCCGGATTTTTGAAGAAATAGGAGTCAACATTACGCCAGTCGGTTGTGAGGGCATTTGGACCTTTGTCCACATGGAAGGCGGCAAGCGTGAGTGAGGCGGTATCGTTCCAGCGCAAACGCACAAAGGGTACGGCACTGGTATTCGTCTGGTCTGTCTCGAGGTTGTAACGGGCGCGGTAGAGATAATTCTCAGTGCACGACTGCATGGGCGAATTCACCTTCAATTCCCAGCAGCCATACTGGTTGCCGGAGGCACCTTCATCGAGGATGGCGATTGTGGATGGGGTGCTTGTGGAGGTCTGGGCGATATAGAAGGCACCGAGTGGGTCGTCGATGAATGTCCCACCGGCGGTGGGCAGGGGCTCCCATCCCTCTGCTGGGGCATTGTCAAATGGGTAATAATATCCACCGGCGACGATTTTCGTGCTTCTGCTCGTGTGCCCGATATCTGTTTCTATATCGAGGACGGCAGTATAAGTCCCAGGATGATCATAAGTAAAACAGGCATTGTGCTGGTCGGATTCAAAAATCCCATCATTGTTAAAATCCCATTTTTGTCCCAAGATTGAATGACCATTTCCGTTGGAATGGTCTGTGAAGCAAACCGTGAGAGGCGCCCAGCCGGAGGACGGCTCTGCGGTGAAACAAGGCGCCGGCGCAGGATGGACTGTCAATGTAACTTCATCGGGTAAGCTGGAAAGAGCGCCATCACTCACAATCAGCTGGAAGCGATAGGTTGTGTCGGCAGCCGCCGGCTGGACGGTAAAACTGGGATTGACAGCAGTTGCATCGCTGAGCGTCACGGCAGGTCCTTCAAGTTGCGACCAGGAGTATGTGATGGGGTTGCCATCAGGGTCATAAGAGCCTGAGCCACTGAGGGTGCACGTAACTGGGGTTGAGATTGTCCAACTGAGAACCGGACCGGCATTTGCGACTGGGGCTGCATTGGCAGTAACAGGATAACTTGCGCCAAACCACGCAGGCGCCCATGAAACGGGCATATCCCAGACGGAATACATGGGCCAGTTGCGGTCGTCGCCTGTGCCAGCTATCCAATATTGTCCAAGTTTGATACGGGCGGCATGATTCCATCCATCTATAAGTGACTCATCAATCTGAAGCTCTGCGCTCCACGAGTCTCCACTGTAAAAAACGGCTGATTCAAGTCCTGCCGGTGGGTCATAAATGGGATTCATGCTGCCATCGCCACCTCCTCTGGACTGGAACTGAATTCCATTTTCATCCACAAAGTATCCTGCATCATCCGCCTGAGCCCAAGTGTCACCGCTGTTGTTCTTATCTATGCGGATTCCAACGAATGTGGTAGCACTACCGATTCCCTGCCTGAGATTATTGAACATGACGCAGAGTTTGCCGCCTGCATGCACAAGAGAAACATTGGCGAAACTCCCATCGCCGAATGGGATGCGGACAAATGTTCCGGCAGAATATGCGGCATCATCGCAAAGACCATCAAGAACTGGCATCGGAGACCCATCTGGAACTGTAAGGGGCAGAACCTCGAAGTTTACTATGGCGCTCCCTGTATTATCATCGCTGTCTGTTGCAGTGAGGGTTGCGCTGAATGCACCGGGTTGCAGGTCATCTATGGTCAGGGAATTCCCGGTGCCGGTCAGAAAGGGCAGGGTATAGAACTGAACATTCCAGCTGAGCTCATCATCCGGGAGGCGACCATCTTCGGTGTCCCATGCGACGCCCGCCAAAACTGGCTGTGTCCCGAACGGAATTCTATCACCATCGCGAATTCCTCCGATAACCACCCTGGGCGCATGGCGCGGAATGGTGAACGATGGTGTTTCTTCCATATCAGTCAGAATTCCATCCGTGGCAATAACCCGCAGGCGGGCGTTTGTCGTGCCTGTAAGATAGTCCGCATCGGTGCTGTATGAAGTATAAGGATAATTACTCGCAAAGCTGGCATAGTTGGCACCTCCATCCGAGCTAAACTGCACGGTATAGAGAATAGTATCACCATCTTCATCCGTGCAGTCCCATGTGAGACTGAGCGTGTGTCCCACTATGGATACTGCCCCAAGCGTCAGGACGGGTGGATGTGCGCTCACAGGACGTTCATTCAGGGTGGTTGACTGGTCGGCAATCTGAACATACGCCGTGAGATCGTCATAATTGACATACTGCGCAAAGCCAACCTCATCATCTACGCCATCATCCATCATGTCGAAATAATTAAGCGGGGTTTCGGAGAGTGTGCCACTGCCGGAATCAAGAAGTCGGACAACATAAGGATTGGTCCCTCTGGTCATATTTTTCACGGCGGCATGTGAACGGAGCACTTTTGCGGACGGCGCGGTGCCGGGAGGGAAGACCATATAATTTCCGGGATGGAACTCACCCGATTTTGTGGAGAAAAATCCACAGAGGAACAGCTGAGAAGACGTTCCTATGGCAGCGATTTCCTCAGGTGAGAGTTTCAAATCCTCCTTCGCGCCCACGGAGCGATAATTCGGCATCATACCAAGCAGCCAATCCCAGGTGTAGCTGGAGACCCACCTTTTATTCCGATATGACATCAGGTCTCCCACGTCCATGGTTGTGGGCATCATGACAGTGCGGGAGATGGGGTCAAATCCATAGTAATCCGACCAGCTGTCAAATCCGATATTGCAATAATCGAAGGGATAGTCCGTATTGTAAGGGCCATCGGGATGCTGACCGTCATCGCACTCCATGTGACCCATACGATAATTATGCCCCATCTCATGTGCGAGGTTGACACCGCCCTTTGGAGAATTAGGCAGAAAGGATGTTGTTGTGTTCCGCGCCGTGAAGGTGAGGCAGTCGCCCGGTTCCATTCCAATACCGTTGAAAGAGGGCTCCTGCGGGGCGACCATCCCCACATAATGAGTCCGCTCGCAATAAGAGGGGTCAGCAGATATCTGGTCTCGTATCCAGAGGGAGACTTGAATCCAGTTTTGGTCATCGGGCAATTCATACCCGTTGTAGCTCCAGGGGAACTCATATTCCGCAATATCATCATTTTGATAATAGATATCTATCGCCCTTACGGGAAGAAAACTCTCCGCGCGGGCAATGATGTCACCGAAACGGGGCAACTGTTGAATGGAGTATTCCGGTATGCCCTCAACACGGACGGGGATAAATACAGCGCAGGGCCATCCCTTATCCTGAATTGTGTAGGTCTGCTCAATGGTGTTATTGGCTCGGGCGGACTCCACCTCAGGACCAATCCATAACGGATTGACTGAAAAGACCAAGCGCAATTGTCCGGGTTGCGCCATCCATGAAGCAGGCAGGCGGAAGAGAAAATTCCTATTCACATCGTAGCGGGTGTAAACCGCACTGGAATAACTGCCAATCTGTGGGTCATTCAGCGGACTTAGAGGTGAACCTGTCAATTCTGTGGTACCTCTATAACCACGCAGTCGGGCGCCACATCTGAAAACCTGCTGAGCAAAATCGCTATGAACCAGCTCAGCATAACCGCGCACGTATGTGGGTTTGGATACTACAAGGGGGACATCGGGAGAGGGGTTGAGTCTCTGTATTGCCTGCACGGCTTCGAACTGTGTGGCGCGTAAATCCACTGTTAGTGGCTGAGCGCTGGCATTGAGTTTCCATATCTGGTCAACATCACGGTAATAAATATAACTGCCATCACTGCGGATGTTTGTACAATCGGATGAGGTATAATTGAAAATGGTTTCCGGAGTATCCCCGGGCGCCGCCGTAAGACTCTTCCGTTTGATATAAATATTATATGAAGCCACATTCGTATTCTCGATCCAGAATATGTTCGAGGAATCCGTATCCAGACTGACAAGCGTGTTTGCAATGGGACTCAGATAAAGTGACACGCCCGTGCCGGTCACAGGGTCAAGTCGCCAGACATAAGCATACGGCGCAGTTCGAACTATGGTTGCCTGCTTCAGGCAGAAAAGCCGGTCAGAATTATCTGCCATCCGCTGAGGCTTGAAAAAGTATATATCCTGCGACAGGTGAACTGAGACATCCGGGGCGGCGCTCAACTCATGGCGATAGAGGTCATACTGAGTGGCACACAAAGTGATATAAAAGATTGCCGGATGCGGATTGAACGAGGTATCATTATAGGTATAAACACCAAACTGAATGACGCTAATGTTGCTAAGTCCTCCATTTATTGTAACCTCGGTTCTTTTGTCACTTCCATCCACGTTGGCACTGAGTATATGAGACAATGTAAGTGAGCTTTGCTCACACCAGTATAATCGCCCCTGGTAACAGATAATTCTCCCATTGACTGTGGTAGTTATCGCCGTGGGCAGGCTTGAGGGTCCAACGCCAACCGTATCCCAGGTGGCGTTCACCGCAATGCGTTTGATTTCATTGTCCATGGGGAAGTAAAAATAATTCGCATCACGCGCACAATTATTATCCGTCGACGGCATCGCGGAACAATCGTTTACCGTATATGGAAGCGTTGCCGCATTTTGAGGGATAATTCTGATATGGGCATCCACGAACGACATTCCGCAATTACCGCCCGCCAGCCAGTAATACATCTGATTCCCATAGAGCTCAAAACCGCTGATTCCGTATGTATCATATTCGATTCTTGTTTGCCCCTGAGCAAGAAGCAATGAGGGAATGATTAAAAATAGAAGAATAAAACCAGTGGCAAGTTTGTTACTCATACTAATCCCCTTCTAACTATAATATATTATCCATACTTATCCAATATGTTTGGTAAGTAATTTTGTTCAGAAAGTCAAGTCGAATAGTTCGAGTTATTACAAATTCTGATTCCATCTGGGAATCGCAGAATGGAGAGAACTGATATTCATCATCAGAAAAATGCCGTAATGCAAAATATTGAATTATTTATAAAATCAAGGACAAATCAACTGAATTGCAAATCTCCATGAAAGCCTGAATTATTTCTTGAACCGGCGCAGGCGCAGGGCTTAATATTTATGCATGTTTGTCAGGGGAGGAAGACCATGGATGATTTCATCAAGGTGTCATGCCCGGAATGCAACTGCATCCTTGTGGTGAACAAAAAAACGGGTGAGGTGGTTGAGACGCGTAAGCCGATTCTTGAGGAATCAACGGGCGACCGGTTTCAGGACGCCTTTCTAAAGGTGAAGAAGTCAAAGGAACTGGCGGAGGAGAAATTCCGCGCCGCTCAGGAAAAGGAACGGGATAAATCTAAAAAACTCGACGCCCTCTTTGCGGAAAAGCTTAAAGAGATTAAGGAAAAAGGGGAGACCGGTCCGCCAGAACGCCCCATCGACTTAGATTGATACCATCGTGTTTCTGAGGTCCTCAGATTGCAAATCAAGAGTTCATACCCCTCCTCTTTTCATCTGATATTTGCACTCACAGTCTTTTTCATTTCATCTTTCATCCTTCATCCTTGCAAAGCAGGGGAGATTCTTCTCAATCCGGGTTTTGAAGATGATAAGGACGCAGATGGCTATCCCGATTCATGGATTCTTCAGCGTTACGCCATCACCGACCATAACCCCCTCCTCGCCTTTGAGGGCAACGTCAGCGTCAGGGCGTCCACCTACCAAAGTTGCATTCAGGTAAAACCAAACATGGCAGGCGGGACTCGGCTTGCCTTTTCAGGATTCCTCCAGGGCGAAATCGGGGGCGAATACGCCTCACTCGCCTGTGAAATACGGTCAGCAGGGCAATGGCGTCACTATCAGAGTAGCATCTTTCAGACCGGAGTCGGTTACGCCCCTTTTGCCGCCACTTTTCTCCTTCCGCCGGATGCCGACAGCGCCAGCGCCATATTCAACACACCCTTCACCTCCGATTGGGCGCGCGGCGATGCCTTTTCCCTCACCGACGAATCCATACACAATTCTGACTTTGAAGAGCTGACGGATGGATTACCAACGTGTTGGTTTTCAGTGGGGCAACCCATGATTAATTCCACAGGTCAGGGCGCCTTCAGCGGAAAAACGGAGGTGCGCTGTGACTGGTCAAATTATTTTTATCAGGATATCGCCGTTTATCCGGATAAAACATATACCCTCATTTTTCACATCCGCACCGATGATGCATCTACCGTCCCGGATGCCCTCACCTGCACTTTCTTTGACGAGTGGATGAACGTCATATCGGAGGCGAGTCTTTCCTTTTCCTCCGAGCCGCTCTACAAGCGCTTCACAGGCATCTTCACACCGCCGGCGGGAACTATCTACATGCGCCTTTCGCTCCGCCCATCCCTCGAGTCACGAGCCGCTCTCTGGTTTGACGCCCTTACGCTTCACGCCTGCACCGCCACGCCGTCCGCATTTTCACCGAACGGCGACGACATTTACGACACCTGCACGGCAATGCTCCTTCTGGGCGAACCTTCAACAGTCTCTCTGGAGGTCACGGATGCTCATGGTTCTTCCGTGCGACAAATCGCCCCGCCTGCTGACATTGCGACGGGGACACATACGTTCACATGGGATGGATTGGGAGATGACGACCATCCAACAACACCGGGGCGCTATTTTTTCCATTTCACAGTGGAGAATGTGCGCGACGGCGTAGTCAATCTTGATGCGCCGGTTGACTTGCAAGAACTGCCCCCTTTAATGGGTCAGGCGGGCGCCGTCACAGATATGTTCCCCCGTGGACTCTGGATTCATCTCAGCGGGCGCTATGCGGAAAATATTGATTACAAGCGGTTGTTTGACGCCATCACGGCGCGCGGATTTGACACCGTGATTGCAAGCTGGCCAAACGAGTCGCGCCTTTCCGAACTGATGGAAACTGCGGACAACTCCGGTGTGCACATCATCCCGCACACGAGCAGATTGGATTACCTGATTCGCCGCTATTATGACTTCGCATACGAAAAGGTCAGCGAGACTGAGTTGCGCAACGAGGCAACCTCTACCGTGCTCGCCCTCGCCGGGCATCCATCACTCCTTGGATATTACCTCAAGGATGAAGTCACGAACGACCTCCTTTACAACGCCCGCACGGCAGACCTCGCCCTGCGCTCTCTTGACCCCGCACATCCCATTTTCAGCGAGATTCCATCCGGCTCCGACCTCGCACAAAGGTTTGATGTCCTCGATACCGCTGTTCTCCTGCACGGCTATTATCCCATCGCATCATACGAGCCGGTAAAGCCCGAAATATTCGAGTCCCTGTGCGCCGACCTTGATACCGCATCCAGCGTCGCCCGCGCAAAAAATCGCCCACTCTGGATGCTCCTCCAGGGCTTTGGCACCGACACCTCCCGCATGCCCACCCCCGCAGAGATGCACTGTCAGGTCTGGCTCGCACTCGCCTATAACGCCAAGGGAATTTTTTATTTCCTCGCACAGAGTTTGTACGAACTCCATGGTCTGTTTTCCTTTGATGAGGTTCCCTTCCCTATCCTTGACGAGATTGCGCTGATAAATCATGACCTGGGCACTCTAAGTCCGGTTCTGCTCCAACTTTCCCCTGCGGAGGAATTTTCTCAGGTGCCGCCCGATTTCACGGCGCGTTCATTTCAAGATGCCTCCAGCACGCCCCACGTCATTATTGTCAACAGGGACTGCCTTACAACCCGAACGCCCGAGCTGGTGCTTAATCTTGACAATATCGCATCCGTTGAAGACGTTCTCACGGGCGAGAATATCTCCTTCTTCTACGAGGCGGGACAGGCGCATGTCCCCGTTGCCCTTGCACCCGGTTGTGGACGCCTGATTCGCATCCAAAGAAACAGCGGGAAGAATGTCCCATTTAGAGCGCCTCGTGAGGCAGTCTTTTCCGCACTTTCACTCCCAAACTTTACACTTCAGAGCGATTCCCGCGAAACACCATCCGCGGAAATGGATAACTCCTTCGTGTCCCTCATCCCCCTCGCCGAGCTCACATGTAACCTCGCTGTAAAAGAAGGTCTTGCCTGTGTTGCCGCAGGTACGAGCGGTCTGCGTCTTTATGACGTCTCCCGTCCCTGGGCGCCGCTCTTCCTCGACGCTCATCAGGACCTTCACGATTATGAAAGTATTTCAATTGACGATGGGCGACTCTTCTGCGCCGACCCATGGGGCGGATTGGTCATCTTCGAACCCGACCCTGCCGGACATCTGATGGAAATCGGCAAGTGGTGGGGACACACGGGAACTCCGCTGACAGTCGTTGCGGAGGGAACCCGCGCATGGCTCGCATCCGGCGAATATGGTCTGACATGTCTTGACACGTCTGACGTTACAAGCCCTGTCCTTTTTGCTCGGAGCGAACCGTGCGAACTAGCTGTCCACGTCATTCCCAATGGCAATGTCACATACGTCATGGACGAATTTACGGGCATCCTTGTGGAGGATATTTCAACATCCGAACCGGTCAGGGTTGGGACGATTCCCCTGAACAGACCACTCATGGGAGCGCTGTGCGGAGACGTGCTATCAGTGGCGTGCGGGGATTATGGCATGAAGGTTTTTTCCATAAAGGAGTCGCTTTTGCCCGTTCTCACAGGGACGGTATCACTCACGGAGTGCGATTCTTTGGCGTTCTATCGCAAGAACACCATTTTTGCCTCGGCAGGACTTGACGGCATTGCCATTATCGGACTGGACGGGGATGGGCACCCACAACTCAAGGGCTTTCATCAGCCCCTAACCGGATATTATGCCCTCAGGGTCGTGGTGGATGACCCATATCTTTATATCCTGTATCCACATGCGGGAATTTACATCCTCTCGCCGGACAGACTCATGAATCCAAATGTGGGAAGCCACTTTGACGGCATCGCCATATACTGAAGAAGAAAAACTCACCACAGAGTCACAGAGGTCACGGAGTTTTATTATTCTCTGTGTTCTCTGTGCCTCTGTGGTGAATGTTTTTTTCGGTTATATTAATTCCACCGGCGGGGTGATTTCGCCTGCAATGGCGGCGGCAATGGCGGCAACCGGTGAGGCAAGATAGGTTTCGCCCTCACCCTGCTTGCCCGGAAAATTTCGATTCGCTGTCGAGACCTGCACCTCACCTTTGCCAGTCATTCCAATCTGACCCGAGGCGCAACCGCCACAGCCCGCATGGGAAACAATCACGCCCGCCTCATGCAACTGCTCAATGATGCCATCCTCGAGGAGCCGACCGTAGATTTCCCGCGTGGCGGGGACTGCCTTCACCATGACGTTCGGCGCAACCCTCTGCCCAGCCAGAAACTCCGCCACAAGGGCAAAGTCCTCATATCGCCCATTAGTGCATGAGCCCAGGAAGACCGAGTCCACCCTGCGTCTGGCAAGCTCGCCAACGGTATGAACGTTGTCGGGATTGGGCGGGGCGGACATGAGTGACGGGAGGTCTGTTACGTCAAACTCCAGCTCCTCGCAGTAAGAGGCGTCAGGGTCGGCGAAGACAGGGCGCACCATGTTTGCATCCCTTGCCCTTGTATGGCAGTATTCAAGGATCTCCTCGTTAGGTGGGATGAACGACGAGACCGCACCCATCTCTGTCGCCATGGAGCAAAGTGTGAGACGTTCAGAGAGGGAAAGTCGCTCAATCTGCGGACCATAAAATTCCACCGCGCGTCCGAGCGCCCCGCTTGCGCCCAGTTGACCCAATATGAAAAGCGCAAGGTCTTTGGCGGATGTTGGATAGTCATAAGTCCCGTGTATGGTTATCTTCATGGTGGGCGGGACTTCGAACCATGTGCGACCGTATTTGAAAATAAAGGCAATGTCGAGGTCACCCATCCCCTGACCGAATGCGCCGATTGCGCCGAAGATGTTCAGATGGCTGTCCGTGCCGACGGCAGTCATGCCGGGGGAAACCCAGCCGTTATCGAGCAGGACGTGCGAGCCGATGCCTGCATCCACGTCAAAGAGAGAGATGCCATGCTTGCGGGCAAACATGCGGCAGATGTGCTGATTGTTGGCGTATGGGATTGTCACTGCCGGCGCATTGCAATCAAAGGTAAAGACCGTTCTGGACGGGTCGTGGACGGGACTATCCGGGCATTCATTCTCCAGGGTTTTCACAACGTTTGCGCCGCCGAAATCGCGTGCACTCCGGACATCAAGGTTCATCCAGACGACCGCGCCCGCTCGCACCTCATCTCCCGAATGCGCCGCAATTATCTTTTCAATCATCGTCATGCCCATCGCCGCACCTCCCGAAAAATTGAGAGAGGAAATACGTTTTTCACCGTGGAAAGATAATCATATTGTCGCGGTGGATGACCTCGTCATATTCCTTTTCGCCAAGGATTTTTTCAATGGCATCGGATTTTGCGCCCATGATCTTGCGCACGTCCGCCGAGTCATAATTCACAAGCCCCTTGCCGAGACGCACATCGGCGGCATCGCGGATTTCTACAACGTCACCGCGCTGAAACTCGCCATGCACATCGCAAATGCCGACCGGCAGAAGACTTTTTTTGCCCTCGATGAGCGCCTTCCTTGCGCCTTCATCCACCACCACCCATTTATTGATGCCCGATTTGCCAAAGGCAATCCATCGCTCACGGCTGGTGAGGACAAGTTTGCGCTGGGGCAGAAAAAGCGTGCCCGGACATCGCCCCGCAAAGAGGTCATCAAGGACACGGGGTCGTTTACCGTTGCAAACACAGACGTGCGCGCCGGCGTCTGTGGCACGTCGTGCCGCCTCAATCTTGGAACTCATCCCGCCAGCGCCCAGGAGTGTAGGGGTATGCGTCGCCAGCGCTTCAATCTCTGGCGTGAATCTTTCCACGCATGAGATAAGACGTGCGTTTTTATTTTTTCGCGGGTCGCTGTCAAAGAGTCCATCCACATCGGAGAGTATAATGAGAAATTCCGCCTTCATCTTTGCAGTCAGAATGGCAGAGAGGATGTCATTGTCTCCAAAGCGGAGTTCATCCACTGTTGTAGTGTCATTTTCATTGATGATTGGCACCACGCCGAGCTCAAGGAGTTTCTCAATCGTGTAGCTTGTGTTCAGGTAACGACGACGGTCCTCCATATCATCGCGGGTGAGGAGGAGTTGCGCAATGTTGCGACCGTAACGGGAGAAATGCACGCTGTAAATGTGCATGAGCTGGCTCTGCCCGACTGCGGCAAGCGCCTGTTTTTCAGGAATGGATCGCTTTTCCTTTTCAAAGCCCATCAGCCCCATGCCCGTGGCTACCGCGCCGGAGGTGACTAAAATTGCCTGACGTCCCTCGTCAAAAAGTCTGGAAACCGCCTGCGCAATGTCATCGATGAGATTTTCATCAAGTCGCTCATCGGGACGTGTGAGCACCGCCGAGCCGAGTTTTAAAACAATCCGGCGCGGCGTGAACCCAAGGTTCTCAAGTTTCTTTACCCTGTCCGCCATGCTCGCTCCTTGCACTTGCAGAATCGGTGAAACGGGGAATCAGAGAAACGGAGAATTTTCTGAATAATTCCGCGAATCACTGTCAATTATCAATTGTCAATTTTCAATTGAGCCATATATCCATTCATGCCTCGTGCGGCGCGGATGCCCTCCGCCACGGCGTCAACCATCTCGCCTCCACCCATTGTGCAATTGCCTCCAGCAAAGAGTTTCGGCACCTTCGTCGCACCCGTCTTTGGATTCACAACGACCAGCCCATCCCTCATCTTCAGACCTTTTATCTTCGATAGAACATCTGCGAGTTTGAGCTGTCCGAGCGCGGCAATAACCATGTCGCACTCAATTGTGAACTCACTACCTCTGATGGGGATGGGTCTGGGTCGTCCGGACAAGTCAGGCGCGCCGAGCCGCATACGCACACACTTGACCCCTGCAACTCTTCTCCCGCCAAGGATGCGGACAGGAGCGGCAAGCCACACAAATCGCACGCCGTCGAGGCGCGCCACGTCGCGTTCCTTTTTGTAAGCTGGCATCTCATCCTCGCTTCGGCGATAAATGATTATCACATCCTGCGCACCGAGACGCGCCGCCGCAATCGCCGAATCAACAGCCGTGTTTCCGCCCCCGATTACTGCTACACGTCTCCCGATGCTGATTTTATCAAGCGGCATGGTGCGCACCTTCTCAAGGAAGGATAGTCCTTCCATCACACCGTGAAGATTTTCTCCGGGGATGTTAAGCGGTGCGGTCTGCCCGCGTCCAATGCCCAGAAAAACGGCGTCGTATTTCTTCAGGAGCGATTTAAAAGAGATATCCTCACCGATTTTTGCGCCGGTCACGAGACGAATGCCAAGGCGTTTCAACATGCGCAATTCCCTGCGTGTGAAATCGGCGGTCAGCTTGTAACGTGCGATGGCATGGGTATAAAGCCCGCCACCATGCTGGCGCGCCTCAAAGAGTGTAACCCTGTTGCCAAGACGCGCAAGCTCTGCGGCGCAGGAATAACCCGCAGGTCCTGCCCCGATGACCGCTGCACGTTTGCCAGTTGGTCTGCCGGAAAAAAGGACATCCACCCGATTCATTATCGCCCAGTCTGTGGCGAAACGCTGGAGGCGCGCGATGGGAACTGGTCGCCCATCGAGATTTTTCATGACGCACGCCCCTTCGCAGAGCTCCTCAGTCGGGCAGACGCGGGCACAACCACCTGCAAAATAATTCGTCTCATAAAGCTGTCGCGCCGCACCCTTGATGTTGCCATCACGTATCCTGCGGATGAAATCCGGGACGCTGATATGCACGGGACATGCTTGTGTGCATGGCGCATCATAACAGAAAAGACACCGCGCCGCCTCCTCTGCCGCCTCATCAGGTGAAACGGCGCTCTGAATCGGCTCAAATCTCCTCTCCATCTCCTTCGCCTTCATACTTATATCTCCAATTTTATAAATGCTTGAGAAACTCTAACGCATCCTAAGCCGGCGATGCGGGCGGTTTTGGGACGCTTGGGAATTCTTTATCCTTTGAGATTTCCCCAAATTTAGGCGTCTTTATTCTTTCCTGAGATACACTCCCTTTTTCTTCCGGGTGCGTCTGGCTCAGGAAATATTTCGTCAGGATTGAGGCAAGACCATCAACAGAGCCGCCTCCGCCCGCAACTAATACCTCCGGCACGAATTTGTTTTTGCCCTCTGCGAGCGCATTCGCCACATTGACAAGCGCTGTCGGCATCTGACCCAGCGCCTCCACCTGTGCCTTGAACGCCTCCGCACGTGCCATGCCGACGGCTCTCACCTGCGCACCCTGCGCCGCACCAGTCTTCTGTATGAACTCCGCCTCGCCCTCTGCCTCCGCAATGCGCGCCTTGGCGTTGTTAGTCTTGATTTCAATGCTCACCTGCGACATGGCAAGGTCGTGCTGCATGTCAGCCACGCCCTTGGATTTCTCCATATTGACCCGCTGTTTCTGCGCCTCATCCTGTTTCTTGAAGGTCTCGATTTCCTGATTGGCTATTTCACGCTCGGTGAGCACCTTGACGAGTTGCGGCGGGAGAATGACGTCCTGGATATAAACCCCCGGCGTCTCAATTTTATATTGCCTTAACTGCGACTGAATGTGCTCCAGCGCCTCCCTCTGCACCTGCTGTCGGGTCTCAATGAACTTGATAGCGGGCATACTCTGGAGTTTATCTCGGAAGTGATTGCCCACTGCCGCCTGCAAGACCTCATTCACGAGATTTTTCATGGTGCCGACCATGGAGATTACCCATGGGGCTTGTGTGTCCGGCACGTGTATCTGCACCTGCAAATCAATGGAAAATTCAAAACCCTCACGGCTCTTGGCAACGATGGTCTTCAATTGCGCATCAAGGTCATGGGCATGGGATACGGCTTCAGCCCAGTTGAGCGTCAGAATCGCCGTGGGGACAATCTCCGCCTGATAGCAGTGCGGATTGATGGGATATTTGCCCGTGCGGAGCGGTTCCTGCCAGATGCCCTTGTGTCCGGGACGCGCCAATGACCCAAACTTGAACTCTTTGCCGGAGATGTCCTGCGTGACAAGCCCGACGTATGCCTTGATGACGGCGACCTGCCCCTGCTCGATGACAAGCATCGGCACAAGCTCCACGCTTATGAGGAACGGGTTCAGGTTGTAAGCGCCGTAGAGAAGCGGGTCATGCTGAAGTCCGATTTTTCCGCCATTATCAAGAAATGCCTGAAAGTCCTGATAATTGTTATGTTTCTGATTTTTGCTTCCAAGGACGACTTCAATAAGCTGGTGGTCGGTAATGGAGGGATCCTTTTCCAGCGCATCAATATCGGAAAATCCCCCGATGCGGTTGGCGATGTCTCCAGCAGGAAGAGGTTCTCCCTCATAAGCAGTGACAATACCTATCATGTCCACCATCTCGCCCGCCTGGATTTTTGCGCGCGGTTCAATGCGAACAACACGGAGATGTTCGGGCTTGAGTCCGAACGATGCCGGTGTGAGTTTGCCTCCGAACTTGCGCGCCTGAGCCCTCAACTCATCTGAAATCGGCACACCATAAACCCTGTCCTCGGTGATGACAAGGAATGCGACGGGATGGATGGGTGCAAGCGTTCCCGGCGGGAGGACGGGTCTCTGGACACCTTTCTGTCCGTCATTATCAAGAAAGGTTCTCAGGTTTGAGAAATTCCCGAGGGACTCTTTATATATGGCAGATTTTGCGCCCGTGGGGAGCGGTTTGCCAACCTGCGCCACCACAACACCGATTCGTCCCGCCGGTATCTGCACCCAGGGACATTTTTCCACCCTATAAAGAATCCAGAACTTGAAGCGCCATCCGGGCATTAATAAATCCGCCTGATATCCCGCCTCCCCACTGAAGGCAATCGGGTTGTCATGCGAGAGTTTCTTAAACGAGAATCTTTTTATAACAAGCCCGATTTCCGAGGGACCTATAATCCGAATGGACGGCAGAATCAGGATGACCGCCGCCAACCCGAGCCAGAATGTTGTCGAATGACTCATTTCCGCACCCTCCATCTAAGGCATGTCCATTACACTTGGCTTTCCGTTACATCATAAACATGCGGAATGTCAAGCCCATTGCGACAGTCAGGAGGGCGGTTCGCTCTTCTCTTTCAAGAGCCTTAAGTGCAAAAGTACTGTCTCTTTTCAATTGACTTGATTGCGATTTGCAGAATAAACATGAATGGTAAAAATATTGAAAGGAAAAAACCGTGAAATACCCTGTTAAACAAATAGAGGTATGGGTGATCCTTCTATCTCTCACCCTTTTTTCTTTGGCGGCTCTGGCAACTGCAGCGCCCTCACTTGATGAAATAACCAGCGCCTGCATGTTTCTCAAACCGGGCGATATTCCTTCCGACACCTTTAAACCACCCGCCAATGCAATCTATGTGGCAACTGAAGCGGACGGAGGTAATGACAGCAACAGCGGGCTTTCCTTAGAGGACCCGCTCCTCCATCTCCATAAAGCCATTGAGTATGCCAATAATAATGCCGAAACTTCCTTCACAATTTACCTCCGGCGTGGTATTCATTATTACAAAGATGGCGTTGATTACGAATACCAGCGCATTGAGCGCGGCAATCTATACATCACTGCCTATCAGGGAGAAGACGTGACCATACGCCCCTATTACTGGCCCGGCAATCCCTCATCCTCCGGTAATGAACGCGTATTTGAGATTTACGGTCCTCTTGGAAATATCACCATCGATGGGCTCAAGTTTGAGGGTTGGTCGGCGATTGTCACTGCGGGACTTGAGAATCTCTCCACGCCCGCCATGCATAATCTCACTATCAAAAATATCTCTGCCACGAACTTCACACGCCGTAACGGCGAACCAGACTTCATGACCGATTTCTTCGATACCGCCTATCTCTCTGAGGATGTCTATGGTGAAGGCAAACAGATATACGATAATCCCGACACTGCCCATTACCAGATTGAAAACCTCATTCTCTCCAATATTTATGTGGCAGGCGTGGACCTGTTAGTTAACATCGGCGATGAGAACGACGCCAATGTCAGGGGTCTCAGGATAACACATTTTGATGCGGTCAATCCGCCCGGACAGGCGGGAAATAGCTCATCCGATGCCTTTGCCATCGTCAACAGCGCCAAAATCCTTATAGACCACTGCCGGATTGAAAATATTAACGATGACGGAGTAGACACCAAGGGTTATGATGTGGCGGTGGTGAACTGTTTCATTACCGGCACCGGGCGTAATGCGGTCAAATTCTGGCGTAACGGGGAGATGATTAACACCATTCTATATGACGTCACCAACCAGATTGATGACGGGGCAATAGTCGTAATGAACGGTCCCTTCCGCATGGTGAACAGTGTCCTCCTGCACCATATAGTGGGTTATGCCGGCGTGTATGGATATGATGAGCCATCAACAAGGTCGCTGGAAATTATAAATTCCATCTTTGGCGAGGTGAAGAGCTTTTATGTCGGCACAGACGATTTCCACGCGCTTCATAACCGATGGTTTGATTTGCTTGAGGACAACGGTCCTATAAGCGGTAACTATAATGCGGATACCGCAGAGCAGATGAACGCCCTTCCAAACTGTTCGGGCAATGCCACGTCAATGAATCAATTTGTCAATCCCGCCGCAGGCGATTTCTCTCTAAAGAGTGGAAGCGACTGGATAGATGCGGGCATCAGCGTGGGTGTGCGCCTGCCCTCGTTTGATTACCGTGACCACCCACGAATAATCGGCAAGGGCGTGGATATTGGTCCCATAGAATATCAGGCGCCGCCCCCAACCGTGTGCTCCTGGATGTTGTATTGACAAGATTATGGTGAGTATCTCAAAAAGATATAGATGCCATTTACTCTGGTTCGCCCCTTTGCTGGTTTGTGCCTGTTGGCGGTCGATTTGCCCACAAACCGGCACTGTGCCGGCATCCTGGCTGTCGTCTCCCCGGAAAATCCGACTGGAAATCCTTGTGCAGGTCGGCATCGAAGAGGTGCTGAAGGGCGAGGCATTAGCGCAGGAAAACAGACGTCTCGGACTTCCCACCGACCTCCCTCCGCACCTTATGTTATGGTCATCTGATTTGCAGAATCACCTCGGACAGCAGGAGGTGAAATTGGTGGAATGCAACCCATCGGCGATGAACACATTCACCGATGCAGAGAATGGCAACCGGATACTCTATTGGGATTTATCAAAAGACCTGCAATCCGGAACGACGGTGACACTGCATCGGGTATATGACCTCACACTCAACGCATTCAACCGCCCGATTGATGAAAAATCTCTCGGGGACTACGACTTATCGACTACGCAGGTAGCATTCTATACGAAATCCGAGCTATTCCTTGAGCAGTCGGAGGGAATATCTCAATCTGCGCGGGAAGCAATCGGTGGTGAAGTCAATCCATGGGCGAAGGCGCGGTTGATATTCCGCTGGGTGAAAAGTCACATGGTCTATGAGTATCCGCCGCCGGGAGGACGCGGGGCAACTATCGCTTTACAGAAGGGGCGAGGGGATTGCGGTCAATATGCCGATTTATTTATTGACATGTGCCGAAGTGCAGGCGTGCCGGCAAGGTTCGTCGGGGGATTTGCGCTTGGTGAATCAAAGGCGGGGCAACCGCCGGTGGTCGGCTTGCACGCATGGGCGGAAGTCATGCTCCCGGACGGAAGCTGGGTTCCCGTTGACCCGACCGGCGATGAGAAAGGGTATTTCGGACGTTGCAAGGTCAACACTCACATCACTTCCTCCGTAGGTCGCAACATCCTGTTTCCCGATGCGCCGGCATGGGCTACTTATCAGTTCAGTGACCTTCAGGATAGGCGAACCGAATTCATGCAAACCGTTTCGGAACTGAAAACCGGTGTCCGGGCGTCTGTGAATATCGAAAGAAAATTATCTCAGAGATGACAAGGAGTTCTGGCAATGCGGTTATTGAATCTGGTCATGGTGGCAGTATTTGCATTTGTGGTGAGCGTGGCAGGTGGTCAGTCTCAAGCGGATGCTGTCTTGTTGCCAAAAGTCCGTGATATTCTCCGCGAGGTTCCGCTCATTGATGGTCATAATGATACCCCTTGGCAGTATCTGAGACGCGTGAACGATAATTTAGACAGACTCAACCTCACCTCTGATACCAGTAACCTGGAACATCCAATGCGAACCGACCTGCGGCGACTTCGTGCCGGATGCGTTGGCGCACAGTTCTGGTCTGCATTCGTTATGCCTCCAAAGAACAATATCTGTGCCTCTCGTTTATTCTTTGAGCAGATTGACCTCATTCATCGCATGATTGCCCGTCATTCCGAATCTCTGGAATTGGCTTTAACGGCTGACGATATTGTGCGCATTCATCGTTCCGGAAAAATCGCATCCCTCATCGGTGTCGAGGGCGGTCATTCCATCGACAATTCTCTTGCAGTGCTCCGGATGTTTTACCTGTGCGGGGCGCGCTACATGACCCTGACCCATAATCGGAACTGCGACTGGGCGGATTCCGCAACTGATAAATCGGTTCACGGCGGACTGACCCCTTTTGGGCGTGAAGTCGTACATGAAATGAATCGCCTTGGAATGCTCGTTGACCTTTCACACGTCTCGTCCGAAACAATGCGTCAGGCGCTCGATATCTCCGAGGCGCCGGTTATCTTTTCACATTCCTGCGCCGCCGCACTTTGCGACATTCCACGCAACGTCCCGGATGATGTCCTTAAACGCCTCGCCAAAAATGACGGCATCATCATGGTCGCCTTCCTGCCGTCTTATGTATCCGGCGAACTCACCGCCAGTGAGAAAGCAGAGGAGCATCGCCTTGAGATGCTCTATCCCGGACAACCACGTAAAGTGCATGAGGGGATGCGCACCTGGTGGCGCGCCCATCGTCAACCAGTTGTCAAACTGGAGCAGGTTGCCGACCATATTGACCACATTCGCAATGTGGCTGGCATTGACCATGTAGGCATCGGCTCAGATTTTGATGGATTTGAAGGCGCAGTGAAAGGGCTGGAGGACGTCTCATGCTTTCCTGCGCTTTTGGCAGAACTTATGCGGCGGGGTTATTCCACGGAAGATATCAAGAAGGTCGCGGGGTTAAACTTTCTTCGCGTTTTCCGCTCCGCCGAGCAAACTGCACTCCGCATCCAATCCCGGCACCGCTGAATTATCGGATAACCCAGTCTCGCTTCCACACCACATAACAGATGCCTTTGGTAAAGAAAAAAAATAAAAGGAAATCAACCAACGAAGACGTGTTCTTCGGGATAGCGGAATCTTGCCTGTTTAAGTTCTCCTATCATCGCCAGCCCTATCGTCAGCGGTCCCACACGTCCGATGACCATCGTCACCGTCACCGCAGATTTCCCCACATCGGACAACTGCGAGGTCATGCCCATCGATAATCCC
>Ga0172366_10000572_pt1 | contig 26979 bp, 25 predicted proteins | sample LakKivSesite69cm_FD_114533 | JGI IMG/M metagenome (GOLD analysis project Ga0172366, IMG submission 114533) | Sediment microbial communities from Lake Kivu, Rwanda - Sediment site 69cm | ecosystem: Environmental > Aquatic > Freshwater > Lake > Sediment | place: Rwanda: Western Province, Lake...
AGGAACCGGAATCGGCAAGAAGGACATCACTGTTGAGGCCCTTTCAGGGATGATGGAGAAACGACTGGAGGGATTTGGGGAGTTGTTCAGGATGATGAGCTACGAACAGATCGGAACAGGAGCTATTATGAGCCGCTCGACTGCTGGGGTCGCCGGCGGAAAGGTCGTGATATGCCTGCCGGGTTCGAAATCCGCCGTCGAACTCGCCGTCAAGAGGATCATCGTCCCGGAGATAGGCCACATGGTGACGGAGGCGACGAGATGAAGACGTTCAGGGGTCTAACTTCAATGGAAGACGCGACGAGGCTCATCGACGAGCACGCTAGGCCGATCGACAGGTTGCAGATGGTCAGCCTCGCCGATGCGCTGGAAAGAGTCCTCGGGGAGGACATCAAGGCGGATTTCGATGTTCCAAGCCGAGATAGATCAGCCATGGACGGCTACGCCGTGATGGCTTCTGACACCTCGAGGGCTTCCAGTTCAAAGCCCGTCCGCCTGAAGCTCGCGGGTAGCGTATCCATAGGGCAACTCCCAAGGCTGACCGTCCACAGGGGAGAGTGTGCCTCAGTGTCAACAGGTTGTTTCATCCCGGACGGGGCGGACGCTGTGCTCATGCACGAGAACACCGAGACGGACGCCAAGACGGTCCTCGTCTACAAACCCGCCTATGTCGGCGAGAGCATCTCGGTGAAGGGGTCTGATGTCAAGAAGGGCAGCGTTCCGCTCCATGTGGGTGACTTCATCACGCCTGCGAGGGTCGGAGTGCTAGCGAGCCTCGGGAGGGCCGTGATCAGAGTCTTTGACAAGCCCACCGTCTCCATAATACCGACCGGCCCTGAGCTTGTCAAGGTGGGCTCCCCCTTGGAGGAGGAGAAGATCTACGACATCAATTCACACACGTTGTCAGCAGTGGTCGCAGAGAGCGGCGGGTCGCCGGAGCTGTGCGATCCCATAGTGGACGAGCGCGAGAGCATCGCTCAGGCCATTGGGAACAGCATAGGGAGCGACCTCATAGTGGTTGCGGGAGGCAGCTCGGTTGGGGAGCGAGACCTGATGTATGATGTGCTCTCGAGCATGGGTCAGGTGCTCTTTCACGGGGTTCAGATCAAGCCGGGCAAGCCGACCATATGCGCGCACGTGAGGGGCAAACTCGTTTTGGGGATGCCCGGGCATCCCACGTCGTGCCTCAGCAATGCTTACCTCTTCCTGATGCCGATCGTCAGGAAACTCGCTCACTTGCCGCCAAAAAGACTCACGACGGTCAGGGCAAAGCTCTCAAGGAGGATAGTGTCTACCCTCGGGAGGAAAGTCTTCATGACCGTGAGGCTTAGCGCAGGTCAAGCGGAGCCAGTGTTCAAGGAGTCCTCTGCGATAACGAGCATGGCAGACGCCGACGGTTACATCGTCATACCCGAAAACACCGACACGATGGAGAAGGGCGACGAAGTCGAAGTCTCTCTCTTCTACTGACTCAGACTGGCGCAAACCCCTTGGGAAGCTCCTGCATATCGCTGTATGAGAACACAGGCCCGTCGATGCAAACGTGCTTGGCGCCGAAGTGGCAGTGTCCGCACTTCCCTATGCCGCATCTCATCATGCTTTCAAGTGATGCGTAGATGTTGTCAGGCCTGTAGCCGAGTTGAATCAGCTTTCTGATGCTGAACTTTATCATGATGGGTGGCCCGCATATGCATGCCACAGCCTTCTCTTTGTCAGCGTCGAGGTTTTCGAGGAGATTGGTGACTACGCCCACGTTGCCCCTCCAGTCGCTGTCGCCTTGGTCGACGGTCAGTCGGATGGCGGCGCCTGCCCTAGTCCAGCCAGCATACTCGGACTGATACATCAGGAGCGAGGGGTTCCTTGCCCCGTAGCACAGGGTGGTCCTTCGCATGCCCTTTGTCGTTGGCAGCGTCAGCATCAGTGACCTCAGCGGCGCCATGCCTATTCCTCCTGCCGCGAGCACGACGTCGTTCTTCCGCAATTTCTCCAAGGGCCATCCATTCCCGTATGGGCCCCTCAGGCCAATGAAGTCGCCGACTCTGGCTTCGTGGAGCGCTTCAGTGACACTTCCGACCTTTCTTATGCTCATCTGGATCGAAGGCGAGTCGCGAGGCGACGAACAGATAGAGATTGGAGCCTCGCCCACTCCGAAGGCGGTGACTTGGAGAAACTGCCCCGGCTCGAAGGCGAACATGGTCTTTGCGTTTCGAACTTGGGGGCTTACCGTGATGGTCTTGGTGTCCTCGATCTCCGTCCTGATATCCTCTATCCTAGCCCTAACAGGCAGGTATGGGTTCACTACCACTTCTTGATCACCTCCCTGATGTCGACATTTGTCGGACAAAGAGATACGCACCTCCCACACCCAACGCAGGCCGTCACATTGAACGCCATGGGCACGTAGCTCAGCTTGTGGTGGAACCTGTGCTTGAACCTGTCGACCTTGGTCGGGCGCGGATCAAGCCCTCCAGCCATCCTCGAGAACCTGCATGACTGGCAGGTGTCCCAGCCTCTGTACCTCTTCCCGCCATCGCCCTCCACCTGTTCCGTCACATCGAAGCAGTAGCACGTGGGGCATACAAACGAGCACACGCCGCACTCGATGCATCTCTCGCTCGCCTCTTCCCAGTAGGGATCTCCGAGGGACTTGCCCATTCTGTCCGCGAGCCCTTCGCTGGTGATGCCGGAAGCCAGCATCCCCTTGATCTTCCTCGATTCGCTTTCAAACTCATCGATCTCCCTCTTGGTGGCTGCTCTGAAGTGCTTTGAGTGCTCTCGCGCGAACCTCGCTCCCTTGGCGGTCTTCGATCTAACGACGTAGCCGCCACTGACCTTCGTAAGCGTGATGTCATCGCCTGATCCGTCTGTCGGCCCTGTCCCGAACGCGTCGCAGAAGCAGGTCTCGCGCGGTCGGGAGCAAGAGAGCCCGACAACAGTGGTTCTGTCCCTCCTCTTCACGTAGTAGGGATCGGCGCGGTCGCCTCCCATCACCCTGTCCAACACGGAAAACGCGGACGAATCGCACGGTCGCACTCCCAGAAGGACCACTGGCTCGTCGCCTGCCTTGGGCGGCCTCAACTCTCCGCTCTTCACTTCGTAGCTGAAGAGTTCCTCGATCTGAGGGAGGAAAGTGAACTTTGGCGGAATCGTCGAGTTCGTGTACGTCAGGCAGACCTGCTCGCCTCTCTGAACCCTTGAGAACACGAACGACTTCCCTTCCCTCACTGGCGCCACCAGCTGGCCCCGGGATGAGAGTTCGACCACGAGTCTTGTCAACGAATCCTGGTTTATGTATTCGGGCTTCACTCCGTCTCACCCTTGGGTTTAGGCAGCTCGACGGGAGGGGTAGCTTGGATGTCCAAGCCGGGGACGTACCCCAGCAGCCTCTCGACTTCCTTGTTGACTTGGGAGTACAACTCCGTCAGGGGCAGACCGACAGGGCAGGCCGCTTCGCAGGCTCCGCAGTCCGTACACCTACCTGCCATGTGCATCGCCCTGACGAGGTGAAAAGTCGGCAGTTCGGCAGGGATTCTGAGCTTCGACACGAGCGACTGCAGCGAGCCGTCGAGTTCGCACTCTGTGCAATAGCAGAGCGGACACGACTTGATGCATGCCAAGCACTTGATGCATCTCTGGAACTCTGAGTTCCAGTCCGTGGCTCCTCTGGGAGGGCTGCTCTTTTTGCCGACGGTGCCGCCTTCCTTCTCGGCGTCCCGACCAACAACGAGTTGGAAGTCGAATATCGGGGAATCTCTGCTCCTGCATCTTTGGCAGCAGCTGGCCAGCTCTTCCTGTCCTTCGCCGCCAAGGCCGGGACTCTGCGTGACCCCTGGACACGTGGGGGCGATTATCACCACCTTGCTCCTGTCGACCTGATTGTCCTTGATCAGCTCCACGATGGACCTTCCGTCACAACCCTTTGCCACTATGCCCACCGTGTCCTTCGTTCCTATCAAGTACTTGGCAAGATTGACAGCACAGTGCTGATTCCACACCAACTTGGTCGCGTCTTCAGGCGAACGAACGAAGCAAGGTCTGGCCCTCCGGGGTGTCGAGCCGTTCTCGTAACCGATCACGTATGCCACCTTTCCCTGCGTAAGCAGGTCGGCTACGATCTTCCTCAGTTGGCATTCGATGCTAGACACTGGCGGTCGCCTCGCCGAACTTCATCGGACCCAATGCAGCTATCTCGCCGACTGCTCGGCTCATCTCGTCAGCGAACTTCGTCCCCTCTTGGGACGATATCCAAGCTATCTGTAGTCTCTGACCCTTGACCCCGACTGTTTCCAGCAGCCCGCGCAGTATCCTCAAGCGCGTCTCTGTGATTCTGCTCGGGGCAACTCTCCTCATGTCGCTGGGCTTGCACGCCGTGACTATCACCCCGTCTGCGCCCTTTTCGAAGGCCTTGATTATGAACTCGGGACCCAACAGGCCCGAGCACGGGATTCGAACTGGAAGCACGCCCGCAGGGTAGCTTGCCCCCTCTACGCCTGCTTGATCGGCGCCTGAACTCGAGCACCAGCACATGAAGGCAAGTATGCGTGGTTCTGTCATCCTACCTCACGACGGCAGAGACCTGCCTCAGCATCTGATCTCTCCCCCAGTTCTCCAACGTGATGGCTCCTTGATAGCATGCCGACGCGCAAGCGCCGCACCCCTTGCATATTCCCTCGTCCACGTGAGCCTTGCCCTCTTGGCGCGCGATCGCACCGTACAGGCAGGTTGCTTCGCACTTCATGCAACCCGTGCACTTGTCGGTATTGACCTTTGCCACAACGACTGGCAACTCAAGCTCGTCGCGCGACAGAACGTTCACGGCCAAGCTTGCCGCGCCCGTTCCCTCGACCACGCTCTCCACTATGTCCCTGGGCCCATGGCATGTCCCAGCCAGGAAGATGCCGTCCACTATGCTCTCCAGGGGCCTCATCTTCTGATGCGCTTCTTCAAGGAATCCGGTCTTATCCGTCGGTATCTTCAGGATACTGGCCAGTTCCTTCGTTCCTTCGTCTGGGTGGATGCCGACTGCGAGTACAGCCGTGTCCACCTCGAGTTCCGCCTTCCGGCCGCTGAGTGTGTCCTCGTAGACTACTACCGGCCGACCTGTCTCATCATTCTTCCTGATTTCTGAGGGTCGAGACCTGATGAACACTATGCCATCCTCCCTGCATCGAGTGTAGAGGCCCTCCCATCCCTTACCGAACGCCCTGAGGTCGGTGTAGAAGATGTACACCTTGGCCTCTGGGTCATGCTCGACGATGAGCCTTGCCTCCTTCATCGATCCGGCACAACAGTAGAACGAGCACTCCTCTATCCCGCACCCTTCTTCATCGCGCGATCCCACACACTGTATGAAGGCAACTTTCTTGGCGTGCTCGCCCTTTTTTGTGAGCATGAGTCCCCCCGTGGGACCGGAGGCGCATATCACCCTCTCGAACTCCATGTTGGTGATCACGTCGTCTATTTCGCCGTACCCGTACTGTGGTTTCCTTCTCGCGTCAAACGGGACTGCGCCCGTGGCCACAACTATTGCACCCACATTCAGCTCGATGTTCTTTGGGACGTCATTGAGGTTGATGGCGGACAGGCCGCAAGCCTTCATGCACATGCCGCATTCTATGCATATGTCCTTGTTGATCACGTACTTCAGCGGAACCGCCTGCGCGAAAGGAGAGTAGATCGCCCTGATGGGCTTCAGATCAACATCGTACTTGTTCGGTTGGTACACAGGACACACATCAATGCATGCGCCGCAACCGTTGCACTTCGTCGGGTCTACATAGGTTGGCTTGATTTCCACCTGAACACGGAAGTCCCCCATCCTTCCGGAGACCGACTTCACCGTGGCGTTCGGGACTATCGTTATGTTCTTGTTCCTTCCCGCCTCGGACAACTTTGGCCCCTCAATGCAGTTGCTCACGACGAACGCTCCCTTCGGTAGGAAGCAATGTGTGTCTCTGACCGTGACGTCATATACAAAGCCGTCCTTGGGAGCTACTGACTTGACACGTGTGACCTTATCCAAGAAGAATGGAGAATCGAGGATCTTCTGAAGTCTGAGATAGTCTTCATCATGCGAGTCAACCCTTCGGTCCATTGTCTCGAGAATCCTACCGAGGTTTTCTCGGGTAGTTCTGCACTCCTGCCTAAGGGCTCTCAAAAGGTTCGAGTGGGAAAGGTGGTACTCTCTTTGCTTGATGCAGTATCTGCGCCTCAGTCTCGACAGGAGCAGGCCGACCTCCAAAGGCAACTCCTCGAACATACCTCCCCTGATCTTCGGGCGGGTTCCGATTTCGGCTACGCGTCTGAGCACAGGTGCTTTCCTAGGGTGGTCTGATCCCACTCTGTTGGCGAAGGCTAGGACATCTCGTCTCTCAGAAATGTCGACTATCACCCGCCTCTTGTACTTGAGGACCTTGCTTATGATCCCGAGCCTCTTGAGCAGAAGATGCAGCCTGTATCCCCTTTCATACTCGTCGCCGAGTGCCAGCGTTACCTTTGCCGTCACCCATCCTTTTCCACGCTTTATCGCCACGTGCCCGTCGCCGTCGAAGTACCCCCTGAGAAACGCTGCAATCAGGTTTTCGTCGAGGCGCAAGAGAGGCTTCAGTCCTCGCTTCACGTCGAGTTCGGTAGCGATTGAGAACAGGACCTTGTTCTTCACTTGAACAACCATCCTTTCCCTCTGAGCCTCATTGTCAGGACGCACGTGACTGATGCAAGCAGATCTGCCCGGAAACAGGTCATTGTAAACACGGATGAACCTCCTCACGAGTGACCTCTCGGTGTTGTAGAACCTAATCCTGTCCTCTTCGACGTTGCCGTCGGACGCTATCAAGCCTAGAAGATACATCATCCTCTTGTCGAGGATTTGTGAGCCCAACAGGATGCTGCCGTGGACTCCTCTGTAGCGGATTCGCCTTATCCCCCTCCTGAGGGTCTCCCACCGAAGCGCTGAGTCTTCACAGCGGTTCTTGATGTCGCCAATCGACAACCACCTCTCTCTCTGTAGGAGCACCTGCGATCCGCCTGGGCCTGAATAGGACCGCAACGGAGCGTCTTGCGCTGGAGTCGCGTCAGTCTCGGTGTGGAGTTCCTCTGCTGGGACTTTGAAGTGCTCTGGCAGCAAATCAAGGATCCATGTGTCCCAGTTGGGTTTCACATCCAGCTTCCTAGGTGAGTACAGTCTGTCACCGACCTTGAGCTCGCTGCACCTAACCCACGATGGGCCGGTGTCACGGTCCACTAAGATCTCGTGATCTGGCGTGAAGCGCAACTTCATTCCGGTGCTGGTCTGGACCTCCAGCAATCTTGAAGGGGCACGTAGCTTCTGGGCGCGGACGATTGGGGAAAGCAGAAGCCTGTGATCGTCGTATGAGTAAGTTCTAGGTGAATGAACCTCGAACTTGCCCTTTTGTTCGTCGAGCAGGGCCTCCGCGAGTTCTCCAATGCCTATTGTCGTTCCATCTCCTAGGATTACCTCTTCCTCTCCGGGCATACAAATCGAGCAGTCCATCGTCGGGAACGTTTTGTCGAGTTGGGCCATCATGCCACCGATGCTGGGGTCTCTTTCCACCAAGTACACTTTGTGCCCGGCGTTCGCTATGTCGATAGCACACTGGGTGCCAGCTATCCCGCCTCCTATGACAAGTGCTGCCTTGGCGACACTGATCTTCTGCACTGGCCTCCAACTTGCTCTTGATGCCCTGGCGATGGCCCCCCTCAGCATGCTGGCTGCTTTCTCAGTCGCTTGTTTCCTGTCGCCGTGGACACTAGCGCACTCTTCTCTCATGCCTATGACCTCAAGGCACGAGGGGGGAACGCCGGCAGCTTGGGCAGCCTCCTTGAGCGCCTGTTCGGTAATGGAGTCAGCGCATGCTGCAACGACCACCCTGTCAAATCGGCCCTCCCGGATCGCGCCCGTTGCGAAAGTCAGTCCGTTCGGCAAGCAGAGCGAGTCGTGCTCGCGGACTTCGGCGACTTCGGGCTCACGTGACAGTTGGGATTTGAGCTCCTCAAAGTCCAACTTGCCTGACATCAGGCGGCCACAGTTGCACAAGAGGACGATTGTGCGCTTCATTGCTGACTCGCCCCCTTCCTGACCAGCCTGTTCGGGACTCCTACACTCGAGGGGCCTGACCCCAACGAGAGGGCGTAGAGCTGCGCCACGTGTAGCACCGGAAATTGGGGAGAATTCTGAGTGAGGTGATTGAGGCAGTGTGCGCAAGTAGTCACAATGCAGTCTGCCCCTGCCCCCCTTGCACTCGCGATCTTCTTGGCAGCCAGTTCCTTGCCTGGGTTGAGTTTCCCACTAGCCTGTCCTCCGCAGCAGGACATTTCCTCTTCATGTGGAACGGATGTGCAACCCACGACCTCCAACGCCTTCTTCATCAGCACCGGATTGTCGGGGTTGTCCACCATTCTCACCTTTGATGGGCGGAGCAGATGACAGCTATGTTGGATCGCGCATCGGAGCCCGAGACTTCTTGCCTCCTTCTTCAGCGTCTCCTGCTGATCTGAGAGGAACACCAAGAAGGGCTTCACCTCAGGCATCCCTTTTCCGCCTTCTGATATGGCCTGTCGGGCGTCTTGGAGGCTCGCGAAGCATTCGTCACATGCTGTCAGAATCGTCCCCGTCGCCAGGCCTAAGTTGCGCTTGTTCAGAGCCAACCACGATTGCCTGCTGAGACCGAACATGTAGTTCGGCGCACAACATGATACCGAAGCCATCTCCGCGGGACGCACCTCGGAGCTGGACAGCACATCCCTCACGGCCCTTTCGACGTGGGGGTAAAGGGTCGGGATCACGCAGCCAAGATAAAGTGAATACTCTGTCATCTCTTATCACTGCCTCCAGATACCTCCCCGATGATGCTGAGTAGGCCAGCCTTTTCGACTGCCGCTTTGACCTGTGCGACACTCTCGTCGTCAAGTGTGACATTCGGAAGGTTCAGTCCGGCCCTGATGTCCTTGAGCTCACTAGCGGGGGTGAATGCGCGTCCTGTGTTCACGACGTTCCGAGCCATCATCTTTCGGTCCTCCGGGGCCTTGTCTGCGAGGCTGGACCTGACGGCCAGCATGACCTCCATTGCGCTGACCCCCCTCGGGCATCTCTCAACGCAGTTCGCACACGTTGCGCAGGCCCAAGCTTCCTCGGCCGTCGGGATGACGCTCGCGCTCAATATCATCTCCATGGCTCTTCTCGGGTTGTATTCCGGCAAGACGGAATTCGTCGTGCAGGCTGAGGTACACGTTCCGCATTGGAAGCACCTCACTATGTTCCCCACTGAAAGCAAGCTCTGGTCAGTCATCTCACTTCGCCACCGGGGTCTCAGCTACCTCCCCTCCCCAACTCAGCTCACCGGACCTCATCTTCCGGAGCATGGCGTTCATCTTGATCATTGTGTTCTGGTACACGTTTCCCTCAGCTGCCGACACGTAGACGAACCACAACCTGTCAGGGTTGACCCCTTTCCTCGCAAGCAAGGTCTTCAGCGAGTCAACGCGCTTCTTCGCCCACTCATTGCCCGATATGTAGTGACAGTCCGCGGGGTGACACGGTGCGACCAACACCATCCCGGCTCCCTTCTCGAACGCTCTCAGTATCATCTTCGTGCTCACTCTGCCCGAGCACATCACCCTGATGATTCTTGTGTTCGCGGGGTACTGCAACCTCGACACGCCTGCGAAGTCGGCGCCGGCATAGCTACACCAGTTGCAGTTGAAGCTGATTATCTTCTCTCTGGCGTTCTCCTCCAGCGCCGCGTCTATCTGGGCCATCACTTGTTCGTCCTTGAAGTGATGTTGATCCAACGCGCCGAACGGGCAGCCGGCGACGCAGGTTCCGCAACCCTTGCACGACGATGTGATCAATTGCACAGTCTTCTTGCCGTCCTTCTCGATCGGCTTTATCGCTTGGAATGGGCACATCTTGGTGCAAGTGTAGCAGCCCTTGCACTTCTCCGCGATGAGGAAGCTTGTGATGGGTTCGAGTTCTATCATCTCCTTTGAGAAGAGCCCCAAGACCTTCGCAGCGGCCGCATGTCCCCTGCTTATGCTCATCGGGATATCTGTAATCCCCGAGCATGATCCCGCTACGGTCACGCCGTCTATCACGGTCTCAACTGGTTTGAGCTTGATGTGTGCTTCCATGAGAAACCCGTCCTGATCTCTCGGTATCTTCAGCATTCCCGCGATCTTCAAGGTGTCCTCCGCGGGTTGCAGCCCTGTGGCCAAGACGGCCAGATCCGTCGGCTCCTCAAGACTGGCTCCCGAGAGGGTATCCTCGACCTGCACCACGAGCTCCTTGCCGTCCGACCTGATGGCAGAGGGTCTGCCCCTGATGAATCTCACTCCCAGCCTCTTCGCCTTGTCGTAGATAGCTTCGTACTCCTTTCCTCCAGCCCTGACATCGATGTAGTAGACCGAGACGCTCATGTCAGGATACTTCTCCTTCAGCAGAATAGACTGCTTCAGGGTTATCATACAGCATACTCTGGCGCAGTAGGGATTCGCAGTGTCATCCCTGCAGCCCACGCACTGGATGAACGAGACCTTCTCGGGCGTCTCGCCGCTAGAGGGTCGTCGCAGGTCGCCGTGAGTGGGACCCGTCGGGTGAAGCATTCTCTCGAGTTCCAGGTTCGTCATGACGTCAGGGTACTTCCCGTATCCATACTGGGGCTTCTTGTTGGCGTCAAACATGTCGAACCCAATGGCCACCACAATCGCACCGACGTCCAGTTCCTCCTCTATCGAGGGTTGGTTTAACTCAATCGCTCCGGTTGGACATACTCTGATGCACTCCTTGCACCGCGTGCAATCCTCCGAATCAATCACGGCGGTCCGGGGGTTGAACGACCGGCGGGACATGTGTATCTCCTTCAGGTAGTCAGTGGGCAGCACGTTGCACGGCTTGGAGGTCGGCGTGTTCACCATGAAGATCGCTTTGCGCATTGACAAGCCCAAGTCCTGCTCGTCGGGAACTTGGATGGGACATGCCTCGATGCACTTGCCGCAGCCAGTGCATTTCTCGTTCACCAAGCTGCCTCTCCTGTTGACCTTCACCTTGAAGTTGCCCACGAAGCCGTCGACTTCTGTGACCTCGGATAGGGTAAGCACCTTGATCAGGGGATTCATGAGAACCTTGTTGATCTTCTCGCTCAGAAAGCATGAGGTGCAGTCGACCTTTGGAAAACTCTTGTCTAGCAGTCTTGCCTTTCCGCCGAGGAATGGCGTCTTCTCAACTAGGATCACCTCGTGGCCCCTGCCTGCGATGTCCAACGCTGCCTGAAGCCCAGCTATCCCGCCGCCAATCACCATCGCCCTGCGGTTAACAGGCACCATGATGGGCTCGAGTGGTTGCAGCAGGCGCGCCTTGGCCACCGCCATCTTGACCAAGTCTATTGCCTTCTGCGTTCCCTCTTCTGGTTGTCTCATGTGAACCCAAGAGTCATGCTCCCTGATGTTGGCCATTTCAAGAACGTAAGGGTTCAGGCCAGCGTCCGCGATGCAGGCCCTGAACGTCGGTTCATGCATCTTGGGTGAGCAAGCCGCGACAACGACCTTGTCTATGTTGTGCTCCTTGATCGCTTTCTTCAGTTCGGCCTGTCCGGACTCCGAGCAAGTGTAGATGTTCGCACAGGCGAAGACGACGTCAAGCATCTTCTCGGCTGCGGCGACGACAGCGGCCGGGTCGACCGTCCCTGCGATGTTCTTGCCGCAGTGGCAAACGAATACGCCCACTCTAGGTGTCTCGCTCATGTTAACTCACCCTGGATTCCTTCACTAGCTTTCCGAGTCTCTTCGATGCCCTGTTGTCATGATCCCTTGAGAGCCCAGTTGGACCCAAGAGCTTCTTGACTGCGGATGACCACACGCTCGAGTAGCCGTCGGAGCATAGGACGCGGGTCCTCGCCAATTCGATGGCGTCATCCTCGCAGATGTTGGTGCACGCGCCGCAGAGAACGCAGTGGCTCGGGTCGACTACCGCCTTGCCGTTCTCCATCCTGATTGCCTTCGTCCTGCAGGCCTTCACGCACAGGTCGCAGCCCTCGGGGCACTTCGAATAGTCCAAGCGAATGGAGCCCACGAAAAGAGGGTTCACTGTTATGGCGTGCTTGTCGCAAGCATCAACGCACCACGGGCATCTGAGGCACTTCTCTAGGTCCACGGAGATCTTGTGACCCTCCCCTATGCTAATTGCCCCCACGGGACACGCCTGTGCGCACTTCAGGCAATCCGGCGGGCACTTCTTCTCATCGATCTCAATCTTGGGCAGCGGCTTCGGAAGCCCCTCTTTCTCCAACAGGACGTTCTTGGGTTCACCGTCGAAGGTGAGCGAGATCGCGCCTGTGGGGCAGAAGGGGACGCAGGCTCCGCAGAGCATGCACTTGTCTGCGTCTACGGTCACCGTCAGGTTCTCTCCTGATCTGACGCGAACCGCCGCGTCCTTGGGACAGATGCTCGTGCAGAGATCGCATCCTATGCACTTGGATTTGTCGACCGTCAACACCAAGCGGTCGACGTAGAAACGTTGAGTGATAGCGACCTCTTCATCTGACTCATCCTTCGTCAGCTTCCGTCCGTGACCCATAATCGCGCGACACAACGCGCGGAAAAGCTCGATTTATAGATTAGCTCTTTGACGTCAGCTATCAGAACAATTGATACGGTTCCCGGCGTCGCTCGTTTGCCCCACATTCTGGCGAGCCTGACCGTCCTGCTATCGGCACATTTCTCAAAACCTTTAAGTCGCGACGATTCGAGGTCGAGCCATCATGCCTGAGGGAGTTTCGGTCGAGTTCACCGGGCCCTTCAGAGAGATCACGGGGGCCAGGGGCGTGACCGTGAACATTGGGCGGGTCACCTCTTTGGGTTCGCTGATCTCAACGCTTTCCAAGATGTACGGGGAGGAGTTCAGAAGGAGGATTGTTGACGACGAGGGTGCAGGGTTGAGAGCAGACTCTTCAATGGTAGCGATCAACCAAGTTGTCGTGGACCCAGTTGGAGCCCTGTCAAGGTCTGTCAGATCAGGGGACAGGGTCGTGTTCGCGCTTTCCATCGCGGGAGGGGGCTAGGACTTGAAGGGCTATGCTGGCAAATACCTGAAGGTCAATCTCTCCAACCATGGCCTCATGACAGAAACGATCGACGAGGGCATGGCCACGGGGTACATAGGAGGCCTAGGGTTCGGGGCAAGAACTCTCCTCGACACCATACCCAAGGGGACGGATGCGCCCTCCCCCGAGAATGTTCTGGCATGGTGGACGGGACCCGTCTCAGGGACGATTCTGCCGACCGGCAGCAAGTTCGGAGTCTTCGCGCTCTCGCCCCTGACGGGTGCGTTCGGTTTCGGTATCTGCTCCGGCGGATTTGCCAACGAGCTGAAGAGCGCGGGATGGGACGGCGTGGTTCTGACGGGAAAGTCTGACAAGCCGACCTACCTCTTCGTCAACGACGGAGCTCCCGAACTGAGGGACGCCTCAAGGTACTGGGGGATGACCACGTGGCAGACCGAGGACGCGATCAAGGAAGACCTCGGGGACAGCGCGATTAGGGTCGCCGCCATGGGACCGGCGGGGGAGCGACTCGTCAGGCTGGCCAACATCACAACGGACAGGAACAGACAGGTGGGCAGATCAGGCATGGGCGCAGTCATGGGCTCCAAGAACCTGAAGGCGGTCGCCGTTCGAGGCACGGGCGACGTGGAGGTGGGCGACTTGGACGGGCTGATGAAGTTCTCAACGGAGCTGAACGAAAGATGTCAAGGCCCAAAGACGGAGAAGTACAGGGTGTACGGCACGCCCGCCAACATCTTGGTGCACAATAGGCTAGCGTGTCTACCCTCGTACAATTTCCAAAAGGGATCGTTCGAGAGGGCTGAGGACGTCTCCGGCGAGCAGATGTCGAAGACCCACGTCAAGAAGATCCTAGCGTGCACGAACTGCCCGGTTGGATGTGATCATGTGAATGAAGTGAAGGACGGCCCCTACGCTGGGACGGTGGCGAGTGTCGACTATGAGAGCTTGGGACAGCTCGGCCCTCTGTGCGGTGTAGGAGATCTGAACGCGATAACGAAGGCCGTCGAGGTCTGCGACGAGCTAGGCGTGGACACGATCTCTGCAGGAGTCATCGTGGCTTGGGCAATGGAGTGCGTCCAGAGAGGATTGCTCACGAAGGACGACACTGATGGCATCGACCTGCGCTTCGGCAATGGCGACGCGATGGTCGAGGCCCTGAAACGGATGTCGCTCAAGGAGGGCAAGCTTGGCAACCTGTTGTCCGAGGGTGTCAAGAGAGCATCCGAGAGAGTGGGAAAGGGATCTGACAAGTTCGCGATCCACTGCAAGGGTATGGAATGGGCAGCATACTCGATGAGGTCATTGCAGACGTCCACGCTCGGATTCTGCACGTCCATAAGGGGGGCGGACTACCTGAGGTCAGGGTCATATCAGGTTGATGTTGCAGGCAAGGTCGACAGGCTCAAGCTTGATGCCTCCAGGGGAAAGATAGTCTATGAGGGTGAGAACCAGTATGCCATCATCGACTCGCTCATAATCTGCAAGTTCACGAGAGGGGTCTACAGCTCAATGGACGAGATCGCAAAGGCATACACTCTCGTCACTGGCTTGGAAATGTCCGGCCAAGAGTTGGTCAAGGCTGGAGAGCGCATCTACAACGTGGCTAAGTGTTTCAACGTGAGGTTCGGACTGACGAGGAAGGACGATTACCCGCCGCCTAGGGCGTTCGAGGAACCGATGACAGACGATGTGGCGAAAGGAGCCCAAATAGACAGGAGGCAGTACGACGAGGCTCTCGACAGCTACTATGGCGGGAGGGGATGGACGAAAGACGGAATCCCGACGAAGGCAAAGCTCCTTGAGTTGGGTCTGAAGAGGGAGGCCGATGAAGTTGGCGCTTAGCGAGCAGAAGACAAGGAGGATAATCGTGTGCGACACGGACAAGTGCAACGGCTGTCAGATATGCGAGTTCGTGTGTTCAGTCGTCAAGGAGAAGACGACAAACCACAAGAAGTCTAGGATAAGGGCGACGAGGATAGAACCGTTCTTCAACATCGCGATTGCATGCAGGAAGTGTGAGAAGCCGACCTGCGAGAGGGCATGTCCGAGGGACGCGATAAGGGTCCTGCCCGATGGTTCCATTCAGATCGACAAGGACAAGTGCAACGGTTGCGGGTGGTGCATAGAGAGTTGCGAGTTCGGAGCATTGAGGCTCAGGTTCGACGGGGGCACGGCGTTCACCTGCGACTTCTGCGCTGACCTCGGCGAGCCCCAGTGCGTGAAGTACTGCCCCAAGAAAGCCTTGAGATATATCACTCTTGAGGAGGCAGCCAAGGAGTCGGTGAAGGACGTCCTGTTGAGCATAGTTGACAAGGGCGGGAAGTGAACAATGACTGCATATGTGATCGGTGTGGAACAGCTGGACACCCTATTTGATAGGTTGAGGTCTCTCGGCTATCACGTGATCGCCCCGAAGGACGAGGAAGGGGTGATAAGGCTGGAACCGATGGAGTCAAGCAAGGAACTGGCCAGAAGAGTCGTCACGGTTCAAAGTCCCGGAAAATACAGTACCAAGCCGAGCGAATTGGTGTTCTCATTCACTCACGGTCCGGACTCGCCGAAGAGGTTCCTCTACCCTCCTAAGCGCAAGCTCTGGAAGATGACGAAAGAAGGCGGCAACTTCGAGCTGCAGGATCTCGCCTGCGAGGGTGAGAAGCTGGCGTTCTTCGGCATCAAGCCCTGTGACCTGGCCTCCATCGATGTCCTCGACAGGGTCCTGATGCGGGGCGATTACATGGACGAGCACTACGCGAGCACGAGGAAGGAATCGGCTCTAATCGTGGCGAACTGCATCGAGCCAAGTGGGACGTGCTTCTGTGCTTCCATGGGGACTGGCCCCAAGGCCAAGGCCGGATTCGACTTGGCGCTGACCGAGCTGCCGAGGGGGTTTCTAGTCGATTCTGGTTCGAAGCTAGGGGACGAGTTGCTCTCGGGGCTCAGCAAGAAGGAGGCAAGGCAGGAGGACATGGACGAGGCCGACTCCAGGCTGAAGGCTGCAGTGAAGAAAATGGGTCGAGTCTTGGACACCACAAACATCAAGGAAAGGTTGTACTCAAGCTTCGAGTCGCCTGCGTACAAGGAGATTGCGAAGCGCTGCTTGGGGTGTGCCAATTGCACTAGCGTCTGCCCCACGTGTTTCTGCGCGATGTATCAAGATGTGCCGAGCCTCGACGGCAAGATGTCGGAGAAGCAGGTGACCTGGGACTCGTGCTTCACCTATCAGTTCGCTGAGGTAGCCGGGGGTCACTTCAGGCCCGAGCTGTGGGCACGCTACCGGCAATGGATGACCCACAAGTTCGCCTATTGGTTGGACCAGTTCGACACGTCCGGCTGCGTGGGATGCGGGAGGTGCATAACTTGGTGCCCAGTCGGGATAGACGTGACAGAGTCAGTGAAGGAGGCTCAGGCGGTGAAGCCACAATGAAAGGTCAGAAGGCTCCTGACGGTTGTATGATCCCCAGGCCGATGAGGATCGAGAGCATCGTCGATGAGACGTACAACGTGAGAACGTTCAGGCTCCGTCCGGCGAACGGCACGGAAGTTGAGTACACCCCTGGCCAGTTCAACATGTTGTCTGTCTTCGGGGTCGGAGAGATACCAGTCACTGCCAGCTCAGATCCATACCAAGGCGACTACCTAGACCACACCATCAGGGCAGTCGGATCGGTGACGAACACCATGTTCTCGCTGAAGGCTGGGAATCACATCTTCGTGAGAGGTCCGTTTGGGACCACCTGGCCGATGGCTGGCATGAAAGGCAAGGACGTCATGGTGGCTGGGGGTGGAATCGGCCTCAACCCATTGAAATCCGTAATACTGGCCGTTGCCAAGAGGAGGTCGGACTACGGCAAGCTGTACGTGCTCCACGGCGCCAGGACGCCACAGGACCTCCTGTTCACCCGCGACTATGATGACTGGAGGAGGATACCGAACAGTGAGCTTCACATCACAGTAGATGCGGGGGACGAGAAATGGAAGGGAAACGTGGGAGTGGTCACCACGCTGTTCGACAAGTTCAGCTTCAATCCTGACAAGACAGTCGCGCTGTTGTGCGGTCCTGAGGTGATGATGTACTTCACTGCCAAGGAGCTGATCAAAAGAGGTCTGCCGACCGACAGCCTGTACTTGTCCATGGAGAGGCATATGAGATGTGGCTTGGGCTTCTGCGGACACTGCCAGACTGGTCCCTTCTTCATATGCAAGGACGGCCCGATCTTCAAGTACGATTCGATCCACAGGTTCTTCGGGGTGAAGCAAATATGAGCGAAGGCGGGAAACTGAAGGTCGCGGTCTACAAGTTCTCAAGCTGCGATGGGTGCCAACTGCAGATCCTGAACGCAGAGGACGACCTCCTGGAGCTGGCCGACCTCGTTGAGATATCCTACTTCATGGAGGCGACGAGGAGAACAAAGCCGGGCCCCTACGACTTGTCCTTCGTCGAGGGATCCATCTCCACTCCTGAAGAGGAAAAACGGATCAACGAGGTCAGACAGAACTGCAAGACCCTCGTTGCGATAGGCGCCTGCGCCACGGCGGGCGGCATCCAAGCGCTGAGGAACTGGTCCGATGTGGAACACTTCAAGAAAGTCGTGTATCCCAACCCAGAGTGGGTAGCCGCGCTGAAGACAGCCACACCGATTTCGGCTCACGTCAAGGTCGACCTGGAGCTGATGGGATGCCCGATAAACAAGGATCAGCTCCTGTTCGTGATAGCGCAGCTGCTCAGGGGGAAGAAGCCCTATGTCCCCACGTACAGCGTCTGTCTCGAGTGTAAGGCGCGCGGCACGCCGTGCGTTGTCGTCTCAAAAAACATCCCATGCGTGGGGCCGGTAACTATGGCCGGCTGCGGAGCGCTCTGTCCCTCCTACGGTAGGGGTTGTTACGGCTGTTTCGGACCGATGGACGACCCAAACCCGAAGGGCCTGATCGACTACTTCCTGTCGCAAGGCTTTGACAAGGGTGACGTCTTGAGGCTTCTCAGGATGTTTACCGGATACTCCGAGAAATTCAGGAAGGCGGTGGACGAGTATGAGTAAGGAGATCAAGGTGGACTACCTCGCAAGGGTGGAGGGTGAGGGAGCCCTTGACATTAAACTGAAAGATGGCAAGGTCGAGACCCTACAGCTCAAGATATTCGAACCTCCCCGGTTCTTCGAGGCGTTCCTCGTCGGGAGGAGCTACTTGGAAGTCCCTGACATAACTGCTAGGATATGCGGGATCTGCCCAGTCGCCTATCAGATGAGCTCAGCGAGGGCCATCGAGAAGATGATCGGACTCAATGTGCCTGACGACGTGAAAGTGCTGAGGAGGCTGCTCTACCTTGGCGAATGGATAGAGAGTCACACACTTCACGTCTACATACTGCACGCGCCTGACTTCATGGGGTACGAGAGCGCTCTTGAGATGGCAAGAGATCACGCGGATCTCGTGAGGGCAGCCCTCAGACTGAAACGCTGGGGCAACAGGATAATGGAGATACTAGGTGGCAGGTCCGTGCATCCAGTGTCCCCGAGAGTCGGAGGCTTCCACAGATGTCCGAAGAAGGAGGAACTGGAGCCACTCCTTGCGGACGTAAGCGACGTGAAACGAACGGCCATGGACGCGATAGGATGGGCAGCTCACCTGAACTTCCCGGATCTGGACAGAAAGGCGGAGTACGTCTCGCTTCATCACGACAAAGAATACGCCATAACCGAAGGAAGAATAAGGTCGACCGGCGGCATTAACGCTCCTGAAGACGAATTCGACAAGCTCTTCGTCGAGAGCCAAGTGCCCTATTCGACCGCGCTCAGGTCGCTGGTCGGGGGCAAAAGGCCATACGTCGTGGGACCACAAGCTAGGGTCAACCTGAATCACGACGAGCTGGCGCCAGAGGTCCTCGACAAGGCGAAGGAGTCTGGAATCTCCTTCCCGCTTGAGAACCCCTACATGAGCATTGTCGCGAGGGTGTTGGAGGTGGCCCACTCGGTGGTTGAAGCTGAGGCGATAGTGAGGGGCTACAGGACTCCCTCAGCGCCATATGTTGACGGCAGACCAAAGGCTGGCGAGGGGGCAGCCATCACGGAGGCACCTAGAGGTGCACTATTCCACAGGTACACTATCGACAACGGCGGGATGGTGAAGAAAGCAAGGATAGTATCGCCCACGGCCCAGAACCAGAGCAGCATGGAGGCCGACTTGCTTGAACTCGCTCCCAGTCTTGCGAAAATGACCACTGAGAAGGCAACATTGCTGTGCGAGCAGACGATAAGGAACTACGACCCATGCATTTCCTGCTCAGCCCACTTCCTCAAGCTGCGCGTGACTTCTGAGTGATGCGGGATGGGTTCAGACCAAGATCCCGGCGGATCTCAGCGACTCGACCAGTAGCTCTGACAGTTTCGCACACGAGTCTCGCACGGCGTGGCTCATCTGGCCCGAGATTCCAGCTGATTCCGGCTGGATTCCAACTATGATAACCCGGGCGCCAGTCTCCGATACGAGAACGCCCAGGACAACTGGCAGGGGCAGGTCATGGGTCGAGGAGAAGCGCGCGCTTTCAATCTCATCCATGTCCAAGACCCTGACGGTCCCCGGTGGTCCTCCCACCTGTGCTGCGTCGACGAGGATGACATGACTGGGCTTTAGGTCAACTGCATCTGGCAGAAGCTTGCCGGGCGCTTCCTCGACGTTCATGACCCTGAATCTATCAGACGACCACCTCTTCAGATCCTCTGCGACCATGGAGCCTGCACCGTCGTCTCCCCTGCTGATGTTGCCCGCCCCGATCAACAGCACGATTCTCGCGCCCACCAGCCACTTGCAGAGGCCATCGACGGTGACGTCGTGGGATCGCATCCGTCGGCCTGCAACATGCAAGTACATAAACGATGAGCTCTCCGGTGCCCGGTCGGCTCTCAAAAGGTAATTAATCGACGGCGGCAAGACACGTCACAATGGAAGTGCGTTCCTCCTGCGTATACTGTGGAGTCGGCTGCAGGTTGGCGTACGTGGTTGAGCAAGGCAGGGTCACGAAGATGCTGCCTGACAAGACCGACCCAGTCAGCAAGGGTGCGCCTTGTTCAAAGGGTCTTACGATTTCGGAGGTTGCGTACAAGAACCGAATCACGGCTCCCATGATCAGACAGGGCAAGGGAGCGGCCCTCAAGCCAGCGACTTGGGAGGAGGCCTACAATGCCATAGTTGACGGCGTTAAGGGCCTTGATGGGAGAGATGTCCTGTTCGTCCCTTCTGGGAAGGCGAGCAACGAAGACGCATATGTGATGCAGAAATTCGCCAGGGTGGCACTGAGGTCAAATAACGTAGATGGATGTTGTAGCAGGCTCTGTCACGTCAACACGATAGCCGGCCTCAAGCAAGCCTTTGGCATCGATGGTTCGCCCGCCAAGTTCGATGACATAGCGACCAGAGACTGCATTCTGATACTCGGATCGAACCCAGCGTCAAATCACCCCGTCTTGTTCAGAGAGGTGCTGAGGGCGAAAAAGCGAGGAACGAAGCTCATCAGCGTGATCTCAGTTCCGAACGAGACGTCCAGAGTCGCGGACCTAGCGGCTGAGATCGAGCCAGACACGGAGGTGGCGTTCATCAACTGTCTCATAAGAGAGCTCATCGAGCGCGGAGGGGTTGACCCCTTGGCGAAGAGCGTCACCGGATTCGAGCAGCTTGCCATGACGGTTTCGAAGTACACCTGCGAGAGGGTATGCGACATATGCCGCTTGCAGCAGGACACCTTCTACGAGATAGCTGAAGCAGTCGTGTCTTCTGCCGACTTCGGGATAATACACGGCATGGGCTTGACCCAGAGCAGGAACGGCCTGGCGAACGTGTATGCGCTCCTGAACCTACTCACCGTCAAGAACGGGGAGCTTCTGTCCAACAGGGGTGAGGTCAACGTCCAAGGTGTAGGGGACATGGGTTGCAGCCCCGTCGGCATCCTACCCTCTCCCGTGATGAGTGATGTCCTAGAGAAGAAATGGGGCACGCCATTGTCCCGCGAAATGGGATTGAACATGATACAGGCCCTCTTTCTGACGCCCGTCAAGGCCCTCTTCCTGTGCGACGTCAATCCCGCCGTATCACTGCCTGACCTTGACAAGCTGCGTCGCAACCTGCGGGACATGTTCGTCGTACTCCTCCATCACCATCGCAACGCAACAATGGACTTCGCGGACGTAGTCCTGCCAATCCCGATGCTTTTCGAGTCGACCGGCAGCGTGACGACGGGCGAGCGGAGGGTCCGCTTTGTGAGGAAGGTCGTCGACCCCGTGGGCAGCGCGAAGCCAGCATGGCTGATATTCAAGGAACTGGCCCGAAGCCTAGGACACGGCGGCTCGTTCGAGTACGGATCAGCGCGAGACATCATGCAAGAGGTTGTCTCAATAGTCGAGCCCTTCCGCAAGGTCGATGTCGGTAAGCTCTACGAAGGAGAGGATCAGTGGCCCGCGAAGAAGCCCCTCTTCAGGAGGTACGTGCCGGTCGACTTTGAAGGGACCGCGTACTCCAGGTCTGCAAACTACCGATTCGTCCTCGTGACGGTCAGGTCACCCCTGCACTTCCTGCACGACGATCTGACCTCTCAAGCGACTACGCTCACACACGGAGGTCAGTACATAGAGTTCTGCTATCTCAACCGAGACGACGCCCGAGGCATGGGCGTGGCCGACGGAGACCCCGTGACAATAACGAGCCCGTCTGGCAGCATAACCGTCGGGGCGAAGGCCGATCCAACGCAGAAGAAGGGGGTCGTCAAGCTCTTCATCCACTCAGAGCGTCTGATGGTCAACAGATTGGTGCCGCTAGAGTACACCTCAGGGACCTTCACCCCTAACTACAAGGCCATACCAGTCAACGTAGTGAAGGCAACAGGAGCTGGCTAGAAAGCGCTGGTCACGCAGCCCCAGCTCTGATCGAGACGGCACGGCTCGGCCACAACTCAAGCCATCCGATGGAATCAGCGAATCCGAACGAGAGCAGCTTCAGGGATGAGGGTGGGCCTACTCCTCTTCCTCCCACTCCTCCTCTTCCCACTCCTCTTCCTCCCACTCCTCGTCTGCTCCTTCTTCCTCTTCTCCGGCTTCCTCGCCTTCTTTCGACATTCGCTTCTCCCCTTTTGCGCCCCAGCGCTTTTTGTTCCGTTTAAAAGCCTTAGCTCTCGCGTGATTCGTCGGCCGCCCCCGTTCAGATCCCCGCCTCAGATGCTCGAGCAGCTGGCCGACACCCACACAGACAGCTAGTCCACCATCACTCTATGACAGGGATCTTCCGGTGACTAGGGCTACTATGCTCTTCCCCCTGAGCTGCCGAGGTGGCAGCTTCCACGCGGCCGCAACGGCGGCTGCAGAGCACGGGAGCACGTTCAGGCCGGTCCGCTTCAACACGACCTCCCTTGCGTGGGCCATCTCAGCCTCCTCGACGGAGATCGCGATGCCCTTGGAAGCCCTGACCGCTGCAAGCGCTTCCACGCCGTCGACGGAGTGGTACCCCGCTAGGGGCTCATTCGCTTCCGTGATGACCACGTTGCTCGAGTCGATGTCTGCGTAGGAAGTCCGCCTCAAGTACGATTCAATGATCGGGTTCGTCCCCGAGGGCGCCACAGCTATGACGCGGGGCACTGAATCGATGAGTCTCCGAGATACCATGTCCTTGAAGCCCCAATAGATCCCAACGAGCGTGGTGCCGTTGCCCGTCGGCACCGTCACGCACTCGGGCAGCCTGCCCAACTGGTTCACGATTTCCTCGGCTATCCCGGAGTAGCCGAGCCTGTCCAACTCAGCGTTGACCGAACCTGGGTTCGCGTCGTACAATCCCTCATCCTTCGATGCAGCGATGCTCATTGCGATGGAGTCCTCTACGAAGCCGTCGGTCCTGACCAGTTCGAACTTCCTCCCAAGTGCCAACAATCTCGCCGGGTGAAATCCGGACGGCACGTATACTCTGACCTTGATCCCATACCTTGCAGCCGCGTTCACCACGGCAGCCCCGTAGTTGCCACACGTGCCCACGGTCATTCTGTCAAGGCCCATGCGCCAAGCCCTCTGGACGTGCAACTCAGCTATCCTGTCCTTCTGAGTCCCCGTTGGGTTCGCGCCTTCGTACTTCAGGTATAGGTTCGAGTGCTCGTGGAGAGGCCCTCCATTGTGCAACTCAACAATTGGTGTAGCGAGGTTTCTAAGCAGTTTTTCTTCCAAAACCGCTCTTTTCTACCTCCGCCGGCCGTTCAACCGACGTGATGTAGGCATTACTTCTTACTACGGCGACCGTCTCGTCCTGCGTGGAATATAAGTTTTGTTCCTCGTTCCAAGACTGGGATGCTTGGATCGGTCTCGGTCTTTCTCTCTCCCCCTCGCATACTGCGACCTATTTCTCCTCAGTCGGGATCGCGCTCAGACTTTTATGCGGCAGGTCAGACGACCCCACGAAAGCGATGTCGGCGGTCAGTTCACTGCGGTCTAGGAGTAGGGTCGCCTTCGACAACGTGGACTACCCGCCCATCCCAGCTGACCTGCTCAAGTACCTCGCTGCGTCAACTGACGGAACGGTTCAATCAGCCTGGGCCTCGGATGACGTTGAGCTGAGGAGGCAGCTGAGCAGGCTGCTGGGTCTTGTGCTTGAGAACGAGATATCGTTCTTCAGAGGCTTCTGGCAGGTCGCGCAGTGGCTGGCGCTGAACCTGAGATCGGAGAGGAACGCGTCAGTTGCCTTCTCCTGTTTCGAGCCAGAGGGCTTCGTCATACCGTTCGCCAACTCGCTGAAGGCGAGAGGATTCCGCCCTCAGCTTCTCCCACTTGACGACAGGTTCGACCCTAGGATCGAACTCCTCGGTCAGTCCAAGACCAGGGGACCAATGCTCTTCCTCATTTCCCTCGTTCAACCGGTCACAGGTCGCATTGTCAAGGCTGATGAGGTAATCAAGGTCGTGCACGATCTGGGAGGGCTTGTGGTGGCCGACGCAACACACTACGTGCAGAGGCTAAGCCCGTCGTTGGGTGCAATTGACGCGGATCTGACCTTGGTCCGATCTAGGCCGCTGCTGGCGCCCGAAGGTGTGGTCCTGGCGTACCTCTCCAGAAGGATGAGGGAGATGCTGAAGATGGATGCCGACGCGTCTGTGTCCTGGCACAATATGTCCTCCCTCGACTCTCCGACCGAGATGGTTATGCCCTTGGTGGAGTCCATCAAGTTCCTTGCGAGTGTCGCCGGGCGCAGGAGGACTGAATTCGAGCACAACAGGGCGATATTGGACGGACTGAAGGACTTGAGTGCGGTGTCCGTCATAGGCCCGGGGGAAGTGACGGACAGGGTAGCCATCTTCACGCTCGAAGTCTCTGGCCTTCAGCCAAGTGAGGTCGCGCTCATGCTGGATTCGGCAGCGAATCTGACTGTCTCCGCCGGAAAGACAGGCATGGGCTCTTCGAACGCCTGCTTGAGGTACCCAGAGCCGGGAGCCATTCGCGCCTCTCCCTTTTTGAGTAACACAGAGGCTGATGTGGAGGCGTTCATCGATGCGATGAGAATCATAGCTGCGTCAGCGGTGTGATCAGGAGATGGCCCTTCGCGGACTCTACTCCAAGTTCCCGTCGATAGACTGTGGAGCTTGCTTCACCCCGACCTGCAGGTCCTTCGCCAGAAGATGTCTGCTCGGCCTCAACTCTCCACATGAATGCCCCTTGCTCGGCTGGTCGGAAGCGGGGCGCAAGGCCGCTGAGGCAGAGGGCGCACTGAACGCCAATCGGGGCGTTGAGGCACATCTTGAGGCCAAGATCTTGGGGACGGACTATTCTCTCTACCACCCAAGCTCGGAGGGCAAGATAGCAGACTTCTTGGACATGCAGACGTTCATTGATTTGGCCCAGATGTCTCACGTCTTCGATTCGACGAAATCCTTCGCCGAGCTCGAGGCAGTCAGACTCAGCAGAGGGGAACGGAAGTTCACGGTGGTCTCAGATGGTCGCGTTCTACCGACCGGTCCGGGTCCTCCACAAATCGTAGCGTTGTCCGCGTTGGCCGGTCTGATGTGGGGGGCGGTAAGCGACTTCCGGCCGATTCTCCCCACAAAGCGGGACGACCGCGTTGGAGTGCGCGGGCGGAGGCTGTAGAGAATGCCTCACAGAGTCCGGAGGGACACGCACATGTCCTGTCATAGTTGGCGGCCCCCCGGTCGTGGCTGAAAGCTCAGCTCGTATCGAGCGCCCGAAACTCTTGGAGTTCAACCCCCCGGACATGCTTCGCAAGATTGTCGATGATCCCGAGGAGTCTGCCACGATCAGCACGATCAGGGGCGCGGCTTCGATGCTCTCCGCAGTGATGAAGAGCCTGCCCATGGGCAAGCTTGACAGGGCCTCACTGCACGCCGTGGATTCCTCGCTGTCAGACGCCCTTGGCAGGGAGCTGTCTGCCATGTACATTGAGATGAACCCAGCCAAGGCCGTACACAACCTCATGGTATCCGGTACCCTGATGAACATGAGGCGGGCGATGAGGGCCACACTCTCTCTCTTCGATGTCGACCTCGACTCACTGCGCAGAGATGAGGCATACCTGTCAGAGGCAGCCGACATACTCACGAAGTCAGCCAGAGCCTTCTGCGAGGCCGATGCCGTCTCAGCGCAGGATGTCAGCGAGAGCTTCAGGCTCTATGTCCCTAGCCTTGGGAGCAAGCAGCGGATGGCGTCTCAGAGCACGGTCCTTTGGTCAATGACGGTCGCGATAAACGGGTTCTTCACGGCCCGTCTGCTTCTGTGACTTACTGGGTGGCGGCCGAAGGTCCCTTGGCCATCTCGATCGCCTTGAACACGTGCCCCCCGGATGCCTTGAGCAGCTCCTTCGCCTTGTCAGGCTCCGCACCGGCCTCAACCATGACCAGGGCTGCCTTAAGATCCCTGCCAGATGCCTCAAAGGCGCTGTCTGCCCTTTCGTAGTCAACGCCCGCCAGCTCCATTATGATCCTCTTTGACCTCTCTCTGAGCTTGCCGCTCCAGGGCCGGAGGTCCACCATCAAGTTCTGGTAGACCTTCCCTATCCCTATCATGGCAGTAGTCGATATCATGTTCAAGACCAGTTTCTGTGCGGTCCCTGATTTCATCCTAGTGGAGCCAGTTATGACCTCGGGACCCACTGCGGGTGCGATCATCACGTCGACATGGTCTTTCATCTTGGGGTTGGGATTGGTGCTGATGCCCACGGTCTTGCATCCTATGACCTTAGCGAAATCGAGCGCGCCTATCACAAACGGGGTTCTTCCGGAAGCGGACATGCCAACGACCGTGTCCTTTCGCGTGATCTTGATCTCGTCCAGTGCCCTTGCCCCTCCCTCCTCATCGTCCTCAGACCCCTCCATTGATCTCCTCAAGGCATCCCAGCCTCCCGCGATCATGCCCACCACCATGCCCGGATCAGCCCCGAACGTGGGAGAGCATTCGGCCGCGTCGAGAACACCAAGCCTGCCGGATGTGCCTGCCCCAATGTAGATGAGCCGGCCTCCCGTCTTGAAGGAGTCCGTCACGAACTCCACTGCTTTGGCTATGTTCGGAATCTCCTTTTCGACAGCCACCGGCACGGTCTTGTCCTCAGCGTTGATCAGCTTCAGGACTTCCGCAACCGGGAGGCGGTCTATGTTCGTCGTCTTTGGGTTCTTGGACTCGGTCTCCAAGGACAACAACTCGTCGAAAACGTCGCTCATGGCGCTGCATCTTCTTAAGAAGACCCCTCTTTAAAGTTAGAGGGAGGCTCAGCCCCGGGCGTCTGCTTGCAGCCTCCAAGTCGCGCAATTCCACCTGACCGAGCATCGCGTGCGTTCCTCATGCTTTTAAGCGCCGCAGAAGCGCGTCCAGCGGACGCCAGTGCCAAAGAAGCCCCGCAGAAAGACGCCTGAGCGAGGAAAGCTGCCGGAGCCACAGTTGAT
>Ga0172366_10000574_pt1 | contig 26929 bp, 24 predicted proteins | sample LakKivSesite69cm_FD_114533 | JGI IMG/M metagenome (GOLD analysis project Ga0172366, IMG submission 114533) | Sediment microbial communities from Lake Kivu, Rwanda - Sediment site 69cm | ecosystem: Environmental > Aquatic > Freshwater > Lake > Sediment | place: Rwanda: Western Province, Lake...
CGTAGTCCGCGACGCTGACGAAGTCGTCGGCCCCGCAGATTACCGCGCAGATCGTCAGCATGAGGATGTCCACCAACTTGTGCTGAACAAGGGAGTCCCGGCGCGGATCGGTCAACGACGAAAAATGCACAGCGATACTCGCCGCCTCTGCTGCTGCCATCGGCACACCTCCTCCCTGCTTCCCTCACCCCCACCATAGCTAATTCCTTGCCCCCCGAGTATGCAATCGCCCTGGCTTCCAGGGCGAGCCAATATCGCGGGTCGGCCCGAAGGTCGGGTGTCATACCACCTTCGTTTCTCTGATGTCTCGCACACCGAATATGGCCGTGTTCATCCTCTCCACCACCTTGCTCGTGTGCGCCTCGGTAAGATGCGAATAGCGCTTCACCATCTGGAGCGTCTTATGTCCGAGCACTTCCGCGATCTCCGCGAGCGTCGCCCCGCTCATGGCAAGATAGGACGCGGCGGAATGACGCAGGTCGTGAAAGCGGAAATTCTCGATCTCAGCAGCTTTTAGTGCTCGCATCCATGCCGATTGGATGTCCAGCGGTTTCGGCTCTTTGCCCAGTCGTACGGGCGCCGGGAACACGAGGTTCGTGTCTATCCGACGCACTTTCGCCAGTTCTTCGAGCAGGTCGTATGCGTGGCCAACAATCGGCACGGCACGGCTCTCGCTGTTCTTCGTGTCGTCCGAGCGGAGCAAGATCATGCGGCGGTAGAGGTCAACGCGGTCCCATGTGAGGTTCATGATCTCGCTGCGGCGCATTCCCGTGCTGATGGCGAGCACGACGACGAGGTAGAGGAACGGGCTACGACTTTCGCGGCAGGCGGCGAGTAGGCGTTCGCGCTCGTCGTCCGAGAGGAATCGAACCCGACTGCGCGGCTCCTTTGGCTTCGTCACCTTCCGCATGGGGGTGTCATTAAGCCAACCCCATTCCTTTACGGCGATGGTGTAGCAGTGGCTGAGGGCGCCCATGTACCGGACCACCGTGCTCGGCAAGCGAGGGGTTCCTGAGGGGGTCATACCGTTCGCAAGTTCATCTCGTGTCTCAGCGATGAGCGCAGGGGTCACGTCGGCGAGGAGATAATGACCGAGTTGATCTTTCCACCACCGAAGTTGCGGCGTCTGCACCTGCATACTCCGAATGCTCTTGTGCGGCATCACGTCACGGAGGTAGCGGTCAATCATCTGACCGAAGGTGTGTCGTTTCGCTTCAATGGTCGTGAAATGACGACCGGCTTTCATGTCGGCTTCGGTCTGCCGCGCCCACTCCTTCGCGTCTGTCTTTCGCTCGAAGCCTGAATCGTCGCCATAGCTCCGCTCGCTCGCGTTACGGGGAACCGATTCGATATTACGGCGAAAAAATACAACACGGCGTGACAAAGCACGACGGACAGAGCATCAGCATAGGTCACGGCTGTAATAGCGATGCAAACGCGCTTTCATAATGGCATAAGATGATCACGGCACACTACGGCACAGTTCGGTGGCGCGTCGAAGGTGAGGGTGGTCGGCGCACGGGTTCAGGTACGTGGAGCACATCGGGGGCGGATGGACGGGGTTCGTCGGTGAGCAATGCGGCATTGTGTTGTTGCGAAATGTGCCAAGAGTGTGCCATAGAGAGGAGAATGCCATAAAATAAGGGACTCGCGGAAGTCCAGAAGTCCCCAATTATTAAGAGATAGCGGCGGAGGGATTTGAACCCCCGACACGCGGATTATGATTCCGCTGCTCTAACCAGCTGAGCTACGCCGCCATGCAGGGTAAAGATGAAATATATCCCAACAAAGGGCCTCGTGACAACAGACGCGGCAGAGGCACAGCGCTATTGAGTTCGCCGCCGCGCTTTCCTGATGAACGCCGGCACACGGATGTCGTCGGAGGAAGTCGAGTACTTGTACTTCTCGCTTTCCTGCGGCTGAGGCGACGGTGCCTGCTCCGTCTCCTCCTTCACCTCCTGTTGCCTGCGGTGAACGGCAGGCACATGAAGATCGTTCTTCATGTGCGGACTCAATACAGGAGGTGAACGGCGGATAGGCTCCTGGGAAACTGGAGCCTGTTCCGGCTGGGGCGGCATCGTTTTCCCGTGCATCTCGAATCCGGTGGCGATGACGGTGATCCGTATCTCCCCCTCCGGCACGCTCTCGTCGAGCACCACGCCGAAGTAGACATCCGCGTCGGGACCGCTCTCTCCGTTGATGACATCCATCGCCTCCCGCACTTCCTCTTGAGAGAGATTGGGGCTGGAGGTGATGTTGATGAGAAGTCCTTTCGCCCCTTTGATGGATACGTCTTCCAGGAGCGGGCTGGAGATCGCCGTCTCGGCAGCCTTGCGTGCGGCGTCGGAGCCGGAAGAGACGCCGCTTCCCATCGTCGCGTCGCCGCGATGGGCCATCACGGTGCGCACGTCGGCAAAGTCCAGATTGATGAGGCCGGGCACCAGGATGATGTCGGTTATGCCCTGCACGGCCTGCCGGAGGACGTTGTCCGCCTCGCGGAACGCCTCATTGATCGGCATCTTGGGGGGAAGCACTTCCAGAAGCCGCTCGTTGGAGATGACGATCAGCGTATCAACGTGTTCGCGCAGCTTCTCCAGACCCTCAAGGGCGCGGTGCAATCGCTTTGCCTGTTCGAAGGCGAACGGAGTGGTCACCACGCCGACCGTCAATGCCCCGACCTCGCGGGCAAGCTCGGCGACGACGGGCGATGCGCCCGTGCCCGTGCCGCCTCCCATTCCGGCGGTGATGAAGACCATGTCCGCGCCGCTCAACGCATCGGCAACCCGGTCGCGATCTTCCTCAATGGCCTGCTTCCCAATTTCAGGACGCCCGCCTGCGCCAAGCCCTTTCGTGACGTTGGCCCCGATGCAGATTTGCGTGGTTGCGCCCGACCTGTGGAGCACCTGTTCGTCGGTGTTGATGGCGATGAACTCGACCCGCGAGAGGCTGCTATCAACCATCCGGCGGATCGCGTTCCCTCCCGCGCCGCCCACCCCAACGACCTTTATCCTTGCCACCGGCTCCTGTTCGTGGTCCAACTCAAATGCAATGTTGGACATTTCCCCACCTCCCCTGCACGAGAGAATATTGGGTATAAAGTACTACTCTCGTGGAGATTTGTCTACCCCTACCACAACTTCATGTGCAATTTCTGCGCAATTTTCCGCCCTCTCGCCGTCAGGAAACCGCTACCCCGAAAGAAATTCCTTAAACCAGCGACGAACCCCCTCCAGACGCCTAGGCCGTGCCTGCTCCGGTTCTTCCGCTTCCGCCACCGACGGGTACTGATGGTGCGTGCGAACCTCCTGGCTGGCTCCGAAGAGCACCAGCCCTATGCCCGTCGCATTCATGGGAGTCAGCACGCCTTCGGAGAGTCCGCCGATCCCCATCGGCACTCCGAGCTTGACCGGCACTCCGAACACGCGCTCCGCCAGCTCGACAGCCCCCTTGATCATCGCCCCGCCGCCAGTGAGCACGACCCCGCTTGCGAGGAGATCATGGTATTCCGTGCGCTTGATCTCGCGCCAGGCGTACTCGAAGACCTCTTCCATGCGCGATTCGATGATCTCCGTGAGAAAGCGCAAGGAGATCACCTCCGGCTGGCGACCGCCCAGCCCCGCTTCCGGCTTGATCTCCCGGTCTTCGGGCACGAGATCGAGCAGCGCGCAGCCGTATCTCTTCTTGAGCATCTCCGCCTCGGCCATCGGCGTGCGGAGCACGCTGGCGATGTCGTTCGTGACGTTTATCCCGCCTAGCCCGACCACCGCCGTGTGGCGGATGCTCTTCCGGTAGAAGATGGCGATGTCCGTCGTGCCGCCGCCCACGTCGAGCATGGCGACGCCCAACTCCTGTTCGTCGGGGGTGAGCACGGCCATGCTGCTCGCAAGTGGCTGAAGCACGATGTCGGCGACCTGCAAGCCCGCACGCTCCACCGCACGCTCCACGTTCTGCACCGAGGTCGCCGCCCCCGTGACGATGTGCACCTCCCCTTCCAGACGGGAACCAGCCAACCCCACCGGCTCGCGGACGTGCTCCTGATTGTCCACGACAAATTCCTGCGGGATGACGTGGATGATCGTCAGATCCTGCGGGATGGTGATCGTCTGGGCGTGTTCGATGACGCGCTTCACGTCCTCCTGCGAGATCTCGTTGGAAGTCCTGCCTACCGTGACGGCGGCGCGGCTGTTGATCCCCCGTATGTGCTCTCCGGCGATCCCGGCGTAGACGGCCTTCACCGTGCAGTCGGCCATGTGCTGGGCCTCATCCACGGAGCGCACGATGGATTGGACGGTCTCTTCCAGGTTCACCACGATCCCGCGCTCGATGCCGCGAGAGGGCGTCTGCCCTTTGCCGATGACCGAGACGTTCTCGTTCTCGTCCACCTCCGCGATGATGGTGGTAATCTTCGTTGTCCCGATGTCCAGCCCGGTCACCACATGTCCCAGCGCCATCGCCATTTCCTCATAAGTTCCGAATAAAGATGATCGTTACGAACTTACTGCCACGTGTCCCACAAACCTGGCGTCAAGATAGCGCGCCTGCCGCAACACGTCGGGGTAATGTGCTACAAGCGACGCCACCATCACGAGCCGATCGCGCCCCGGATACCTCGGCAGCAGCACCGGAACTCCTCTCGGCGAGAGCACCATCACCATCGTCGCCGAGTCCGCCAGCGAAATCTCTGACACCACCGAGCGGAGCGGGTCAAGCTCCGAGATCAACCTGAGCGCCCACGCGACGCGCTCGACTTCGGCGTGCAGGTGGGAGTCGCTCAGGCTCAGGCCCGTCACGAGCGGCACGTCGGGCGGTATCTCTCCCTCAAACGGACAGATAAACCCGGAAGGGTCCATGAGATAGAACCTGTCCTGCCAGATCATGCCGATAGGAACCCGTTCCTCCACGTGTATCTCGAACCTGCCGGAGAAGCGGCGCGTCACGCTCGCATCCTGCACCCAAGGCACCATTTTCACGCGGGAGACCACCGAATCAACGTTCACGCTGAAGAGCGGCACACCCAGAGTCACCTGCGCCTGATCGCGGATCACCTGCGAGTCAACGTTCCGGGTTCCGATCACCGCCACTTCGTTCACAAGCTGCCAGGGAAGCCGGATGAGCGTCCGCCCAAGGACCCACAGCACCGCAACCCCCGCCAGGCCGAGCGCAAGCCACTTGCCCCACCGTCGCCAGGGCATCCGACCGAACGACCACCGGCGCGCAGGCTTCGGCAGCAAGACCGGCGAAGAAGACGCCGGAGCCGTCTGACGGGGCAGCGTCGCCATCAACGGCCCTCCTCGCACCCATTCAGGAGGCTCGTGCCCACTTTCCAGACATCGCCCGCGCCCGCCGTGATCACGAGGTCGCCGGGGCGCATTTCCTTCCGCACGAGTTCGGCGGCCTCCTCAAGACCATGCCCCGCGAGGGCGTGCGGATGCCCAAGCTCCTTGCACGCAGCGAGGATGAGATCGCTCGTCACGCCCGGCATCGGAGCCTCACGCGACGGGTAGATGTCCGCGACCACCGCCACGTCCGCCCCCATGAGTGCTTCGCCGAACTCGCGGTAGAAATCCCGCGTGCGGCTGAACAGGTGCGGCTGAAAGACGACGAGGATGCGTCCGTTCGGCCAGCCCTGGCGCGCCGTCTGCAACGTGACGCGGAGCGCGGTCGGATGGTGCGCGTAGTCGTCCACGATGGTCGCGCCGTCCGCCACGCCGCGCACCTGAAACCGACGATCCACCCCCGAAAAGCGCGCAAGCCCTTCCCTGATCTGTGCGAACGGTATCTCAAGCTCACTCGCCACCGCGACGGCAGCGAGCGCGTTCCGCACGTTGTGATAGCCCGGCACCGGAAGCTCGACCTCGCCGAGCCGCGTGCCGTGCGCAAGGAGACCAAAGCTCGAACAAAAGCCCGCCATGGCGACCTCCGTCGCTCGCACGTCGCTATCTTCCGCGAGGCCGTAGGTGACGAGCGCGCGCCGCACCTTCGGCACGAGCGCACGCACGTTCGGGTCGTCTATCCCCAGCACCGCCACGCCGAAAAACGGGAGGCGAGAGAGATAGGCGACGAAGGCGTCGCTGATGTCCTGCAAATCCTTGTAGCAATCGAGGTGATCGGCTTCCAGCGACGTGACGACGGCAATCGTCGGGAACATCCGCAGGAACGTCCGTGCGTATTCGTCCGCCTCGACGACGAGGTGGCGTCCTTCGCCGAGGATGCCGCCGGACCCCAGGCTCTTGGCGATGCCTCCGACGATGATCGTCGGCATAAGCCCGGCGGAGGTGAGAATCTGCCCGATCATCGAGGTGGTCGTCGTCTTCCCGTGCGTCCCCGCGACGCCGATGGAGAACTTGATCCGCGTGAGTTCGCCGAGCATCTCCGCGCGCTCGATCACCGGAATCTTTCGCTCCGCCGCCGCAACAAGCTCCACGTTATCCCGCTTGACCGCCGAGGAATAGACCACCACCTGCGCGTCCGCGAGGTTCTCAGGGCGATGGCCCTCCGCGATCCGAATGCCCATTCCCGCCAGCCGTGCGGTGACCTGGCTCAGGCGCAGGTCGGAGCCGGTCACGACAAAGCCAAGCGCGTGGAGCACTTCGGCGATGCCGCTCATGCCGCTGCCGCCAATGCCGACCATGTGAATGCGGCGAATCTTGTGGAACATCGGCACGGCCTGCCCGGGGGTCATCGGGGTATTCCTTTCCGCAGGACCGAATCGGCCTTCTCTTTCCGGTAAGACCGCGAAAGATTGAGCAGAATGCCCGCCGCAGCGAGGTTCAATACGAGCGACGATCCGCCGTAGCTGATGAACGGCAGGGGCAGCCCCGTCGCCGGTATGAGACCGGTTGTGACGGCGATGTTGAGCGTGGCGTACACCATGACGTTGGCGGTCAGCCCCACCGCCAGGAGGAACCCGAACAGCGTCGGCTGCCGACGCGCAATGAGCATCCCTCGCCAGCCAAACACGCTGAAGAGCGCCAGCACTCCCAGCGTCCCCAACAGCCCCAGTTCCTCGCCGATGATCGGGAAGATGGAATCGGTGTACGGCTCCGGCAGGAAGAAGAACTTCTGGAGACTTCGCCCCAGCCCTCTCCCGAAGACGCCGCCCGACCCGAACGCCACGAAGCCCTGTTGAATCTGATAGCCCGGCGTGAGGCGCTTCACGCGGTACGGCTCCGCGAGGATGAGGAGCGTGGTCGCCGCCGCCGCCAAAAGCGCAATCAGGATCAGGTGACGCGAACGCACGCGTGCGGCCACCATGATCGCGCCGACGACGAACGTGATGGCCACCGCCGTGCCGAGGTCGGGTTCGAGCACGATGAGGCCGAGCGCGAGGCCAAGGATGAGCAAGTGCGGCAGCAGCCCGTTGGCGAAGCTTGAGAGACGCTCCTGCTGCCGTGCGAGCCGGTCGGCGAGGAACAGGATGAGGACGAACTTCATCAGTTCCGACGGCTGAAACGTCAGGCCGAGCACGTGAATCCAGCTCCGCGCGCCCCTGTGCGCGATATTCACCGCCAGAGGCACGAGCAACAGCGCAAACGCCACGAGCAGCAAGAGCGGGGCCTTCCGACGCAGCGCTTCTAATGGGACGCGCAGGGCGATCACGAGCAGAAAAACGCCCACAATCGCCCGCACAAGCTGGCGGATCATGAAGAATGTCGGGCTATCGAACTTCGCTGCCGCGATGACGGTGCTCGAACTGTAGACCATCACCGCGCCGATGCCGACAAGGGCAAGCGTCACCCCCAGAAGCGTCCGGTCCATCGGCTGAACGGCCACGTCTACCGGCTCTTCCAGCCGCACGGGGCGGCCTATGGACTGAGCGTTCGACGCAACGCCAGGAGCGGACAGAGTGGTCTTCCTGGCCGGAGGTTTCTCCTTCTGGGGCGCGCTCTTCTGGGTCCTCTGTTGCACCCAGTTCAGCGTCTTGTAGTCAACAATCGGTACGCCCACGCTCTCCGCCCTGCCGCAAAGAATCGTTCCCTACCCGGATACCGCCTCGCACAACTGCCGTTGCAATGCCTCTATGACCAATTCCATGCGCTCGCTGCGCGACCCCTTCACGAGCACCACGTCGCCCGTGCGGAGGTTCTCCGCCAGCCACGCGCTCGCTTCGTCGTGGGTGCGCGTTTGAAATACGTCTTGCGAACCAGCCTCCTGCGCTCCGTCGGCGATGCTCGCGCCGAGGTCGCCGACGGTGAGGACAAACGCGCCGAGCGTGCTGGCAAACCTGCCCACCTCCCGGTGCAGTTCTGCGCTCCGCTCTCCCAGTTCGCGCATCCCGCCGAGCACCGCAACGCGCCGTCCGTCCTGTCTGGGACGGAGCGCCATGAGCGTGTGCAGCGCCGCCCGCATCGAACTGGGGTTGGCGTTGTACGCATCGTCGAGCACGAGCACGTCATTGAGCCAGAGCGAGCGCATCCTGCGCTCCTGAGGCTCGGTGTGGCTGATGCCCTCCACCGCAACCGCGAGCGGCACGTCGAGCGCGTCCGCCGTCGCAAGGGCGGCAAGCGCGTTGTGCATCATGTGCCGCCCCGGAATCTTCAGATTGACCTCCACGTCGCGCACGCGGAAACGCCAGCAACCCTCCGGCCCCTGCTCCATCTCCGAGGGACGCCATTCGCACTCGCTTTCCACGCCGAACCACCGAACCGGGCCTGCGTAGCGTTTCCCCCGCACCAAAAGGCCGTCGTCATCATGGTTGAGCACGAGCAACCTTCTGCCGAGAAGCGTCTCCGCAAGCTCCCACTTCGCGTCAATGAGCGCGTCGAGGGAGGGGAAGAACTCCAGGTGGGCCTGGCCCGCGTTCGTGATGACCCCGATGTCCGCTTCCGCAAGACGGCCCAGCATCCGTATCTCGCCCGCGTGGTTCATCCCCAACTCGACCACCGCCGCACGGTGCGTCTTGTCAATCTCAAGGAGCGTGAGCGGCACGCCGAGGTGGTTGTTGAGCGTCCCCTGCGTCCGCAAGATCGGTCCCAGGCTCGCGAGTGCTTCTGCGGCGAATTCCTTCGTCGTCGTCTTCCCGTTCGAGCCGGTCACCGCCACGACCGGGATCGCAAACTTCCGCCGGTGCGCACGCGACCACGCCTGAAGCGCCTGGACCGGATCGTCCACCGCGATGAGCGTGAAGATGTCCCAATCGCGCAGGTGCTCCGCTGCCTGCTTCCGGCTCACGAGGGCCGCACGCGCCCCCTTGGCGAATGCGGCGGGCACGAAGCGATGGCCGTCGTTCGTCTGCGTTGTCACCGCGACAAAGAGGTCGCCCTTCCCGGTGTGGCGGCTGTCAATCGCTACCCCCGTCACCGGCCCGGAGCTTCCGTTGAGGACCTCGCCTCCCGTGAGGGCGGCGATCTCTTCCGGCTCGTATGCGTCCACGTCCTGCTCTTCCGATCTATAGGGTTACCCGTTCACGAGTGTTCCTGCCCGTGCTCGCAACGCCTCCAGCGCACGCCGCGCTTCCACGCGGTCGTCAAAGGGATAGCGCGTGTGCCCGATTTCCTGATACGGCTCATGCCCCTTCCCGGCGATCACCACCACATCGCCGGTCTGCGCGAGGCCAATGGCCCGGCGAATCGCGTCCCGACGCGGCTCTATCCGCTCGAAGGGATGACCGCCCCCGGCCCCGGCGACGATGGCGTCGAGGATGGCCTCAGGGTCTTCTGTGCGCGGGTTATCCGACGTGAACACCGTGAAATCGGCCAGCCGCGTCGCAATCTCGCCCATCACCGGACGCTTGAAGGGATCGCGGTCGCCTCCGCATCCGACCACGCAGATGACCTTGCCGCAAGCCATCTCACGCGCCGCTTGCAGGACGTTTTCCAGCGCGTCGGGCTTGTGCGCGTAATCCACCACGACGGTGAAGTCCTGCCCCGCGACGACCGGCTCGAACCGCCCCGGAGCAGGGGTCGCCGTCGCCAGTCCTTCGCCTATCTGTTCGACCGTCATCCCCAGCCCAACGCCCACTGAGATGGCGGTGAGCGCGTTTGCGGCGTTGAACCGCCCGACGAGCGGCATGTCCAGACGCACGCGCCCCAGAGGAGTCTCCACGTCGCCGCGAATCCGCCCGATTGCAGAGACCTCCACCGGGCGCACGAGGGCGCGGCCCGACCAGCCGTAGGTGATCACTCTGGCGCGGGTCATGCCGAGAAGGCGTTCGCCGTACGGGTCGTCAGTACTGATCGCGGCGACGGCGCGTTCGTCGAGTTCGCTGAAGAGCCTCGCCTTCGCCCGGAAGTAATCCTCCCGCGTCCGGTGAAAATCGAGATGGTCTTCCGTCAGGTTCGTGAACGCCGCCGCCGCGAACCTCATGCCCCATACGCGGTCGAGCACGAGCGCGTGCGAGGAGACTTCCATCGCCAGAAGCGTCGCGCCCCGGTCGCGCAGCGCGATGAGCATGCGCCGGAGTTCGTGCGCTTCCGGCGTCGTATTCCACGCGGCCTCAAAGGGCATCGGGCCGCCGCACAGGGAAGCTCCCAGCGTGCCGATTGTGGCGCTTATGTGACCGGCGGCGCTCGCCATCGCCGCAATGAGCCGCACCGTCGTCGTCTTGCCGCTCGTGCCGGTCACGCCGACGAGGGTGAGGTCGCGGTCGGGCGATCCGTACCACGCGAGCGCAATCTGCGCAAGCGCACGGCGCGCATCTGGGACGATCACCTGCGGCACGGGCAGATCGTCGAGCGGTCGCGTCGTGAGCACGGCAACGGCTCCGCGCCGCACCGCGTCCCCGGCGAAATCCCGACCGTCGGCTTTTGTCCCCGGCAGGGCGCAGAAGATCACCCCCGGCACGGCATTGCGCGAATCGGTGACAAGCGCACTCAGCCGCACCTTGTCCGCGCCGTCGCCGATCAGGCGGCTGTCGGGCAGAGCGCGCACCGTCTCGGAAAGCGTCCATCCCGTCGAGATCATGGTGTTCTCCGCACCCACTCGGACCAATCGGGGCGTTCGCTTCGCACGATCACCGGGGCATTCCGCGACGGGCGGCTCCCCGGTCGCGGGTCCTGCGAAACCACCACTCCGCTCCCTTCGAGGCACGTTTTGATGCCTGCCGCAGAGAGCACCGCGATGGCCTGCCGCACTGTCATCCCGCGCACGTCGGGGACCCTCGGCTCATACCCCTGGGGGTTGGCGAGGACCAGTTCCACCGGCTTGTCGGCGGGGATATGCGCAGAGGTCGGCGGCCACTGTCCGATGACCGCACTGCCGCTTCCCACCGTGCGGACCTGCACGCCGAGGCTGGCAAGTTTGGCGGCGGCCTCCTCCTGCGTAAGCCCTGCAAGATCGGGCATCGTCGGCCCGCTCGAAGCCTGCGCCGTCCGGACGATTGCCGCGTCGCGGCTCAGGATGCGGCTCATGATGCGTTTGAACACCGGCGCGGCGACGGTGGAGCCGTAGTACGTCGTGCGCGGCTTCATCACCGACACAACGCAGACGAGACACGGGTCCATCTCCGGCAGAAAGCCGACAAACGAGGCGATGTACGCGCCCGGTTCATATCCCCTGCCGTTTGCCGCAGCAACTTGCGCCGTGCCCGTCTTCCCGGCGACGCGCAATCCGGCGATCTTCGCGGTCGTGCCGGTCCCTTCTTCCACCACGCCGCAGAGCAGGTCAACCATCTGATCGGCTACGGCGGACGGCACGACCTGACGCACGCGGCCCAGCCCAATTTCCTTTATCACGGTCCCATTCGGCGCGCTGATCTTCTCGACAAGGCGCGGCCTCATGAGCCAGCCGCCGTTCGCAATCGCCCCGTATGCCGCCGCTATCTGGAGCGCGCTCACGCTGATTTCCTGGCCGATAGCGATGGTCGCCTGGCTGCGCGCCGACCAGCGCGAGCGTTTGGCGAGAATGCCTTTCGATTCGCCCGGCAGGTCAACCCCGGTTTCCGCGCCGAAACCGAAGAGCCGGAGGTACTCGTAGAACGTCTTCGGGCTGAGGCGCATCGCAATCTTGATCGTGCCGACGTTTGAGGATTGTGAGATGACCTCCCTGAAGGGCAGCACCCCGCTCGGGTGCGAGTCGCGGATGAGTTGCCCGGCGATCTGAATGCGCCCGTTCTGGCAGTCAATGAGCTCTTCTTCACGCACCTTGCCCTCGGCCAACGCCGCGCTCGCCGCGACCATTTTGAACATCGAACCTGGCTCGTAGGGGTCCGTGATCGCACGGTTCCGCCTTCGCACGGGGTCCGTCGTCGTGGCGTACGCGTCGGGGTTGTACGTCGGCACGTTCGCCATCGCTCGGATCGCCCCGGTGCTCGCCTCATAGAGCACCGCAAAGCCGCCCTCCGCGCCCGTGGCTTCGAGTGCCACCGAAAGCTCGTGCTCGACAATCGCCTGATAGTCGGCGTCGAGCGTGAGAATCAGGTTATTGCCATCCTGCGGCGCGACGTACGGCTGAGCGGTGTTCGGAACCCTCTCGCCGAAGGCATCCACGAGCGAGGTCATCCATCCGTCTTTGCCGCGCAACACGGTGTTGTAGAGCAACTCCAGCCCGTCGCCGCCGAGGTTGTCAACGTCTACGTGTCCCAGCGTCTGCCCGGCAAGCCCACCGAACGGATGGGCGCGTTTGGTGCCGCTCAGGACGGTCATCGCGCTTGGCTCCAGCTCAAGCAGACGCCGGGCATCTTCCGGCTCGATATTCCGGGCGACCCACGCGAACGCCCGCGAACGCTGCGAGATGCGGCGATAAATCCGATCCACCGGCTCGTCGGTGATCGCGGAGATCTTGCGCGCCAATGGGCCGGGCCGTTCGACCTTACGCGGATTGACCGCCGCCGATGCTGCCGCCAGGCTCACCGCAAGATCGTTCCCATTTCGGTCTATCAGCCGTCCGCGACGCGCTTCGATGACGATCTGCCGCTCCTGCTGCCCGACGGCCTTCGCCATGAGGTCGTCGCGGCGAATCACCTGCAAGTCCACGAGCCGCACAACGACCACCCCGGCGAACGCAACCCAGAGCCACGCGAGAAACCTCATCCGGCCCTGGTGAGGCGCGTTCGGGGGTCCGGTGTACGGGCGGTAGACGGGCGCGATGGGAACCGGCTGCTTCGGCGAGGCCGGGACGGTCGGGCTGGGTCGGCGCGGGGGCGGAGACACCGGGCGCGTCCATACGGCGGGTCGCAGCACGCGTGGCCCACCGGGCGGAGGTTGCCAGGTCGGTCTGGACCGCACTGTGTGCATCGGACAGCCCCATATCTCCAGTCACTGTACTTTCGTGACCGGCGCCAAACTCTTCGCGCCCTGCCAGAGCTCCGTGCCCGTCGCCCGACTGGCCGCAAGAGAATCGAGCGACCCCAACGGCGCAATCGCGGGGACATCTATAGGGGTCAGAGGCGGGTCCACAAGACCTAGTTGCTGCGTCGCCACCTCTTTTATGCGTTCCACGTTCGAAAGCGAGATCGCCTGCGCCCGCAGCTTGTCCTGCTCGTCGAGAAGCCCTCGCTGTTCGGCCTTAAGAGCGTCCACACGGGCTGCCAGCATCCGCGCATGCCACCCTTTCCACACGTAGGCGAGCATGAGCGACACTACGAGCATGAGCACGCCCACCCACATGGCAGCCAATCGCGCTTTCATGGCCTCTCTTCCCCCGGCGCATCCGCACGCCGCTCGGCCACGCGCATCCGTGCGCTGCGTGCGCGAGGGTTGTGTGCGATCTCTTCCAGGCCTGGGGTGATGATGCGTCGCGTCAACAGCCGGAGCCGCGCCCTGTGTCCGCACCGACAGAGAGGCGCGTCGGGAGGACAGATGCAGTCCGTCGCTTCCCGCCGCATCCACTGCTTGACGAGGCGATCCTCAAGCGAATGGTATGCGATCACCACCACTCGCCCGCCCGGTTCCAGGTGCTCAAGCGCCCCGTGAAGGCCGTTCTCCAGTTCCTCCAATTCACGGTTTACCGCGATGCGAAGTGCCTGAAATACCCGTGCCAACGTCTTTTCCGCTCGCGCTCGTCCGCGCCTGCCGATCACGCTCGCCAATTCGTCGGTGCGCCCGATAGCGGCGGCTTTTCGTGCGCGGCAGATGTCGCGTGCAATGGAGCGCGCACGCGGCTCCTCGCCGTACTCACGAAACAGCCGGGCAAGCTCTGCCTCCGGCCAGGTATTCACGATCTCGCGTGCCGTCATCCCAGCATCCGGCCCCATGCGCATATCGAGCGGCCCAGCGAAGCGAAAGCTGAACCCGCGTTCGGGGACATCCAGTTGCGAGGACGATACGCCGAGATCGAAAAGCACCCCCGACACCACCGTACAGCCCAATTCGTCCAGCACCTTCCCCAGTTGGCCGAATGGGGCTTGATGCTGGACCACACGTCCCTTATAGACTGCAAGCCGCCTGCTCGCCGTGCGATGCGCCGCCGGGTCTCTGTCAATGCCGATCAACCTGCCGGAGCCGCTCAGTCGCCGACAGATGCGCTCGGCGTGTCCTCCCTCGCCAAGCGTCGCATCTACGTAACAGCCATCGTTCCGCCAGACCAGCCACTCCACCGCTTCCCGTGCCAACACCGGGACGTGACGCGCACCGTCACCCTGCATCAGACCCCGCCTGGCGCTGGCCTTGCCGGAACACGATCAGATTCCCCACGTTCTGTTCAAACGAATCCTCAACGTCCTCCATCGCCTGTTCAAACCGCTTCGGGTCCCATACCTCGATCCTATCGAGAGAGCCGACGATCATCGCCTCATTTCGTATCCCCGCAGCCTTCAGCAGAGGAGCGGGAACGGCGATCCGTCCCTGGGCGTCAATCTTGGTCTCCGAGGCCTGAGAGGTGATGAGGCGGATCTCGTGGCGCTTCCGCCGCGCCGTCGCATCTTCCAGCGCACGCGCCCACTGTTCGCTGAGCCGTTGCCACTCGTCGAGCGGATAAGCCCAGAGGCATCCGTCGAGGCCCCGCGTGATGATGAGCGTGCTCTGCGACTCCGGCATCATCGCCTTACGCATTGCTCGCGGAAGTTGTATCCTCCCCTGGGAGTCCACCACGTGCCGGTAGCTCCCGACGAAATTCGGCTGTCGGCGCACGATCCCCAGAGATCGAGTGGCCATGGTCCGGCCTCGCTTTCGCACGAGCATGGGATAACTGCTTATTAAGAGGATAGAGAGGCATTACGACAACCCGGCGGTCAGCCGCCCCATTCTCCCCCTAAGCGACCCTTGCTCACCCATCTATATATGCACCATTGGGGTTTGCGTCAAGTGCGAGAGCGATAGGTTATATGAGTTTTCATCACTGTCAGGAATGGTAAGTGAGGTAAGAGCTTGAATATATGGCACAAAGAAAAGATGAGGAGGAGCGGGATGTCAAGGATGAAGGCGACGCACTGCGGCCCTCAACCGAGGTGGGATAGGGTAATCAGCGGTTTATGCTCTGCGTGGTCGCCGAGTGCATTTCCTACGGCTCATCATCCTTCCGCGAAGGCTTCTCCACCGCACGTTCAAGCTTCCGTACCTCTCTATCGAGCCGACGAGCAAGGCTCGCCAAACGCCACACGTAGAGCACCAGGCCGACCCAGACTGCCCCATACGCGTAGAGCACGAAATGCGCGTTCCGCCAGGGAGAGGTCTGCTGGGCGATGGTATCGCCGGGCTGAGCGAGCGCGGTTGCGGCGACACACCCGACGACGAGGAGCGCGAGGACAAATGCGAAGGAACGCAGCGTATCATACCGTGTGACCATGAATGAGTATCCTTTCCAGGCACGAGATGCGGTCGGTCAGCGTGCCAGCGCCTGCTGCCGGAGAAATCTCACCCGTTCGCGCACCGTCTCAAGGCGGAACCGCACCGCGACGAGCATCACGTAGAGCACGGTAAACGTCGCGAGCGAGACTATGAGCGCCATGAGGAAATCCCCCGGCAAGCCGGAGCCGAACCCCTTCCGCGACATTACCACCGGGTCGGGATGCATCCCTCTCCAGAGCACGACCGAATAGTGGATAATGGGGATGTCAATCAACCCTAACAGCCCCAGGACGGCACTGTACCTCGCGGCCTTTCCCGGCTCTTCGAGGAAGGCGCGGAGCAGTAAGTACGCAATTTCTATGAGCCATAGGACGAGCGTCGTGGTGAGGCGAGCGTCCCACACCCAGTATGCGCCCCAGGTTGAGCGCGCCCAGAGCGGACCGGTGACGAGCACGAGCGTGGTGAAGACGGTCCCTACCTCCAGGCTCGCGTAGGCCAGATGATCCCACGCCGAGGTGCGGCGGAGGAGGTACGCGACGCTGCCGAACCCCGACACGACGAACGCCAGATACGTGATCCACGCGCACGGCACGTGGAAGTAGAATATCTTCTGGGAGAACCCCAGCACCCTGTCCAATCCGGTGCTGATGAAGACCAGGTAGAGCGACCAGACAAAGCCAGATGCAACAAGGATCGTCCCGAACGCCCAGAGCAAGGAACTTCTCTCTCTCACGGAATCTCCCTCACGCCGACGGGTTAGCGGAGACAGGTTCTTGCTACTCTTCGACGACGTACTCGAACGAGAGTATGGAAACGGCAAGAAAGACGAGATCGAACGCAACAAGAAGCTCAAGCCATAAAGATACCTCGTCTGCCGGGCGCATCGCCAGCAACAGGGCAGTGGCGCGCACCGCGCTGATGAGCACGGGAACCTGGATCGGGAAGAGCAAAAGCGGCAGGAGCCAATCGCGCATCCGCGTGCTCGTCGCCATCCCGGCGAGAAGCGTGCCGACGCTCACGAAGCCAAGCGATCCGAGCAGACACACCACCGCCAGCCAACCCGGATGCAGGGGCACGTCGAGGTTGAACAGGACGAGCGTGAGCGGGCAGACGATGAGTTCGACGACCAAGAGAAAGAGCAGGTTGCCTGCGGCCTTCGCCAGATAAATCCAACTCCGGTCCGCCGGGCTGAGCAGGAGCGCCCTCAGACACTGGTCATCGCGTTCTAACGCAAGCGAGCGGTTCAGTCCGAGCGTTCCGGCGAAGGTGATGGCGATCCACAGGACGGCTGCGGCGACCTCCGCCGGGCGGTCCGGCCTGATGCCGAGGGCGAAGTTGAACATGACGAGGACGACGAGCGAGAAGACCGCCATGACGACGACCAACTCGCGGCGACGCCATTCCTGCCGCACGTCCTTCCAGAGGATTGCCCAGAACACGCGCATCAGACCGCGTCTCCCGCCGTGAGCCTGTCGAAGCCCTCGGCAAACGCCGCAAAGCCGTCCGGCGCCACCGGCGTCTCATAGACGACCTTCCCGCGCACGAGCACCGCCGCACGGTCCGCAAGGGACCATCCCTCTTCGATGTGATGGGTGACGAGCAGGATCGTCCGCCCCTGCCGCCTCAGGAGGGCGAGCCGCTCCCGAAAGACGTGAGCGGAATGCCGGTCAAGCCCGGTGAACGGCTCGTCGAGGAGGAGCACCGGCGGATCGGGCAGGAGCGCCCGTGCGATGGTCAGGCGCTGCCGCATTCCCCGCGAAAGGGTTCCCGCGTCCTGATGCGCCCAGGCCTCCAGTTCAAGGTCGGCAAGTAGCGCGGCGATGCGCCGGTCGCGGTCTTCGACGCCGTAGAGCCGGGCGAAGAACGCGAGATTGTCGCGTGCGCTCAGCCGGTCGTAGAGCCAGGGATGGTGCGAGATCACGCCGAGATGCTGCCGGACGCGGATGCCGTCGCGCTTTATATCGTACCCGGCAACCCGCGCCGTGCCGCCCGACGGGCGGATGAGCGTGGAGAGGACGCCGATGAGGGTTGATTTCCCCGCGCCGTTCGGCCCGAAGAGCGCAAGGCACGTCCCACCGGGCACGACGAGATCAACGCCTCGCAGCGCGGGCACGATGCCGTAGCGCTTCGTCAGACCGCTGACCTGTATCGCAAGCTCTGAAGATCGAGACATGAGCGTCTACCGGATGCGCACGAGGGAGCCACACTATGGTTGCTGCGACGCCGGAGGCAGAGAGCGCGCCCTCCGCATCAGACGCTTTTCGCCTAAAGTAGGGGCGAGACATGCCTCGCCCCTACAGGGTATTGTTAAGACTTATCTTGCACGGTGTCTCGCCGCCGCTCTTGCATTCGCACGGTAGGACATTTCCAACTCGACGGCGCGTCAGACCTGTTCTTCTTTCAGGGCACGCACCAACTCGGCTTTCAGGGCGCGCCGCCGGGAAACGTACTCCGCCTCGGCCAGTTCGTCCCTTTCGTACGCTTCGTCAAGCTGCGCGATCTGCTCCACGAGCGCGTCAACTGCCTCCCTCCCGGTGAGAGAGAGAGGCTCGTCGGAAACCGGGACGGGAGCGATGGATGGACCCTCGCCAGTCTCCGCCTCACGCTGCTTCTGCCGCACGTACACGGCGAAGAGAATCACCGCCACCATGACGATTGCCGCGACGATGACGAGCCATTGTCCGGCGGAGAGACTGCCCGCAAGGCCGCCGCCCGGAGGCAGCACCTGAATCTTCACCGGAGTATTCGCCGGAATCTGCGAGCGTTCGACGGTCAGAAGCTGCGGCCCCATCTGGTTCGGCGTCGGTTCGCCGCCTTCGACCCTTAAGTCGGCGGTTCCCGCGACGGCAATCGCGCTGAGCGACCTGATCGGGTACGGCGACTCCACCTCGAACGTCGCCCGGTCGTTCTCCCAGGGGATCACGTAGCTGAAGACGAGCGTATCGCTGCCGGGGAAGAAGGGGATCGTGGAGGCAAACCCCCAGGGCATCACTGCGTGATGCGCCGCGAGCCAGCCCTGCATGACCTGGAAGTCGCTCGAATTCGACGGCAGGAGGAATCTCACGCCGATCCGCCGTTGCTCCGCTTCAGTAGGCGGGTCGCCGAGGTAGATCGCTCCCCAGTTCTGCACGATGTAGATGGAGGTGATCCCCACGCCGCCCGCGTCAGGGTTCACGATGAGGTGAATCTTCTCGACGGTGATGTCTTTGCCCGAAGAGGTCGTGTCGTACACGGCGAGGTTCTGCGAAATATCCTCTCGGCCAACGACGAACGGATCGCTTGCCTGTCGCTGCCCCGCAAACGTCGTCTCCAGCCGGAAGACCTGCCCCGCTTCGCCGCTCACCCGTCGGAATCGAAACTTCCCCTCCGCGTCGGTGTGCGCAGTGAGGGTCCGCGTCGTCGCATTGTCTTTGATGCCGAGCAGCCTCACTTCCGCATTGGCGACCGGCACGCCTCCACCGGTGACGTTGAGGAGCGCGCCCTGCACGCCCGCCGCATAGGATGGGGCGGCAAATGCCGTGATCGCGGCGAACGCCGCGCTCAGCATCAGCCTGACGCCGCCAAAGAGCGCAACAGGTCTTTCCACGTACGTCATGGATTTCCCTTCGTTTCTGCGGCCAACAGAGCGCCGCACTTCATGCAGAACTGAGCCTCAAGGGGGTTGGCGGCGTTGCAGGAGGGACAGGTGATGCGCTTTGCCGGTTCGGGTCCCTGGCGGAGGCGAGCGGCCCGCGCCTGCCGCGCCGCAGCGACGAGCACCTCGATGTCTGCATCGCGGGGGGCCGCGCGAAGCGGTTCATGCGGCTTCTCCGAAGGCGTGCGCTCCGCCTCCTCCAGCGCGCTCAATACTTCCGCCGCTTCGGTCTTCAGTTGGGTGAGAAGCTCCGCGTAATCCTCCTCGGAGAGCTTCCCCATCCTGTAGTCGAACTCTAGCTCGCGAATGTCGTGGAAAAGCTGATCGCGGCGCACCATGAGGTCGCTTGTCCGGCTATCCTCACCGGACTTTGCCGACCTGAACCTCGTGAGCAAAGGATAGGTGATGAACAGCCCCACGCCAATGGTGAGCACGATAATTACGGACGCCGAAAACATCCCGCCAACCTGCGCCTTCTTCAATAGGTTATGAGTGCCGGATCACGCCCTTGCCGCAGCCTCCGGCCTCCTGCGCTCAGCGCGGGAGCCGCGCAAAGCCGTGCGCCGCCGATGCTCGCGTTCGCGCTTATCCGGCCACATGGCGACGACTGTCCCCGCGATGAGCACTGCGCCGCCGATCCATATCCACGAGACGAGTGGATTGAGCTTGACGTTGATCGTCACCGTCGAGCCGTCTTCGCTGAACGATCCGAGGGTGAGGTACACATCTTCCTTGAGCGTGTAGAGGATCTTCGCTTTGGTCCAGCGCATCTGCTCGGCGTAGTAGTCTTCCTTCACGACCTCCGCCGTCCTCATCAGCGCGTCGTGGCGGAACACCTGAAGCGTCGCCGCGTGGACATCCCGGTTCGGCTCGGCAAATTGGCGGAAGGAGAGGTATTGGAACGCATACCCCTGAAAAGGCTTCCGCTCGCCGCGCCGGAGCGTGAGGTCGGCCTCCCGCTGAAACAGCGACGATGCGGTGATGCCGACCGCGATGATGACGATGCCGAGGTGGATGAGGTAGCCGCCGTAGCGACGGTTCTGACGGCTCACGAGGTGCGTCATCGCGACGGGGATCGTTTCCTTCGAGATCGCCATGCGCGCTTTCGTGCCCCGGTAGAACTCCTGAACGATGGTGGCGAGGACGAACGCGCAGATGCCCGCGAAGCCGAGCGCGTACCCGCTCCTCATGCCAAAGAGCGCAAGGCCGACGGCGACGAGCAACCCGAACGCAACCGGGTAGAGGAAGTTGCGCCGCAGATTCGCCGCATCGGCCCGCCTCCAGGCGATGAGCGGCCCGACCCCCGTGAGGATCAGGAGCGCGGCCCAGAGCGGCCAGAGGATCGCATTGAACCACATCACCCCGACGCTCACCTGCACGCCCCGGAAAACCTGGCTGAAGAGAGGGAACAACGTCCCGAACAGCACGACGAACGCCGCGCCGACGAAGACGACGTTGTTGAACAGGAACGCCGACTCCCGCGAGAGGAGCGAATCGAGCTGGTGCTCCGACTTCAGGAGGTCAACCCTCGTGATGAGGAGAAACGTCGCGGCCATGACGCTCGTCGCCATGAAGAGCAAAAACGCGAGGTTGAACGCCTCGTTCCGGGCGAAGGCGTGCACCGAGGAGATGATCCCGCTCCGCGTGAGGTAGGTCCCGAAGATGGTCATCCCGAACGCGGCGATGATGAGCACCATGTTCCAGATTTTGAGCATCCCCCGCTTTTCCTGGATCATCACCGAGTGGAGGAACGCGGTTGCGAGCAGCCAGGGGATGAACGCGGCGTTCTCCACCGGGTCCCACGCCCAGTAGCCGCCCCAGCCGAGCGTGACGTACGCCCACCAGCCGCCGAGGATGTTGCCGAGAGAAAGGAAAAACCACGCCGTGATCGTCCACCGGCGCGTGAGGATGAGCCATTGGTTGTCCGCCTGCCCGGAGACGAGCGCGGCCATCCCAAAGGCGAACGGGATCGCCATGCCGACGTAACCCAGATAAAGGGTCGGCGGATGGAACATCATGCCAGGGTTCTGCAATTGCGGGTTGAGGCCCAGCCCTTCCGCCGGGGTGAATGGCAGCCGCCAGAAGGGGTTGCACGTCGGATGAAGCCCGCCGCCCGATACGCCGAGCACCGCCTGCATGACGCGGTAGAACGGGTCGCGCACCATCTGCGGCGTCATGCTGGCGTCGGTCTGGAAGAGGAAGATGATGAGGGTCATGAAGAACGACCCGACGAGCATGAGCACGGCGGCGGCGTAAGGGACGAGCGGCGTGTCGGTGATGCGGTGTCGCCAGACCATGAGCGCGCTGTACCCCGAAAGAATCCACACCCAGAGCACCAGCGAACCGGCGTTGCCTGCCCAGAACGCCGGGATGGCGTAGAACATCGGGAGGTTGCTGCTGGTGTACCGGGCGACGTACTCGACGTTCAGGTCGCGCACGGCGAGCAGATACATGAGCGCGCCCGACGCAATCGTGAGGAGAAAGAAGAACGACCATACGCCTCGATACGCCGAGGCGATAAGCTCAGGAGAATTCCTCCGTGCGCCCATGATCGCGGCGAATACCGTATACCAGCAGACGAGGAACGCCAAAAGCAGCGAGAATTGACCGATTTCTGACATCAGACGTTCCCACTCGGCTTGGGGGCCGCCTCATACTTCGAAGGGCACTTCACGAGCAACTGCTTGGCCTCCAGCACCCCTTCGCTCGTGTAGATGCCTTCGACCACGACATCAGCTCCCTCTTTGAACGCATCGGGGACCGTCGTGCCCACGTAGTGCACGGGAACCGTGTTGTTGAGCGAGTCTCCAAGGACGAAATCGAGGACGGGCAGGCTGTTCTGCGCGGAGACGGGGGTGCGCCTGATCGAACCCTGAACCACCTTCCCGTTCACGCGCACCATGCTGTTCACGTAGTCGTGCGACCGTGCGAGGAATTCGGAGGGCGTGCGGTAGTAGTGGGTGGTATAGCCGCTTCTCGTCGTGCTGGCGATCACGAGAACCGCGATAGCTCCGATCACAAGACCCAGGCTGATCATGACCTTGATGTTCCGTGCTCTCATCCCTTAGCACTCCTCCGGCGCGAATGAACGAGCATGAGATATAGTAATGTACGAAAACGACGTGCTCACACCCCGATACGGACCGTCTCTGCGGCGTTCGTCTCAGTGTCTGGTCAGTCAACTATCCTCTCGCGAATGAGGGCTACGCGCCCTCGTCGCGCTCAGAACAGGCGGTTCAGGTCGTTGAGCGTCACGAAGATCATAAGCGCGAGCAGCAAGACCATGCTGACCTGCTGAATGATGCCCTGCTGACGTGGGCTTGGCCTCTTGCGGGTGAGCGCCTCAAACCCGAAGAAGACGAGGTGCCCGCCGTCGAGCAACGCGAGGGGTAGAAGGTTGATGAATCCGAGGTCTGCGCTGAGGTTTGCGATGAGGAGAAAATACGTCGCAATCCCCTTTTCCGCCGCAACCCCGGCCATCTGGAAGATGCCAATCGGCCCCGCGAGGTACTTCGGCGAAATCGCCCGCGTCACCAGACGTTCGAAGAACCGGACGATCTTGACTGTCACCACCCACGTCTGGACGACCGCCGTCGTGATCGCCGGGCCGATGGACAGGCGCACGCCGCCTTCCGTGCCCTCGCTGGCGATCTCCACCGCCGGAGTCAGCCCCACCACGCGCCGCGCTCCGCTGCGTTCAATGGTGAGCATCACCTCCTGACCGGGGTATCGGCGGATGAGGCGGCTCATCTCCGTCCACGTTGACACCGGCTCGCCGTTCACCGAGAGAATACGATCCCCGACGCGCAATCCGGCTTCGCCCGCAGGCTCCAGAGGGATGAGCGAACCGACCACCGGCCCGGTTTCCCACGTTGCGCCGAACTCGTAGAGGTTCGCCAGCTTCGGCTCAAGGGGAATCCTCAGCGTGTCGCCGGTCGGCCTGGCGAGCATGAGAACGACGTGCTCGTCCTCTTGCAGGACCTCTCCCAGCGCCTCCCACGTGGTGATCGGATGCTCATTGACCCCGACCCAGAGGCTGCCGGGCAGGACGCCGAGGCTATCCGCACGGGAGCCGGGCGCGACGCTCGCCACGCGCATATCCAGTGCAGGCCCGATGCCGATGCGCCCGATGACGCCGTACTGGTGGTTGAGGTAAGCGAAGATGACCACCGCGAGGATGAAGTTCATGAGCGGACCAGCGAACACCACCGCCGCACGCGCCGCAACCGACTTAGAGGTGAACTCCCAGGGCTGCCCCGTCTGTTCGGCCTCGCCGAAATCGCTCTGGCCAGACATCTTCACGTACCCGCCGAACGGTATCCAGCGAATCGCGTATTCCGTCTCCCCGTGCGCAAACGCTTCCTCCGGCAGGCCCCACTCCCACGTGAGGAGGCGAAAACGCCATCCCCCCTCGTGCGCCCGTCGGACGGCGAAGATGGGGCGTCCGAAGAACAGCGAGAAGCCCTCGACCCTGATGCCTGTCCACTTCGCCACGAGGAAGTGCCCCAGTTCGTGGACGAACACGAGCAGGCTCAGCGCTCCGATGAAGGCCAGAATGCCCTGTATCCCCACAACTACCCTTTCGACCCGGCGACAACCCGCGAAGAGGCCCTCGCAGCTACCTCCTCGACGAGGGAAGCCGCCGTAACTTGCGCCCACTGTTCGGCCCGCAGCAACGCCTCCAGCGAAGGCTGATACGTCGCCGTGTGGCGGGACATGGTTTGCTCGACAAGCTCAGGTATCCCCAGGAACGGAAGCCGCCCCGCCAGGAACGCCTCGACCGCCACCTCGTCGGCCCCACTGAGCACCGCAGGCATCGTGCCTCCGATCTCCGCCGCCTGCCGGGCGAGCGCGAGCGCGGGGAATCGCGTCGTATCCGGGCGGTCGAACGTGAGCGAGCCGACCTCGACAAGGTCGAGCGGCTTCACGTCGGAGGGGAGCCGCTCAGGGTAGGTCAGCGCGTACTGGATCGGCAACGTCATGTCGGGCACGCCAAGCTGCGCGATGAGCGAGCCGTCGGAATATTCCACGAGCGAATGGATAATGGACTGATGATGCACGAGCACTTCGATCTTCGAGAGCGGCACGTCGAACAGCCAGCGCGCTTCTAGGATTTCAAAGCCCTTGTTCATGAGCGTCGCCGAGTCAATGGTGACTTTTCGCCCCATCACCCACGTCGGGTGGGAGAGCGCGCGCTCCGGGGTGATCCGGTGAAACTCGTTCGCCGGGAGCGCACGGAACGGCCCGCCCGACGCCGTGAGCAGGATGCGCCTCACCGACCCACCATGCGCGGCCTGCAAGCATTGCCAGATGGCGCTGATCTCGCTATCCACCGGCAGGAGGCGCACGTTGCGCTCCCTTGCCTCGCGAGAGATCACTTCTCCCGCGACGACGATTGATTCCTTGTTGGCGAGCGCAACGTCCTTCCCCGCCCGCACCGCCGCGAAGGTCGGAGCGACGCCCACGCCGCCGGTGAGGCTGCTCACCACGATGTCGGCGTCGTGATACGTGGCAACCTTTTCCAGCCCCTCCTGCCCGACGTAGATGCGGGGAGCGTCATCTCCGAGCGCACGGCGCAGAGCTTCGGCGGAGTTCTCGGCGGCGAGCGAGGCCACCGCCGGGCGGAACTTCCTGATCTGTTCCGCGAGCAGCTTCCACTGGCTCCCTGCGGCGAGCGCGACCACTTCGAAGCGTTCGGGCTGCCGCTCGGCGATCTGCAAGCAGGTGCGGCCAATGGAGCCGGTTGATCCGAGGAGGGCAAGTCGCGTCTTCATATATGATAGAAAGCCTTTGGGGCCTCATCAGGTTCCGAACAGCCAAGGGCGCACCTTAAGCCACGCGAAAAGGACCGGCAGGCTGAAGACGAAGCTGTCGAAGCGGTCGAGCACGCCGCCATGACCGGGCAGGAGGTTCGACGAGTCCTTGACGCCCACGTCGCGTTTGATCACGGACTCCGCCAGATCGCCGACCTGGCCGACGACTCCTATCACCGCGCCGAGCGCGAGCAGTTCGCGGAGGCCGAGCGCGTCGGGGCGCAGCACCAGCCATGCGACGAGCGCGCCGAGCACTGCCCCGACGAAGCCGAAGGCCGCGCCTTCCCACGATTTCTTCGGGCTGATGCGCGGCGCAAGACGATGCCGCCCCCACGCCGTCCCACCGAAGTAGGCGAGCGTATCGCAGAGCCAGATCATGAAGAGCGCGGCGGCGAGCAATCTCCGGCCATCTGCGGCGAGCACGGAGGCGTTCCCCCGGCTGATGGGGATCATGAGGCTGAAGAGACCGATGTAGAAGATGCCGGTGATCGTCGCGCCGATGGACCTGACCGCTCCCGCTTCATGCCAGGGACCGGCGAAGCCGAATACGAACGCGAGCAGGACGAGGAGAAAAGCACCCAGCATCCACCCTTCCGCGCCGCCGAACCGCATGGCAGCCAGCAGGAGCGCAGGCCCAGCGATCCCCAGCACGTACAACCCGGTCATCCGCCTCAGCCCACAGAGGTCGGCCCACTCCCACGCGCCGAGGATGGTGAGCAGTGCGGCGAAGAGGACGACTCCCCATTCGCCGGAGAGCAGGAGGGAGAGGATGATCGGGATGCCGATGACGGCGACAAGCACTCTGAGCGCGAGGTTCCGCTTTTCGAGGCTCACGACGCGGCTCCCTGTCTCGATTCGACGAACAACTGATCCTCGGTCTTGCCGAACCTCCGTTGTCGCTGCTGGTAGTTTGCGATGGCCTCGTAGAGGTGCGCTCGGCGGAAATCGGGCCAGTAGACGTTCGTGAACCAGAGTTCCGTGTACGCCAACTGCCAGAGCAGGTAGTTGCTGAGGCGCATCTCCCCGCTCGTGCGGATGAGGAGGTCCGGGTCGGGCAGGTCGTGCGTGTAGAGGTGTGCGGCGATGAGGTCGGCGGTGATTTCCTCCGGGTTGTGTCCTTCCTGCACAATGGCCCGCGCCGCATCCACAAGCTCCGCCCTGCCGGAGTAGTTGATCGCCAGATTGAGGATGAGGCCCGTATTGCGCGAGGTGATCTCAATCGCCTCTTCCAGCGCCTTCGCGGCTTGCCTGGGCAGCTCGTCCACGCGCCCAGAGGCACGCAGGCGCACGTTGTTCCGGTTGAGTTCGTCCGTCTCCCGCAGAAGCGTCTGTCTCAGCAGCCGCATGAGCGCGATCACTTCCTGCCGGGGACGATTCCAGTTCTCCGTCGAGAACACGTACAGCGTGAGGACCTCTATCCCCAGTTCCGCCGACGCGCGCACCACCTCACGAACGGATTCCACCCCGTGCCGATGGCCAGTGATCCGGCTGTAGCCGTTCTGTTTCGCCCAACGGCCGTTGCCGTCCATGATGACCGCGATATGACGCGGCAGATTTCCGCGCGCTTTCAACGCGGCCTGCTGTTCAGCATCAGTCACGGTGGCGCCTCATTCCCGGTGTCATTGAAGGTGACTTGCGAACTCGTCGCGTTTGCTCTCCGTTGAAGAAAAGGGGAAAACACAAGAAAATATCCCATCTTTTCGCCCGCAATCAAACAATCTGCGCGGCGGCCCCAGGGCGATTGCATGAAGAATAAGCCTCTTCCTCACATTTGGGCATGACGCCCGCTTTTGTCGCCCTCCGGCTGAAGCCGGGGGCTA
>Ga0172366_10000575_pt1 | contig 26921 bp, 28 predicted proteins | sample LakKivSesite69cm_FD_114533 | JGI IMG/M metagenome (GOLD analysis project Ga0172366, IMG submission 114533) | Sediment microbial communities from Lake Kivu, Rwanda - Sediment site 69cm | ecosystem: Environmental > Aquatic > Freshwater > Lake > Sediment | place: Rwanda: Western Province, Lake...
ATCCAAGGTGCTATGGGGCTGGCGGCTACGCTTGGCAATTCTGAGATCTCGAAGCTCCCGGTGATCCAGTAGGAGGAGAGTATGCCTGCGAGGAGGATGACTGCGCCTACGTGGGTCCAGAGGAAATACATCATTCCGATGCGCTCCCTCTCGCCGTAGCCATAGTTGTTGATAAGCGCCCAAGATGGCACCAGCATCAGCTCGTAGAAGAGGTAGAATTGGATAAGGTTCGTCGCGAGGACCGTGCCAAGCATGCCGACAGCGTAGAGGAGGTAGAGCGAATAATAGGTCGCATAGTTGCTCGGGGAGGGTTCATGTCCCTCCTCGTGGAACCTGTGCTCCATGTAGCGTATGGAGTAAACAGCGACGACGAGGCAGAGAAGGTTTACCGTGATAGCTATCCAGATGCTAAGGCCATCGGCATTTAGGCCGAAGTTGAGGCCCGCGAAAGGAGCCCAGGCATAGTTCTCAGTGACAGATCCTCCACCCCTTATGCTGTAGGCTACGCTGAGGAGGAGAAGCAATGTGTAGAGTAGGGGTAGAGCAATCAACCACCCCGTCTGCTTTTCTGTTTTTCTTCCCGCTATGTATGCTATTGGTGCAAACACCAAGGGAACCAACAGGACTTGAGCTAAAGTGTATGGCATTACCATTCTACATACCTCCTAACATGAAGATCATTATCAATACCAATAATGCGAGCATGACGTAAAGAAGATTATAGGATAGGACCCCTGTCTGGATCTTTTTAACGTGGTGGTAGAGCCCCTCCGCTGCCCGCGGGACTCCCACGTTCAGCCCTTGATCGATGCCCTTCGTCTCGACGCTGCCGAACATCTCTCTACCCAACCATACCGTGAAACCGCTCACGGCACCGCTAATCTTATCGAATATCACGTTCTCAAAATCCTTAAAAGCTATTCGCCCGAAGCCTGTGAAGGCCCGGCTCACGGCGTCGCTGATCTTATCGATGACACCCTTCTCAAGGGACCTGAAGATCGCCTCCTTGAGGCTCAGGAGACCGTCAACGAAGACCTTGTAGTAGATCGGGTTCATGTACCACCTGTTCCAGAGGAAGGTGTGAACACCCTTCAGGAAGGGGGATCTTTCCACCACCTCCTTCGGATTGGCCTTCCGAGCGAGGTAGAAGTACCAGCCCAGCAAGCCCCCGAGGAGGAGCATAGCCGCTGAGAGGCCCACCGCCGTCAACTTCGTCGCCGTTGCTACGTGGGCGACGGGGAGGTGGAGGTGCATTTCCTCAAACACATGTTCGAGCATGAGTTCAAGTTTACCCTCGATGAACAGTTCCGGTGATAGTGAGGGCACGAAGAGTCCGATAGCGCCCAGAAGCCCGACCACCACCATTATCGCGACGAGGATACCGTAGGGAACCCACATAATGGGCTTCACCTCTCCGAGGTGGGGTACAGGTTCCTCCGCCTTTTCAGCATGATGTCCCTCTTGCTCAATCTTTTCACTGTGGTTTCCGTTCTCCCCCCTATTCTCGGCGTGGTGCTCAATCTCCTCTATGTGGTGGCTTGGATGACCGTAGAAGGTGAGGGAAATCATCCTCAGGCTGTAGAAGAAGGTCATGGCAGCGCTAATGGCTCCAAGTGCGAGGAGAGCTAAGGAGAGCGGTGTCCCCGTAGCGAGGGCGGCGACGAAGACCGCATCTTTGCTCCAGAAGCCCGAGAAGGGCGGGATGCCTGAGAGAGATAGTGCAGCCAGCAGCATGAAGCCGTGGGTCAGAGGCATCCACTTTTTCAGCCCACCCATGTCGGTGATGTAGATGGATTCGATGGCGTGGATAACTGAACCTGCACAGAGGAATAGTGCCGCTTTGAAGAGGGCGTGGCTGACCAGGTGGAAGACGCCTGAGGTCATTCCGAGGACGAAGCCCTCTTCACTTAGACCTGAGACGCCGAGACCGAACATCATGTACCCGATCTGGCTCACAGTGCTGTAGGCAAGTATCTTCTTCAACTCCAGGCTGACTATCGCCTGGGAGGCTGCGAGGAACGCTGTGAAGGCTCCGACGAAGGCAATGGCGACAAAGAAAGTCCCTGCCTCAGGTATGCCAAACTCGTGATATCCGAGGTAAAAGATGGGTGAGAGCCGCGCTACGAGATACACTCCTGCCTTAACCATTGTCGCAGCGTGGATCAAGGCTGAGACGGATGTCGGACCAGCCATCGCCTCAGGCAGCCACTCATGGAGCGGGAACTGTGCGGACTTCCCTATGGGTCCACCCAACATAAGGATCGATGTCAACGAGAGGAGCCCAGGGATTGCAGCGATGCCGTGAAGCCATGTCTCAGAATGGGTCGTGAGCTCGATGAAATTGAAGGTGTGGGCATAGTTGTAGACTATGAAGATGGCGGCGAGGATGAGGACATCCCCAACACCAGTGACGACGAAGGCCTTCATCCCAGCATGAGAGGGTGGAACCATAGGTGTTGGCGGCGGTCCTCCGAGCCACCTCTCCTTCGGGTCGCGGTAGTAGAAGCCTATGAGACCGTAGCTGCACATCCCGACGCCCTCCCATCCTATGAGGAGCTGGATGAAGTTGTCGGACAGAACGAGGAGGAGCATGCTGCCGATGAAGAACTGGAAGAAGAACCAGTAACGGGTGAGACAGGGGTCGCCATGCATGTATCCAAGGGAGTAGACCACGATCAAGAAGGAGATGAAGGCAACGACATTCGCCACAATGATGCTCAAGGGATCGACGAGAACCCCGACCTCTAAGGATCCACCGCCTGGAAACTCAATCCAGGTCGCGATCGTTACGTCGCCTGGGTATTTCCCCGAGATGAGCCAGGGAATCATGGAGACGGCTGAGACGACTGCTGAGAAGGAGAAGGCCACAGCCATATAGTCGCGGAGCTTCTCGTTAATCCTCGCGAAGAGGGGGGTTAATAAAGCTCCTAGGAGAGGGAGAGCCCAGCACAGGATAGGGGCGGGGTATCTTAAAAGGGCGTCAATTGGCTCCATTTCCACCCTCCGTTAAATCTTCCATAAATTAAATGAGGTATTATATAAAACCTATTCCTCCTACGTCATCTGTGTAATCATCCTCATGTTAGATCTCCCCATCTGAGGTTTATAAGCATCTGAAACATTTGGCTACAAGATCATTGCGAGGAGACAGTGCGAACTAGATAAATATTCTGATCTCCCTCATATGAAATTAGAAGGATCGAGGGGGTTGATCTTGGCGCTAAGAGATGAACTCGCGGTTTGGCTTAAAGATTGCAGCAAAATAGCTATTCTGGGAATAGGAAACCCTCTGCGGGGGGACGATGCCGTGGGCATGGAGATAATTAAACTGCTTAAAGGAAAAGTTCCGAGGAACGTTGAACTCCTAGAATGCGAAACGGTTCCAGAAAATTTTACCCGAGAAATAAAGGAGTTTAATCCCACGCACGTGTTGATGATCGACGCAGCACAGTTCGAAGCTGAGCCTGGGGAACCAAGACTGGTTCCACCTGAAAATGTCCTAGGCATGACCTTATCCACCCACGCTCTCCCGCTTTCACTGATGGCGGAAGTCATCAAGGACAGCATAAACGCGAAGGTCATGATCTTGGGCGTTCAGCCTGGGAGAATAGAGTTCGGGGAAGGCCTGACTCCTGAACTTCAAAAATCATCGAAAAGAATCGCGAATATTCTTATAAGTGCTTTAAATGACTTCATCAAATAACTGTTCCCTTCGTTAGAAAACTATATGTGGCTCCTTTTGTCCAAGTTAAGGAGGCATTCGATGGCGCGCGTTAAGGTCAGGGTCACTGGCATAGTACAGGGCGTGGGCTTCCGTCCCTTTGTCTACCGCATTTCGGTGAAGAACGATTTGAACGGCTACGTTAGAAACCGCGGCGACGCAGGGGTGGAGATAGTCTTAGAAGGCGAAGAAAGTAACATCGAGAGGTTCTTGAGGGATCTCAGAGAAAAGAAGCCTCCTCTGGCGCAGATCTACAAGGTGACTACTTCTCCTTTGAAGGGCGGAAACAGGTATAAAGCCTTCACGATTTACAGGAGCTCGGAGAGGGCTGAGTCCTCGGGCTCGGTTGTTCCGCCAGACATAGCGATCTGCGACGAGTGCCTGAGGGAGCTTCGAGACCCGAGGGACCCGAGGCACGACTATTTTTTCATCACCTGCACCAACTGTGGTCCAAGGTACACTGTCATCGATAGGCTTCCCTACGACCGAGAAAACACCACGATGCGGGACTTTCCGATGTGCAGCTTCTGCCGGAGAGAGTATGCGGATCCCTTGAACCGGCGCTTCCACGCACAAACGACCGCTTGTCCTGAATGCGGTCCAGAGGTGTACCTGACAACAAGGGAGGGCAAGGCTATGGAGCTTGAGGACCCTGTTCGGGAGGCGGGTAAGCTTATCTCGGAGGGCTTCCTCGTCGCTGTGAAGGGGTACGGCGGCTTCCATGTTGCTGCTTCAACAACCAGGGACGAGCCGCTGGTCAGGCTCAGAGGCGTTAAGCACAGGCGGGAGAAGCCTTTCGCCATCATGGCTGGGAGTTTGGAGGCTATAGGAACCTTTGCGGAGTACAGCCCCAAGGAAGCTGAGATTTTAACCTCTTATACTCGTCCGATTGTTCTGCTGAGGAAGAGCGGGGATTATTACCTCTCGGATCTGGTTGCGCCTGGCTTGCATAACGTTGGCGTTATGTTGCCCTACACGGGTCTGCACTACATGCTCTTCGACGAGGTGGATGAACCTGCCTTTGTGATGACGAGCGCTAATCCGCCTAACCAGCCGATAATTAAGGACAACGAGGAAGCCCTGAAAGACCTTGGCGGGGTTGTAGATTACTTCCTCTTTCATAATCGGCGGATCGCCCACAGGTGCGACGACTCGGTCCTCCGCCTGCACGGCAATCGCCAAGTTTTTCTGAGGCGTTCACGGGGTTACGCGCCTGCGCCTGTTGTGCTGAGGGGTAAGGCTAAGCGCTGCGTAGTGGGTTTGGGTGGAGAGCAGAACAACACGGCGTGCATCCTGTTGGAGGATAAGGTCTTCATCTCGCCGCATGTGGGCGACGTGGAGAACATTGAGACGCGAGGGTTTCTTGAAGAGACGGTCAAACACTTGATCCATCTGACGAATAGTAGGGTTGAGGCTGTTGCTTGTGACCTGCATCCGAAGTTTGTGACGACGAAGCTCGCTCAGGAACTCGCTGAGGAGAACGGCTGGCAGTTGGTTCAGGTGCAGCATCATTATGCGCACATCGCTGCCTTGATGGCTGAGTACAATGCGAAGGAGGTTATCGGTGTCTCCTGCGACGGATACGGCTACGGATTGGATGGCGGAGCTTGGGGCGGCGAAATTCTGCTCTGCACGCAGGGGTCACGAAGTTTTAAACGCTTAGCCCACCTTCAGGAGCAGCCTCTGGTCGGTGGAGACCTGGCTACGCGTTATCCTCTCAGGATGGCCGCTGGGATGCTTCGCAGCGAGGTGGATGTGGGGAGCTGGCTCATGGAGAGCAAGCAGCATCTCCCCTATGGCGAAGCAGAGGTTCAGGTGATCCTTCATCAGCTTGAGAAGGGAAGTAACATCAAGAGCACCAGTTGTGGGAGGGTTTTGGATGCCGTTGCAGCGGTCCTAGGCGTATGCTACGAGCGGACCTACGAGGGTGAGCCTGCGATGAAGCTGGAGTCCTTGGCGCTGAAGGGCAGAGATGTCTTAGAACTTGAACCTATCATAAAAGGCGGCGTTTTAGATACGACGGGTATGCTTCTGGGGGTCTTCGAGAATAGGGAGAGACATTTGAAGGAGGATCTGGCTTATTCCGCCCACGCGTATTTGGCTAGAGGCTTAGCCGCATTAGCCTTGGAAAGGGCGTTGGAGAATGGTGTTAAGGTCATTGGCTTTTCAGGCGGAGTTGCCAGCAACGAGATTCTGGCTGTGAAGATGAGGAGAATTGTGGAGTCTTCTGGCTTAACGTTTTTGACGCATGAAGCTGTGCCTCCCGGCGACGGCGGCTTATCCTTCGGTCAAGCCTTCACAGCGAGTCTAAGTTCTGTTTAAATCACTAGGGATTGCTCTTTCTTGAATCGGAGGTCGCTATACTCGATCGTTTTCCCCAACTTTAATTGGACAAGGCTTACAAGGTTTACCTACAAGAAGCTCCGAGACAAGTATTGAGAATAGTAAGATTGTGAAAGACAATTACATAACTAAAAATTCATCTGAAAAAATTAAAACTTCGACTTAATACATTCTATACATAGCTTCAACGACGTTAAATTTAAGCTAGATATACAATTTTTCAATTATTGCCATGTAATAAGAATTTTATATTTTTAAGAACTAATTTCAGTTTGTGGCGTATATGGCTCCTAGATGGATTCATGAGTTTTTTGACTTATTGACATTTGGAAGAAGCTACTGGCAGATACATAAAAAAATTGATAACTGGTCTAAAATTTATGGAGTAGAACATCGAAAATTAGAACATGAATATTACCAGATGTTTAAAACCTGCAGTTTAAACGAATTCCTTCAAAGCGTTCCTCAATTACTTTATGGACTCAGAAATATAGAAGAAGGTGTAAAACTAACCCATTGTATTGTAGATAAAGTATGGGATGAACTTTCTTTAGAGCAGAAAAAAGGAAGTGTTTACATTTTCCAGCGTTTAATTCTAGAAGGACAAGTGAGATGCGAACCAATTTATTTGGAAGATTCTCAAAAATTAGGAAATTATGTAAAAAAGAAGAAAATAGAAGAACTTTTATAGCATTCCTAATCTTGATTTAATTTCAGAAGAAATAGAAGAGAAAAAGAGCATCAGGATATTAGTATATCAGTAAAATTTCAAAGGTTTCATTTCCGTTAAGTCCCCAAAGATAGTCTATTTCAAAAGGCATAGTTTCTCCTATGTACAGACTATGGAGTTCGTCATACTTATATAGACTAAAACTATCTGACAATGTGGAATCTGGATTTTTTGCAATAACCAATACGTAAACAAGGTCTATAGATGTATTGCTGATGTTGGTAATGTTTCCCTTGATGTAGGCCTCGTGAGAGGATGGGCGTTTAACTTGTAAATTTGTTATATTCAATTTATTATCAACTAAATAGTAAGTGAATGAATGAGATTGTAAATAGGTATAGTTTCTTTGAAGATTGTTATATGTGGTATTGAGGCTTGTGTAGTCGGTTTTTAATTGATCGTATGTGGTTCTTAATGTAGAAATTTCCGATTGATATCTAGAAATAGTAAGACTGGCTGGTACATAGCCTATAACGAAACCTATTCCAGCTCCAACAACTAAAAATAGGACGACCAGAGGAATCGATTTTCTATACATTTGACACCACACTAACTGATAAAAACTTCTTTCTTCTATAAATGTTCTTAGCTAATGCAACTCTGACTATTGAATTGATTTCTCTTAGAGGAATCTCTTCATCAGTGCCTTTCTCTCGGCTTCTAGAATACGCTCAAAGAACTGGTCGGATAGATTCTCGGTCTATTCGAGTACCTCTAAAGCATCTTCGAGGCTGACCTTCCCTCCTCGGAGTTGATGCCTCCAATCTTCTGCAAGCCATAATCTTTTCACTATCTCATTTCGGGTCGCAGTACACAACTTCCCTCCTCATCTTCACGGTCATAACATTCTTCCTTGGCCTAGCCTTCGGCGCTATCACGCAGAAGACCGACAGCCTACTGGGCTCCATCCTCTTCCATGCAGGAACAGACATACCCACAGCACTGGGGATACTTCTCCAACCTCCAGTAAGAAATGTTCCATGTTTAGGGACTAAACTCATTACAGCTTTTCAAAATGTAAAGGGACATGATCGAAGCAATTTCTTGAAGTACGTAACATATTTAAATGAATAACATTACAAATCTAATCAGCATAAATTGAGAGGTAGCCTCAATAAAATAAAAAAAGGCGTGTGTGATGAAGGCTGAGATTGTTGATCTAAAAGCCATACAGGGCCATTATCCCCCCAGACTAAGATTTCATGTAAGATTGAAGAACGATACAAATAACTATTGGTATATTTATGGTATTAGCGGATTAATGACAACACATGACCCCCCTCGCGTGCAACTTGGTACCATAGATGTTATTTTTGATCATATTGAGATGAATATTAAAGAAGAACAAGATATTTATCCAGAAATTGAACTTGACTATAGAAAGTTGGATCTTTTAGAAGAGAAGAGAAAAGGTCCGATGTACTTAGAACTTCTCATAAATCTATTGGGAATATACTTACGTCCAAAGGAACAGGGATTTGAATCCTTAGAAGAAGCATTTCAGTCGAGAGGTTTACGAGTAGAGAGAATTTCTGTTAACTCCCCAAACCTTACAGGAATAATGGTGCCACAATCTACTTGGGTTGAAGTTCTTGAAGGTTTAGACTATGGAAAATTCATACTAGTTGAACTTCCCCTTCCGACTCTTAAGCAAGGTGTTTCTATTGATGACGCTATAAAACATTTTATAAATGCTAAAGCCTCATTTATGGAAGGAAATTGGTCAGAAGTTTTAACAAATTGTAGAAAGAGTTTAGATTCTCTAAACAGTGCGATTGAAACTGGTGCTGTTAATCTGGAAAGGCTTTTCAATGAAGATGAAATTAAAAGAAAATATTCAGATATTCCAGATAGATATCTTAAAAGTTATAAAATAAAAGGAATAATCGAAAAAACGAGAGAGTTTAGCCATATTGGTCCTCATATTGAGATTATTCCATTAAAATCAGATGCGGAGTTAGCATTAAATCAAACAGGGGCGATACTAGGCTATTTCGCAGAATACCTGATAAAGATATCTAAATGAAGCCATGTTAGATGCGTCTGACTTTTAGTTAGGTTCTGATTTGGATGCTTTGGCTTGTGTTTCCTGTTTTTAGGTGTAGGCTCTTTCTCTTCGTTCAATTAGTAGATTATCTGAAACAATGATCTTCAACGCAGTTCTTTGATTAGGTCTTCCAGACTCACACTGGAGCCCTTCGCTATCTCCCTTCGAGCCTTCTCGAGTTCCTTCCTCTCTTCTTCGCTCAGCTCCTCCGGCAGAAGCATGGCTCTAAGCCTCAAGAGTTCGAGTCTAATCAAATCTAATTTATCCAGAATCAGTCTCACTTGGCCTTCCGTTACTGTTGCGCTCACCCTGTCACCGAAGTTGTTATAGAGAAAGTCTCTAAATAAGATTTTGGATTATTAACCTGACCTATTCCTCATCCGAGGCCTCACCTTCAGCCACTAGCCTCTTCAACAGCTCTAACAGCCTCAACCCCAGGGCGGCACTTAACCTCTACCCCTGCGAAAAACAGATGTAACAAGCAGTTGATACAGTAACAGATTTATCCCGCTCCACCCTCCCAATAAACGATCAACCACAATGTGCCTAGCGATACCCGCAAAAGTCCTAAAGATCAAAGGCGACAGAGCTCAAGTAGACTTCGGCGGAGGAGTCCTGAGGGAAGTAAACACAGCGCTCGTGAACGCTAAAGTAGGCAACTACGTGCTGGTGCACGCAGGCTACGCCATCCAAGTCATGGATGAACAAGAAGCCCAAGAAACCCTACACCTATGGAACGAGATCCTGGAGACCGAAGAAAGAAACCCACGCTGATCCAAAATGACCGAGAACACAAGATACAGAGACCCAACCCTAGCGAAACGCATCACCCAAAAAATACGGGAAACCGCACCCAAGAAAGGCACAATCAAGATCTGCCACATCTGCGGCACCCACGAATGGACAATCACCCACTACGGCATCCGCAGCCTCCTACCAGCTAACATAGAGGTCATCGCCGGACCAGGCTGCCCAGTCTGCATCGTACCAGCCTCAGAAATCGACGAAGCCATCCAACTAGCCCTAAAAGGCATCGCCATCACATGCTTCGGAGACGTCCTACGAGTCCCCGGTTCGCAGAAGTCGCTTCTAGATGCCAAAGCCGAAGGAGCAGACGTTCGAATCGTCTACAGCGTCGCCGACGCAGTAAAAATGGCACAGAAGGAGCCAGACAAGGAATTCACCTTTCTAGCCGTCGGCTTCGAAACCACCGCACCCTCGACAGCCATTGAAGTTCTGAATGGGCCGCCTAAAAACCTCGGTTTCCTGGTCTCGCATCGCTTGATCCCGCCGGCGATGCAGCTACTGGTCGAAATGAAGGACCTGAACCTGAACGGCTTCATCGCGCCGGGCCACGTCAGCACAATAATCGGGCTAAACCCCTACGAGGTCTTCCCGAAGGTGTATCGCATGCCGACGATCGTAGCCGGATTCGAGCCCTTGGACGTCCTATTCAGCATCTACATGATTCTGAAGCAGCTGAGCGAGGAAAACCCGCGGCTGGAGAACGAGTACACGCGGGCAGTCTACAGTGAAGGAAACGTAAAGGCACAGGAAATGATGAGACAAGCCTTCGATGTAACCGACGGCAACTGGCGCGGACTCGGCTCCATTTCCTCTTCAAAGCTTACGCTCTCTGAGAAATACGCCGATCTCGACGCTCATCTGAAGCACGGCGTTAAAATCGAGCAGGGCGTGGACATACAGCCAGGCTGCAGATGCCACCTCGTCATAATCGGCAAAATCAAGCCCACCGAATGCCCCCTGTTCATGAAAGCCTGCACACCGCGAAAACCCGTCGGCGCATGCATGGTCAGCTCAGAAGGAACCTGCAGAATCTGGTCCAAAGCATAAACCACAAGGCACCCCCCCAAAAAAACATTACAACAGTTACTGCAGACCAACGTCGCCACAGCATTCTGGTTGGATGGTTCTGTGACGTTCCACGAGTGTTTGCCGTGCATGTACTGGGTGCCGCTGACCGTCACGCTTGTCTAGCCGTCACTGATCCTGACCTTGTCTACACAGCCTACTCTTCCTTCCCCTCGTCTTCTCCATAACTGAAAATCACTATCTTGCACCTGGGGCATCTAACTCCTCTGAAATCTGTGCCAAGGAAACTTCTTTTTAGCGTCTCCCCTCCTCCAAACCAACGGCTCGAATCAGGTTTTCTCCAAACGACTCGTGGGCCACCACTACCAGCTGCTCTTAGAACTCCTTGCTCTGTTTTTCCGCCGCAAATCGGACATATCTCTGGCAACTCAACCATACCAGATCATCTTTCTGATATCTCGTAACAACTATTTGAGCATTCTTGTTACGAAGAAACCAAAAAAATGGGAAAATCCTGATTCAGTTCCAGTAGTTGGCTAGTGAGATCACGATGGATGGATTGGCTGTGTAGGCTATGCCCCATTGCCCCCATACGTATATGCCGAATTTCACGGTGGCAGTGATCTTGATGGCGAAGATATCATCTGATGATGTCTTGAACCTCCAGTCGAAGGCCGAGCGAGTCTCAGCATAGTCCATGGTATACTAAGGCGCTTTGTTAAAGTACTTCCATTCGTCCTTTGAGTAATAGTCAGTCTGTCCCTCGGCTGCGCAGTCGTGATCGAAGTAAGCAGAAGCCATAGTGCGATGAACATCATAGGCCAAAGTACCTCCATCGACTGCTACAAGGACCCACTGCGTTGCATACCAGAATGAACCGACTGGTTGAAAAATTAGTATAGCAGTTCCTAGTGCATATGAGCCAATTTGAATAGCCGTGAGCGCTGCTGCTAAGCCGCTGTTCTCGTTCTCCATTATGCCTGATCCCATAGTCTGGTTCTGGTCGTTTGATTCGCCTGAGTAGAGTGTGAAGATTCTGCCTACCTGAGTTGTTGAGCTCCCATCGTTGGGCAGAAGCTCTATCTTCACCTCGACGCTGTAGATCTTGTATGAGCCGGAGGCATTGGCTGTGACACCGATTCCGCCTGAGACGAATCCGTCGAACTCTGGTATCTGCATCGCAGCCGAGTGGAATATGTTTGTGGCGAAGGTTACTTTTCCATATTCGGAGTCATCGGTCTTAGAGTAGTATACGCTTAGGCTTGCTCCGTCTATCCAGGCTTTGAAGGCTTGGCCGTTGTAGGCGTATCCCCTTATCAGGACCTTCACCTGTGTGGTCGTTGCTGGTAATGGGCCGTTGGCTTGGGTCATGATCCACCGGTCGTTCACGGGCTTTGCTGTGCCCCCGTATATGGTGTGCCACGAACCGTTGTAGTACTGTATCTCAGCCCTCGCCTTGTTCCTCTCACCAGTGCTCTGATCGAAGCCGTCGGGCTTGTAGCTGAAGCTGAAGCATACTCCAGGCTTTCTTCTGATGTACTCGACCACTTCGCTGCTGAGGAGCTGTGCTATGGATGCATTCTGGTTTGATGAGCCCTCGACCTTCCACGAGTGTTTGCCGTGCATGTACTCGGTGCCGTTGACCGAGACGCTGGTTTTGCCGTCGCTGATCCTGACCTTGTCGATGAAGTCGTCGAAGTACGCGTTGTCGCTACCAATCCAGTCTATGGATACGAGATGTATCTGTTTGTTGCTTAAGCCGATCTACTTTTCAGCCTTCTCCTCCTCGGGCAGTGTGCACTTCTCCTCGAAGATTATTAAGCCACATTTCCCACATCTGAAACTTTTACGTAGCCAGTTTTTCCTGTCCCTATGGGATATGTTACTTATTAATAAAGTGATTTTCCCTTTTGGGTAGTTATCTCCTAATGCCCAATAACCCCGAGGCTCTTCTTTAGACCAAAAGAGATAGGAGGCTGCTAAATAAATATAACCTTCATCCATCTCTTCACCGCATCTTGGGCACTTCATATTTACCACTCTATATAATTTGTTGGATAAATTTATCTTTTAAGGAAAAAAAGAGGAGTAGCCTTTTTGGCTAGTCTTTACTGCCAGTAGTTTGCTAGCGATATTACGAAGGATACTGTTGTCTCTGCGACTTTACACCAGGAACTGCCTCCCCAAAGCCCCCACTCGACAGTAGCGCTGACTTTTATAGCGAAGATGTCATCAGAATCTGTTCGGAACCTCCAGTCAAAAAGATATTGAGCATCTGCGAGATCGACACGGCTGCTCTCACCCCAGCCAAGCTTATCCCAGTAATCTACTGTCTCATAGATGTAATAGCTTGTCTCGCCCGTAGCTGCTGGACAGTGCACTATCCTTTCACCGACGGTTAATAAGAAGCTTAACGCCTCGCCCCCAACCGACCAACCTAACGATAAAGCTGCAGCCTTCCAAGCCACTTCCATACTTGGTACTAGGACAGTAAAAGCGGCCTCACTTACTACTAAACCTATTGTTAGAGCTAGCTGAGAAGCTGAGTTGACGTGGTTTACGAATTCTTGGTCTTCCAAGGGGTTTATTTCTAGTCCTTTTCTGTTCTTCTGCTGAAAGTACAGGATAATTAACCGCCCTGCCTGTGTAGTCATGCTTCCTGTTCCAGGACCGTTATTTGGCAGAAGCTCAACCTTCATCTCCCTAAACTTATATACTGTATAGGGCGATTTGGCTTCGGCCATAAGTCCCAATGATGCGGAAACAAAACCGTCATACTGCGGTATCTGCATCGCGCCCGAGTAGAATATGTCTGTGACGAGCGTCACGTTCCCGTGCGCAGGGTCACTGGTTGTATTATAATAGTATACGCTTAGGGTTGCTTGGTCTATCCAGGCCTTAAAGGGTTCGTTGTTGTAGTAGTGCCCTGTTATCCGCAATTTAACTATCTGAGTGTCCGTGGGCAAGCTGGTCTTGACCTGTGCCATGTACCAATTGGTATTGTTAGGCGTGACCCAGAGACCAATGACCGTATAGGAGCCACTCGAATTCATGTAGTATATCTCGGCTCTAGCGTTGTTCTTGGTTCTATCCGACAGGGCGCTCTCGGGCTTGTACCAGAAGCTGAAGCATACTCCACGGTTCTGGTTGTCCCTGCGGTTCCTCACGTACTCCGTGACCTCCTTGTCCAGCAGCTGAGCTACCATAGCATCTTGGTTGGATGGTCCTGTGACGTTCCAGGAGTGTTTTCCGTGCATGTACTGGGTGCTGTTGACCGTGATGTTGGTCTTGCCGTCGCTGATTCTGACCTCGTCGATGACGCCGTTGAACCAGCGTTGACCCCAGTTCGACCCGCTCCAGCCGCCCTTGCCTATGGTCAACGGGTTGTTCGTCGTGCCGATGGAGCCGTTCACCGACCTGCTGTCCTTCTCCACCGAGTCGAGGTAAACACGCATGGTGCTTCCGTCGTAGGTTCCAGTGATGTTATGCCAAGAGCCATCGTTGAGCAGTCCTTCTGGAATGGAGACACAATAGTAGTCACTGAGGGTGAGGAAAAAATCCAGTCTCCCGCTGGGCATATACTCAAACCACCAGGCGCCCCAGTAGCACCCCTTCGTAAGGGGTATGGCCGAAGAGTTGGGCGGAACCCACATCGTCTTCATCCAGAACTCCACCGTCAGCTTCTCCGTTATATCTAAGCTAGAGCTGTCTGGAACCTCCACATAGTCATCCAAGCCGTCGAAGCTCAGTGCCTTGCCAAACGTTCCATCTACCCACACGGTTGAAGCCATGTTACAGAGCGTCCCATCGTTGTCATTGGGGCCGCCATCGTAAGTAGTATTCCCTGCGCCCTCGTCCATGTGAAGTAATAGGTTGTCCGCCGACCAAGCTGAATCGTCTTCGAAGCTCCAGTTCTCCAAGGGCTCGGTGAAGGTCTCCTTCTGTGCTGTGAAGGTGATCTGCAGCTTAGGTGCCTTGGAAGCACCTTCGTCGTAGGAGTAAATCTCTCTGTAGTAGTCTTCACCACCCGTGTCCAAGGACTCGATACGTAAACCCATATAGTTCCCAAGGGCATAGTCACCTCTATTCATGAAGTCCTTAAGGTTCTGCGTAACGTAGACACCGACCCACTCACCCTCACTCCAATCGTCAGTTATAGGCCAAGAAGTAATGTTAGACATCACCCCATACCCAAAGATCTGTTCATCAGTATCCTTGTTAAAGGCTGGACAGCTACTGAAGTTGAGAACTCTGATCCATGGTGTAAGGTCATATGTGAACGTTGCGGCCGAACACATGTTTAAGTAGGCACTCTGCACCACGCAGCCGTCTGGAATTAAGATAGGCCACCGCAGAAAAGACTTGTAAAGACGAGTGATCATATAATCGTGATAGACCTCATCTTGGTCATACCCAAAGGTCAACCAATGTGAGCCCAGACTACCATTATAGCCCTCATCTACACAGTCAGTGTAACCATAGCCCTCGACCCATAAGAACTTCTGCCAGTGCTCGACATAGGTATCATCGTTGCCACCCACGATAGGAACTGTCGTCACCAAGGGGTCGATCATCAAAGCCTCATTCCTTCCTAAACTATAGTTTCCTATAACGACTTCAGCATTGATTCCCTCAGCAGAGACGCTCAAGGCTATCTTCTCAAGTTTATCGCTAACCCAACCGCCTACGCTGGATCGTCCCAAGTCTTGAAGATAGACACTGAGAACCAGCTTATCTCGGCTAATAGCAAAGAAAGGTGCTATGAACTCCCTCGAACCGTTAATCGGCGCATCTTCTACATCTCCATACGTGACATTGGCACCGTGAATGCCAAGGAATCGCTGGACTACCCTGAACTGGTTACTGGTATCTGTGAGGCTTGTGAAGACAATGTTGTACTTCAACAACTCTCCGTCCCGAACAACATAGCTTATCTCCAGTCTCCCCCGCAAACCATTGTAAGTTTGCGTCAGTATCACAGCAGTAGAGTTGCAGGCGTCAACCCTAAGTGAGGGAGCACCAAGTTTTAGGTCCAGCCACGCAGAGCCGTTGTAGACTTGGACAACGAAGTAGGCCTCGTCCACCGCTACCTCGTCCATGTCAGGAGCATACAGAACCGTTCTGTTATCGTAAGCCTTCAGCCCTATGTAGCTATTCTGAATGAGGCAATAGCCCTCAGCACGGTGGTCCTCGAAGACAAGATTCACGAACTCGCCTGTAGCATAGTGGCGCACAAACCTCGGACCCATGTAGGTTACCATGGTCATTGTGCCGTTGGAGTAAGCCCAGCGCTCAAAGTCCCTTCCACGACTATATCTAGGCGTCGGCTCCGTCGAAACCACTGATGAGCTCCCAGACTCTGGATAAGCGGAGGCAGAACCGGGTTGAACTCCGCCTAGCTTCTCTAGACCTGTCTCTGTGCCTGTGATCGTCGTCGTCTCTGAGATAACCGAGGTCACCACAAGCGCGATGACCAGCATTCCCAGCAGTCGTCTTCTCTCAAGAAACATTCTCGTCTCATCTCCTTGCTGCTCCTCTTCGGAGCTACGGGCTCCAACATTATCTTTTTTTTCGATAACAGTGGAGCCTTAATCCAAAGTAGAATCTAACCATATTTAAAACTTCCCCCAACAGCAAACTCAAGGTAACGCTTAAGGCACCAAAAACAAACATCACAACAGTTGTAGCATCTAACAGATCCTCGGCACAGGATCACCAACAGGTCGGGCAATTATCCTTTTTCCGCCGACGACCGTCTGCATGGCGACACCTGTGAAGCTACCCGTTGCCTCGCCGATGACCTCTGCGTCCTTCCCCTCCTCAGTAGTCCTTAGCAGTTCCAAGAGATCCTCAGCCTTCTCCTTCACCACGCCGATGATGACCTTCCCCTCGTTTCCCACCTCCAGCGGATCAAGCCCCAGCATCTCGCAAGCCGATTGGACATCTCCCCTAATTGGAATCCTGTCCTCGTGAACCAGTATGCCGACATAGGATTTTTCGCTGAACTCGTTCAAGGCGTCGGCTAAGCCCCCGCGGGTCGGGTCCTTCATAGCAACTATGCCGCCAACCTCGCCAAGCAGAGACTGAATCAGACGGTTTAACGGCTTAACATCGGATTTTATGCCGCTGCCGAAGCTCAAGCCTTCTTGAGCCGACAGTACTGCCAAGCCGTGGTCGCCAATGGTGCCAGACAAAATTATTTTCTCGCCTTCCCTTAAATTTGAGTCCAAAGCCCAACGCTTATTGAAGTCCCCTCTGAAATTCTTGACAACCTCAATATTTTTCTCTAAAGCGTTACTTCTCCTCCCAATTCCAGAGGTATTTATGACGCACCCGCCTAAGCTTCCTTTCTCTACAACCTTTGTATCGCCAGTGACCACACATACGCCTGCTTCATCGCATGTTCCCCGCATGCTAGCTATGATGCGCTCAAAGTCTGCTAGGGCTAGCCCCTCCTCCAAGATGAGGCCGCAGGATAGGGCAAAGGGCTCAGCGCCGATGACTGCAAGGTCATTCACTGTGCCGCTCACGGCTAGGCGGCCGATGTCTCCGCCCGGGAAGAAGATGGGCTTAACGACGTGTGAGTCGCTTTTGAATGCAATGCCGTTTACAACTGCTGCGTCATCTAAGGCTTCGAGGGATACCTCTGCATTGCCAAGATTCCCGAAATACTTCACAATATAATCTTTAACCAAGTCATGCATGACTGTGCCACCAGCGCCATGCAGCATTGTAATGCGCCCGTCATTAGCCGCCATTTACTTCACCTTCGTTATTACTCGTAACAGACCCCTATTTCCATCTATCCTTTTTAGGAGTTTCACGATATTCTTAAATTGCTCCCAATCTAAAATTCTCTCTATGCATGAATGGGCTTTAGCCGAAGCGGTCATTCTTACTGCTTCTCAAATCGCCGAAAAAGAGGGTTTGAAGGAAGTTACAGAGGTTAAGATAAAAATCGGGGAGCTACAGCAAATAGAACAAGATATTTTTGAATTTGCTATATCGCAGCTTAAAAATGAGAGGCTAAAGAACACCAGGTTTGTCATAGAAACTGTGAAGGTAGAGTTCGAGTGCATGGTCTGCGGACACAAATGGGTCTTCGCTAAAGAAAAACTGGGTGAAGATGAGAAAGAGGGCATCCACTTCGTTCCGGAAGTTGCCCACGCCTTTATTAAATGTCCCAAATGCGGCAGCTCAGACTTTGAAATTCTGCAGGGACGTGGAGTTTGGATTGAGAGCATGAAGGGGGTGAAACCATGATTGACCCCAGAATAAGCGTAATAGCTGAAAGGCTAAAGGGAATACGCAACATAATCGCTGTTTCCAGCGGCAAGGACAGCGTGGGTAAAAGCCTGATAGCCTCCACAATGGCTTTGGCCCTTGCAAGGAGAGGGTATAGAGTTGGCCTCTTCGACCTGGACTTCACAAGCCCTTCAACTCACGTTATTTTAGATGCGGGAGACCTGTATCCGGAGGAGGATAACGGGATAGTTCCGCCGAAAGTTCATGGTTTAAAGTACATGTCCATAGTTTACTACGCCCGTGAATATGCTTTACCTTTGAGAGGCGCAGATATCTCCAATGCTTTGATAGAACTGCTTGCCGTAACAAGATGGAACACCTTGGACTTCCTAATCATCGATATGCCGCCCGGAATAAGCGACGCCACCTTGGACCTCCTTCGATTCATTAAAGGAGTGAAATTTCTCATAATCACTACGCCCTCCTCCCTAGCCTTCGAAAGCGTCAAGAAGCTCATAGGCTTGCTATTGGAATTGAAAACGCCTGTGATCGGCGTCATCGAAAACATGAAGATAAAGGAATCTCCGTTTATTCGGCAGCAGGTTGAAGACAGGCGCATAAAGTTCTGGGGAGAAGTGCCTTTTGACTCTCATCTTGAAGAAGCAATAGGGGATGTAAACAAACTGTTGGAAACAAAGTTCAGCAAAAAACTGGGAGAACTCGTTGAAAAAAATTTGTGACCTACTCCTTCTTCTCAGTCGTCTTCTCAGGAGTAGCTTGAGCAGGGATCTCCTTGGTGAACTTCAAGGTGATGCCCGCTCTGTCATAGCCAGCTAACTCGAACTCTTGAGTGAGCTCGATGGCGTCCACCGGACAGACCTCTGCACATTGAGCACAGAATATACAGCGGTCTAAGTGAACCGTCCAGCCCTTAATATCCCGCCCTCTGCCGTCGAGTTCTATGGCGAAGGCTGGGCAGACTTGGGCGCAGAGACCGCAGCCTATGCATCTGTCAGCATACCATTTATGTCTTCCCCTGAGTCCTTCAGGCGTGGGGCGTTTCTCGAAGGGGTATAGCAGTGTAGCTGGTTTCTTTGTCAAGTGCTTTAGGAGTTCGGGTTCGATTGCCATCTCATATCACCGCCGCTAACATCTCAACAGCCACTATGTAGAGAACTGCGATGGGAACAATGTTCTTCCACATCCAGTAGGTCATCTGATCTATCCTGAATCTTGGGAACAGGGCTCTCACATTGGATATTATCAATACGCATATAGTCGTTTTCACTATGAACCAGACAGCAGGTGGGATCGGCCAAGGCCCAAGAGGTCCGCCCAGGAACAGCGCTGTCATCAGGGCCGAAGCCGCGACGAGTTCGATGTCCCCTCCCAGCCTCAGTAGGGCGAGCTTCTTACCGCTATATTCCACCTGCCATCCTCCCACTATCTCAGTCTCGGCTTCGGGTATGTCGAAGGGTACTTTTTCGAGCTCTGCGAGCATACAGAGCGTGAAGATTCCGAAGCCAACCGCCATCACAAAGATTGCTGAAGCACCTACGGCAATTGAAAGAGGCATTGAGCTATTTGAGAGGAGCCCTATAAGCCTACTCGGCCACTGTGCTATGTCGCTTATCGAAAGGCTTTTGGCGAGTATTGCAGGTCCGATGGCTGCAAGGGCCATGGGAATCTCATAGGATAACATTTGGAGGGCTGCTCTCATTCCGCCTACGATGCCAAAGGTGTTAACGGAACTCCATCCCCCGAAGAAGACCAGTTGGATGAGGAGAGTGAAGAGGAAGATAACCACAATCAGGTCTCCCTGGAAGCTTAGGTAAGCGTTTGCTCCTAATATGGGAACGAGGAACATGACTGTCAGCGGGATTGCGAGATAAAATATCGGCACGAGGGTGAATATTGTTTTGTCGGCAGCTGCGGGTGTTATATCCTCCTTTGCCAGCAGCTTTATGAGATCTGCCCAGGGCTGCAGGATTCCTTTCCAGCCTGTGTGCTGCGGACCATATCTGTTCTGGAGTCGCGCGAAGAACTTTCTGTCCACCCACTCAAGGAATAGGGCATAGACGATTAGGAATAGGAAGCCGGGGAAGACTATGAGTTCAGCTATTTTCAAGAGTTCTGCTGGTACCATTTATTTCCATACCTCCTAAGTTGCTCGTTATTCCATACCCAACTTTTTTCTGTGTTCACATTTACGAAGGTCATCCTATCTGTGCAGCTGAAACAGGGATCTATGGCGGCTATAATTATTGGAACATCCGCTATGTAGTTGCCTATAAGCATCTTCTGAACGGCCGGTAGATTCCCAAGGGTTGGGGAACGTATTTTATATCTGTAGGGCATCGTCCCACCTGTGGATTTCAAGTAGTGTATAAGCTCGCCTCTCGGAGCCTCCCACAAAGAGATAACCTCCGCCTCAGGAACCCTCACAATTACTGGAACCTTAACCCTTATTGGGCCATCTGGTAAATGGTCTAAGCAATATCGAATTACGTTTATGCTCTCAAGCATCTCGTCGCATCGGACTATAACCCTGCTTGCGACATCACAGCCATCATGGGTCATGACATTGAAAGGTATCTCGTCGAAGACGAGGTAGGGATCATCCGCTCTCACATCGCTTTTTATACCGCTCGCTCTTAAGGTTGGACCAACAGCGGCTAGGGCTACGGCATCATGCGGTGTGAGGATGCCAACCCCGACAGCTCTATTGAGAACAGTGTTCTCTTTTAAAATCAGGCTTTTATAGTACTTTATTCTCTCCTCGAATACATCCAACCCTTTCCTTAGGTCTCTTATTAATTCTGGTGGTATGTCCCTTCTAACCCCGCCAATGGTTGGTATAGCCTTATTTACTCTGTTACCAGAGATCCTTTCAGTCAGATCCATGATAACCTCTCTGTCACGCCATATGTAGTAGAAGAGCGTGTCAAACCCTATCTCATGAGCTGCCACACCAAGCCAAAGGCTGTGGCTGTGAAGCCTCTCAATTTCGTGCATTATAGTCCTTATGTAGTTAGCCCTTGCAGGGACCTCTAAGTTCATGGCCTCCTCGACGGCTAGGCAAAAGTTCGTCATATGACAAATTGAACATATTCCACACACACGTTCAAGTAAGTAGAGGATTTGAATGTATGTTCGACTCTCCGTCGCCTTCTCTATACCTCGATGATTGTATCCAGGCCGAATCTTAGCATCGACTACATACTCACCGTCAACTTTTATCGTGAAGTTCTCAGGCTCTTTGAGGGCTGGATGCTGTGGCCCTACGGGTATTATGAATTCCTCAGTTTTCCCCAATTTCACTCAACCTCTTTTTAATATCCTCAATCTTCCACTTCTTAAGAAGGGGATAGACATCTTTAGGCCATTTATCAGGAAGCATGACCGGTGAAAGGTCGGAGTGCCCTACGAAAACCACTCCAACGAAGTCGTGGACCTCTCTTTCATAGAGGGTGGCACCTGGTATTATATCTGTTATAGTTGGCAAAGATACGTTTTCCATGGGTATCTTAACTCTGATAGAAATGGTGATACCTCTCCCAGGGCCTTGTCTTGTGAGATGATATAAGACCTCAACTCCATCCCCTACATCAACTCCGCTTATCGTCGATATGTGCTCAAAATTCCTTTCAGTTAAATGCTTAACTGCCTCCTTTAGCTTCTCCGGCTTAATCGCAACGTAGATCCTCCTTGCCCTTGGAATCTTCCAGTCAATCACATTCTCAGCACCAATCGCTTCTCTGAGTTCCTCTACGATTTTTACATGGTCTTCAGAAGCTTCCATTCATTTGCCTCCTAATATCCCAGCTTCTTTAGGAGCTTCACGACGCCGTCCAAGATTGCATCAGGCCTCGCCGCGCACCCTGGAATGTAGGCATCAACAGGTATGACTTTATCAACTCCGTCATGGGTGTTGTAGCATTTCTGGAATACTCCTGCGCCGCATGCGCATGCACCTACAGCTACAACGAACTTGGGCTCAGGCATCTGTTCATAGACTCTGATAAGCCTATCCTTAACTTGCATGGAGATGGAGCCTGTTACTACCAGAACATCTGCATGTCTTGGACTACCTCTAAGGATCGCCCCAAACCTCTCAACATCGAACCTTGGCATTAATGCAGCTAGAACTTCTATATCGCATCCGTTACAGGACGATGCGTTGAAGTGTATTAACCAGGGAGACCGAGTTCTAGCCCAGGTAATTAGACCCAACTTCACCACCTCACAAGAGGTACAAGCAGCATGACTGAGCCGAGAACGACCAGGGCATAAATTGCAGGCAGTATTCCTGGTCGAGCCAGGGATGTCGCTAGAACAACGGCTAGGATGTCGAAGATCATAAAGAAGACGGCGTAGAGGAAGAATCTTTCCACGTTCACCTGTAGTCTAAGGGGTGGGAGATCCTCACCACAGGCATAAGGGGCGAGCTTACCTGGAGTTTTTTTGCCCTTAGGTGCGATCTTAATGCTTATGCCGTAGAATATCAGCCCGACCACTACAGATAAAGCAAATATGAAAAGAATGGAGGTCAATACACTGTCCCACAAGTACTCTCCACCTTCTAAGTTCCTTTATACCACAGTTTTATTCTATTAAAACCTTTTCCCTAGCCTGTACACAATGGATTTGTTTGGGCAAAAAGATAAATACCTAGTTGATAGAACATGAACGATAACATGAAAAGGAGGTTTATGATTGCCCCTGGAAGACTTGGCGCATCTTGTCCTTCTCGCAACGGTCGTTGTTATGGCAATATTGACCGTTGAGGCTGAGGAGCTTCTCTACTCAGCCCTGGGTCTCCTAGGCATGTCCGTAGCTCTTGGGGTCCTGTACTGGCTCTTGTTTGCCCCTTATGTTGCTGTCTTTCAGCTTGCAGTTTACGCTGGGGCTGTTGTTGTTTTGTTTGTCTCAGTTATAATGTTGACTAGGAGGGAAAGAAATGAGTAGAAGCTATGCAGTTATGGGTATAGTACTCAGCATTTTTATGATAACTATAGCCGCCTATGCAATCGAGCGATATGGCGCAACTTTCCCAACGCCCATAATGTTGAGCGGCAGGCAACTCGCCAGCACATCTGATGTGGGTGGAATCGTCGGCTTGATGAGCGGCTTCATTTGGGATTATAGGAGTCTAGACCTGGTTATGCAGACTCTTGTCCTGCTTGCGACGGCTACTGGTTGTACAGCCATGTTAAGGATCATTAGGAGGAAAAGGTGATGCTCGAAATTCAGGTCTACCTAATAACAGTTCTCTCCCTTTTAGTTATAGGACTTTACTGCATGACCTTCAAGAGTAACATGATTCGCATCCTGATTGGCATAGAGATCATCCTGAATGCTGCTAACTTAAGCTTCATAGCCTTCTCAGCCAGGATGGTCGGCTATGTCGACCTGATGGGTCAATCCCTAGTTGTGATGTCGATAGTCCTAGGCGGAAGCGTCATAGCGGTTGGACTCACCATGGTCGTAAATGCCTATAAGCACTACAAAACGCTAGACGTTAAAGAACTCAGAAGGCTGAGGTGGTAATAGAGTTGTTCGAGTTCATTCCATACACGCTTATCTTTCTATTCATAGGAGCCGTGACAACTCTCTCAGTAGGTATTATCGAGGAGCGCCTAGGCAAGGGCAGAGTTAAAGAATGGCTCTCAATAATCTTCATAGCGCTGGCTCTCGGTGGCTCCCTAATCCTATACAACGAGATAACCTCGAAGCCTTTAGGTTTAATGGTGTTCTCAATAGGCAATGAACCTCCGCTGGGTTCTTGCCTCGAGGTAGATCGCCTGAGCGTCTTTATGGCCTTCTCAACGCTTTTCCTCAGCCTCTTTGTAGGGGTCTACTCATTCAGTTATATGGAGCACGACACTAGGCTCGGCGAGTATTACTCTTTGCTTCTGCTCATGATGGCTGGCATGGTCGGCGTGGCGTTAGCTGGCGACTTCTTCACCTTTTTCATCTTCTGGGAACTTATGTGCATAAGCTCCTATGTTCTCGTGGCGTTCAGAAAAGAGAGGTGGGGTCCTATAGAGGCAGGCTTCAAGTACCTCGTAATGAGTTCCTTGGGGTCGGTCCTGATCTTACTCGGCATGTCCTTTTTATACGGAATGGCTGGTAACGTGAACTTTGCTTACATGAGCGTCGGCATAAACTGGGGAGCAGCAGGGATCTGGGCATACCTAGCCTTCATTCTACTCTTCATAGGCTTCGGCGTCAAAGCGGCTATTGTGCCGATGCACACGTGGCTTCCAGATGCCCATCCAGAGGCCCCTAGCCCTATAAGCGCCATGCTGTCAGGGATGGTTATAGAGACTGGTCTTTACGGTCTCATCAGAGTTTTCTATGTGGTCTTCATGCCCAATGCAACCCTCTTGCCCAATGGCCCAGAGATGTTCAAATACCTGTTTGCAATTTTCGCCGTCATTACGATGAGCATAGGCAACATAATGGCGCTGCTTCAGAAAGACATTAAGAGACTTCTAGCATACTCGAGTATCGCGCAGATAGGGTATATGCTTATTGGAGTAGCCAGCGGAACCACCTACGGGCTCTTAGGCTCCTTCCTCCATATCTTCAACCACTCACTGATGAAGGGGCTTGCATTCCTTGCCTCAGGCGCCCTTGTGGAAAGGGTTGAAACCAGAAACCTGGATGAGATGAAGGGTCTAGGGCGCTTCATGCCTGTAACGACCATTACCCTTACCATATCTCTATTAGGGCTTGGCGGGGTTCCTGCGACAGCTGGGTTCGTGAGTAAGTTCATTCTCTTCGGCTCTGCCTTGGCGCCAGGCGTCGACATGTGGTGGCTCACCCTCATAGGTGTCCTCAACAGCGCCTTCTCAATAGCATACTACCTGCCGATCATACGGACGCTTATAGCAACGCCTACAGGAGCCCCCTCGGGTCTTAAAGAGGCTCCGGCCTCAATGCTCATACCAATGGGTATAATGGCTATCCTAATAGTAGTCTTAGGGGTCTATCCGCAGCCTATTCTCCAGCTAGCTGATGGCGCATCTAAGGCGTTGACGGAGGGATTACAGAACTACATACTCAAGATTCTACTGTAGGGTGAACCCAATATTTTCTATGATACCTCTGCACAAAAAGAGGGTTCTGCATCATTTAGGCGCTATGGATTTGTTATTTCGGCTCTATCTTCGTTATCTTGAAGGTGACTAGATTGGTTCGATCTGGGCACTCGTAGGTGAATTCCTCTTGGCTCTTATACCAAGGTATCCTGCCACCCATGGCAAGCGTCTTCAGAGTGGGGAAGAGATCATGATAGCAGTAACCACAGATTCCCCCCGTCTTATGCGTGTTGATCTCAAAGCTGTCTCCCATTTCGTGACCAGCACCGCAGAACCCCTTCTTGCTGACGACCTTGGCGATGAAGATCGGCTCCTTCCAAGACATATAACCACCAGAGCGATCTGCTTCACCTTTAAATATAAACCTTGAGAAAGATGAATAGAACAGATTTCTCTCTCAGTAAGCAGAGGCAAAAAGATGGTCGGAACCCTCATCTTGGCCGGTGGCAAGGGCAATAGGATCGGAGGGAAAAAGGCTTTACTGAATTTAAGGGGCAGAAGCCTCATATCCTATGTCATCGAAGCAGCTCTCCAGTTCTCCGATGAAATCTTCGTGGTCGTTGAAAAAGAAGGTGATATCGAGGACTTGGACCAACTAAGTCAAGTGAGCGTCATCAGCGACATCACCCCGGGAAAAGGACCTCTAGTCGGCATATATTCAGGCCTTAGATATCTTCGTTCAGAATACTCGGTCGTCCTCCCCTGCGATTCTCCCTTCATCAAAGCGGAAGTCGTGAGATATCTAATTAAGAAGGCACAGGGATTTGATGTCTCGATTCCGATCTGGCCTAACGGTTACATGGAGCCCCTTCACAGCGTCTACAGAGTCAAGGCCGCCCTAAGGGCAGCGGAAGAAGCTCTCGAAGAGGGAAAGTTAAGGGTACAAGATATGGTTAAGCGGTTGAATAAGGTGGCCTATATCTCTACGGAGGATCTCAAGAGATTCGATCACAGGCTTATCAGCTTTTTTAACATAAACAGCGATGTCGATCTGAGGGTCGCCGAGAATCTAATATCAGGAGACAAGGCGTAAAATGAATGAAACCAATAGTTGATGGACTAAGTCTTCCCAGCTTCTACGACTCAAATTCTATAAAAAGCATGATTCATATAGAAGATCTATAAGATAAAATACGAGGTTTATCCTCTGAGGAAGATGCCATGAAGACTCTTAACGTGGATATAAGCGATGATCTATACAGTTATCTTGATTTTCTCCAGAAGACGAAGTTTATTCGGAACAAGGAAGAAGCAGTAGCCAAAGCCTTACGTTTCTTCCAGAGACTTGCCATGCATAACTGGCTTCCCAATGTTTATCGTATAGGCGATGATCGGGTGATTCTCTTGGAGAGAGGTATGTTTTGGGACATTTTTGAGGAGATGAGTGAGGAGCAGATCTACAATGTGGGACGTATAAGCGCCTTGAAGAGGAAGGTCATGAAGCCAGAGCTAAGGGATGTAGATCTCACGAAGCCTAGCAACTGGGACATAGTCTTGAAGGAACTCCAAAACCTCGGTTGAGGCAAGTTTACGAAGGTGGATACTGAGATAAAAGTGGAGTACTGTGCAGTGCATACGCTCTACCTTCGCGGCTATCTGGAGACGATGTTTAAAGTTGAGTTGAAGGAGCACAGGACTGAGATCCCTGGGCTTGTAATTTTCATGACTGGAGAGCCGAAGATGGAGGCATGGAGATAGGCTAAAGGCCTGTCCAAGGGCACCTTTTGTAGGGTCCAATAACGATAGTTACGACTGTTCCAACGATGCCCTCTACCGCAAGTTCCTTCTCCAGAAAGGTGTTTAAGTCTTCCATCTTCTCGAATATGACTTCGGCAAGGAGATCAACATCCCCACTTGTCCGATAGAGGACGTGGACATCTGGATGCTTAGAGAGAT
>Ga0172366_10000577_pt1 | contig 26909 bp, 26 predicted proteins | sample LakKivSesite69cm_FD_114533 | JGI IMG/M metagenome (GOLD analysis project Ga0172366, IMG submission 114533) | Sediment microbial communities from Lake Kivu, Rwanda - Sediment site 69cm | ecosystem: Environmental > Aquatic > Freshwater > Lake > Sediment | place: Rwanda: Western Province, Lake...
CGAGTTCCGCGGGGATTCCTCGATCGGAACCTTTATCTACACCGTTACGAGCCGCCGGATCGTTGACTACATCAGGCAAAAAACAAAGATTTTAAAGGGTATCCCCGAGCCGGCCCCCTTGCCCGACCCTTGCGATGACGCCGAAAACCGGGAAAGGGCCCGGGTCCTGGCTGAAGCAATCAAGCAGCTCAAACCCAAGTTTAAGGAGGTCTTGAACCTTTATTACTACCAGGAGCTCTCCAGGGAAGAAGTGGCTCAGAGATTGAGCATTTCTCCACGGAGAGTGAGCGAGCGGCTGAACTATGCTCAGAAGCTCCTCCGAAAGATGATCAAACCATGAATTTTCTCTGTTTTTTCCGTTTTTTTCTCCATCTGGCGACTAAATTGTTGAAACCGGATGAAAGGTGAAAGAGCATGAAAAAATGCCAATTTGAGGATCATATCGACAGCTACCTCCTGAATAAATTAGGGCAGGAAGACAGGGACATCTTCGAAGAACATTATTTTAACTGCCCCACCTGTTTCCCGAAAATGCAAGAAAGAGATGAGATCATTTCCGCCATCAAGGCGAGGGGTGTCTGGATATTCAAAGAGGAACCTAGACCGGCGAAAAAGGCCCTTGTGCCGGCTTTCGAGAAAGTAAGCACCTTTTTTACCCCCAGACAATGGGCGACGGTGGCAGCGGCAGCAGTCCTCCTCCTTGTGACCATCTTTGGCGTTCTGCCTCAATTTAGGAGCTCAGCCCCCCGGTTTGTTTTGAGTGAAAATGATGTTGTCCGGGGTAAGGTCCTGAGCCTTATCTCTCCGATTATCGATGTCAAGACGCCACCGGCTTTCTTCGAATGGACCGAGCTCGGCGGCGACGTCGAATACAAGATTTACATCTCCAACCATGGTCTCCTGTGGACGGCGGCAACAGAGGATACCAGAATCGCCGTGCCCGATGAAATCAGGCAGCTCATGACCGCGGGTGAAAACTATTCCTGGCAGGTGAGGGCTTTTTCGACCAAGGGAACGCTGATCGCCGTCTCCAGCAGAGTCCAATTCCAGATTAAGCCGAGCGATTAATTTCATCCTCGCCCGCGACGCTCAGTCTTCGATCAGACTCTCTTCTTCGATGTACATCCGGCCGCGGCTTTCCTCCTCAAAGGCTAAACAGCACATCAGCCGTCCGCACAGCCCCGAGATCTTAGTGGGATTGATGACGATCTGCTGTCGCCTGGCTTTTTGAATCGTCACCGGCTCGAACGCCTTCATGAAGCTGAAACAGCAGAGAGGACGGCCACAGACGCCCAGCCCGCCGATCATCTTGGCTTCGTCCCTCACCCCGATCTGCCGCATCTCAATCCTCATTTTTAGCTCCTTGGCCAGGTCTTTGACCAGCTGCCGAAAGTCGATCCGGCCGTCGGCTGTATAGAAAAATATCCCCTTTTTTTCATTGAAAAAATATCTGACCGCCACCAGCTTCATGGGCAGGTTTCTCGCCTTTATCCTCTGCAGGCAGAAATCATAGGCCTTCTTCTCTTTTTGCCTCAGCCACTCGAATTTTTTGATGTCTTCGTCGGTGGCTCTGCGGATGATCTTGACTGCGCCGCGGGAAGCTTTGTGGACCTGACAGACTTCACTCGAGATATCGATCACTTTAGCCAAATCGCCGCCCAGTTCTGACTCGACAAGGCAGACATCTCCCCTCTCGACGCTTTCTTCCCCTCTCCAAGCACGGAGAAGCTTGCCCGTGCTTTCGGAGATAAGACAAACAATCTCAGCCATGGCATCAATCTCCCATAAGAGAATAGAATGAACTGACGAGCAGACCCAGGTTCAAATTTTTGTCCAGGCCTGAGATGACCTGGTCGACCCGGTTCAGGCAGTCCCAGGTTTTTGCCAGGCTCCCCGCTTCCTCCAGAACCTGGATTTTTGCCGCATAGTCGGGGTTTAAGAGCAAAGCCGGCTCTCCTCTCTCCTTGAGCAGCATCAAGTCTCGACAGAACGACGAAAGAATCTCCAGTGTCTTTTCGAAGTCTTCCCTGACCAGGCGTCGCTGGGCGAAGGCATAGGTATTCAGAAAAGCCGAAGAGTCTCCCTTTCCCAGGAGAGAGAGGAAAAAGGCCCAGGCTTCTTCTCTCTTGTTCTGGATCTCTTCCCAATCCGCATCGAGGGCTTCTTCCAGGTTTCCCCGGACGACGAGAGAGATAATCCTGGCTTTGTCTTCGGGATAACCTTTCTCGGCCAAGAGTTTCCTAATATCTTCTTTCCCCACCGGAGTAAACTGAAGAATCTGGCATCGGGATTTAATCGTGGGCAGGATAAGGTGCGGGTTGGAGGTCAGAAGGATGATATGAGAAAAAAGAGGTGGTTCTTCCAGGATTTTCAGGAGAGAGTTCGAGGCGGGTTCGTTCATTTTTTCGGCTTCATCGACGATGAAGACTCTTTTCCTGGCCACCATCGGCCTGAGATAAGCTGCTTGCTTGATGGCCCTCATCTGATCAATCTTGATTTCCTGACCTTCAGGTCCGATCTCCCAGACATCGGGCAGACGCCGGCCAGAAATGGCCACACAGGTGGAGCATTGTTCGCAAGCATCGTTTGTCTCTCGCTCGCAATTTATGGCTTTGGCCAGGATGAAGGCCAGGCTCTTTTTCCCGACTCCTTTAGGGCCGGAGAAGAGCAAGGAATTAGGAACGCGATTTTTCTGGAGGGCCAGACGCAAAATCTTCTTCACCCGGGCATTGCCCACGACATCGTCAAAGCCCATTTGTCTCCTCTTTACTGTGTTTGTTCCTGCCCGTTTAAAACAGTTCTCAAAAAGAGCGCTGTATGGGAGCCTTTAGCCCCTGCCACCTCCTCCGGAGTCCCTTGGGCAACAACCCAGCCGCCCTCCTCACCCCCTTCCGGCCCCAGGTCTATAATATAATCGCACGACTTGATAACATCAAGGTTGTGTTCAATGACCATCACTGTATTTCCCCGGTTGACCAGCTCGGAGAGCAAGTCGAGGAGTTTTCGGACATCGTCGAAATGAAGACCGGTTGTCGGCTCATCAAGGAGGAAGAGAGTCTTTCCCGTGTTCTTCCTACCCAGCTCTTTGGTCAGCTTAATGCGCTGAGCCTCTCCCCCTGAGAGCGTCGGCGCTGGCTGGCCCAGCCGGATGTAGCCCATTCCGACAGACCTGAGAGTGGCCAGTTTTCTCTTAAGCAACGGATGAGCCTTCAGGTACTCAAACGCTTCATCGACAGTCATGGCCAGGTAATCGGCTATATTTTTCCCTTTATAGAGGACAGCCAGAGTTTCTTTGTTGTATCTTTTGCCGCCGCACCGGTCGCAGGTCACCAGAACATCCGGGAGAAAATGCATTTCGATTTTCTTTGCTCCCGCTCCTTGGCAGTCTTCACAGCGGCCGCCCGGCAGGTTGAAACTGAATCGGCTCGACCTGTAGCCCCTCATCCTGGCTTCAGGGGTCCGGGAAAAAAGCTCCCTCAGCGGAGTAAGTAGGCCGGTGTAAGTCGCCGGGTTGGACCGGGGAGTGCGGCCGATGGGTTTCTGGTCCACAGCGATGACCTTATCGATCTCCTCGACTCCCAGAATAGCCTCATAGCCGCCGACAGTATGTCCGGCCTGGTGGAAAATATTCAGCAGACTCTTGTAAAGGATGTCACAGATGAGGGTGCTTTTCCCCGACCCGGAAACACCCGTCACAGCGGTCATCGTGCCGAGGGGAATGCGCACCTCTATGTCTTTGAGGTTGTGCTCTCTCGCTCCGACGATGGTAAGCCAGCACTTGGGCTTACGCCTGAACGGAGGAACTGGTATTTTCTTCTCGCCGCGCAAATACTGGGAGGTCAATGACTCCGCAACTTTCAGGATTTGGGCAAGATCCCCTTCGGCAACCTTATAGCCGCCCTCCTCACCAGCGCCGGGCCCGAGATCCAAAATGTGGTCGGCTGAGCGAATCGTCTGCTCGTCGTGCTCAACGACGATGATCGAATTGCCTTGATCGCGAATACCGCGCAACAACCGGATCAGGCGGTTGTTGTCCCGTTGGTGAAGCCCGACGGTCGGCTCATCCAGAACATAGAGGACACCCCTGAGCCGGGCGCCCACCTGGGCGGCCAGGCGGACGCGCTGGGCTTCCCCTCCAGAAAGAGAAAGTGTCGTCCGGTTGAGTTGAAGATAAGGTAAGCCCAGCTCAACCATGATCTCGAGCCGGGAGAGAATCTCTTTCTGGATCCTCGAAGCGATCAGGGCAGAGGCTGGGCTGAACCGCATAGCCCGAATTTCAGGAATTAGTTTGCTCGCCGGAAGGGAGCTTAATTCATGGATATTTATCCCTCCAATCTTAACAGCCAAGCTCTCTTCCTTCAGCCGAGCGCCAAGGCAATCTGGACAGACCTTGTCTGTCACTTCCAGTTCTCCCCATTCGTTGACAGCAGTCTCGAATCCCAGGCCATGGCAGCGCGGGCAAGCCCCGGAGGGGCTATTAAAAGAAAAGCTTCGCGGCTCGAGTTCGGGAAGGCTGACTCCGCAGAAGGGGCAGAGGAGTTTGAGAGAAAAAATAGTCTCTTTGGCTTTCTGGTCGAGCAAGAGAAGGTCGCCGCCGGAAAGCTCGATGGCCTTATCCACTGCCTCCCTGAGCCTCTGAAAAGAACTTGTCCGGATGACGAGGTCATCGATGAGGACTTCTATATTATGCTTTTTCGTTCTTTCCAGCCGGATATCGTGTTCGACTTCTCTCCAGTGTCCGTCCAGGCGAACCCGGAGGAATCCCTTCTTCCTGACCCTCTCAATAAGACGGGAATACTCCCCTTTTCGGCCTTTGATCAGCGGTGCCAGAATCATCACTTTGTCCCCGGCGAAGGTGTCGGCGATCCGTCGGCTAATCTGCTCTGGAGTCTGAGAGCTGACAGGCCGGCTGCAACGAGGACAATGGGGAGTGCCAACACGGGCGTAAAGGAGGCGGAGCAGGTCGTACATCTCAGTGACCGTGCCGACTGTGGAACGAGGGTTGCTAGAGATGGTTTTCTGGTCGATCGAAATAGAAGGCGAGATCCCCTCGATGGATTCAATCTCCGGTTTCTCCATCTGCTCGATGTATTGCCGAGCGTAAGCGGACAGACATTCGATATACCGGCGTTGCCCCTCGGCATAAAGCGTGTCGAAGGCCAAGGAGCTCTTCCCCGAGCCGCTCGGTCCGGTGACGACGATGAGCCGGTTGCGGGGCAGGTTCACATCGATCCTCTTGAGGTTGTGCTGCGCCGCCTTCTTAACTCGAATCTCTTCCAGCATATTTCTATTTTAACCCGTCACCTCTTTCTTCACAAGGAACCCGGCAGCGAAAGCAGGTCATTGACCGTTTCCGTGTTCTAAGGTACGATGAGTTAAGGCTTCGAGAGTCCATGGCCAGAGAAGAAAACCTCCTCAATTCCCTGCGCATCTTGAATGAGATGGGCCTTAAAGAAGATTCTATCCGAGCCGTCAAACACGTCCCCGCCCAGGAAGGAATCTCCGCCGATTATCCGGCCGACGTTCACCCCAGCCTGCGCCAAGCTCTCGAGCGGAAAGGGTACCTAAAGCTTTACTCTCACCAGCGAACATCCTGGGATGCTCTCCAAGAAGGAAAACACATCGTCGTCGTCACGCCCGCAGCTTCCGGGAAGACGCTCTGTTACAATCTTCCTGTCCTCAACACGATTCTTCTCGACCCGTCAAGCCGGGCGATCTACCTTTTTCCGACCAAAGCTCTCTCCCAGGATCAGAGAGCCGAGCTGGACGAGATCATCAACCTTCTTCCGGAAGGTATCAGGATTTTTACCTATGACGGCGATACGCCTCAAGATGCCCGCAAGGCCATCCGCAGCGTTGGCCAGATTATCCTGACCAACCCTGACATGCTTCACACCGGCATCCTGCCCCATCACACCAAATGGATCAACCTCTTCAAAAACCTGAAGTACATCATCATCGATGAACTCCATAACTACCGCGGAATCTTCGGCAGCCACCTGGCCAATGTTCTCAGGCGGCTGAAGAGGATCGCCGCTTTCTATGGGTCTTCTCCACAGTTCATCCTCTCGACGGCCACCATCGCCAATCCGGTCGAGATGGCCGAGAGGATGATTGAACAGCCCGTCACCCTGGTCGATAATAACGGCGCTCCGCGGGGAGAAAAATATTTTATTTTCTACACTCCTCCCGTGGTCAACCGATTCCTGGGGATTCGCCGGTCCTACATCAACGAATCCCGGCGTGTCGCTTCAGTCTTCCTGAAGAACAACCTTCAGACCATCGTCTTCGCCCAAAGCCGGTTGAACACCGAAATTCTTCTGACCTACCTCAAGGAGGAAATCGAGAGGACGATCCGGGAAGAAGGGCTTATCCGTGGCTACCGGGGGGGTTATCTCCCGCTCAAAAGGCGGGAGATCGAAAAGGGCCTGCGCGAAGGAAAAATTCTCGGTGGCGTCTCGACAAACGCCCTCGAGCTTGGCATCGACATCGGCAGCCTTGATGTGGCCGTGCTGGCCGGCTACCCCGGAACGATTGCCAGCACCTGGCAGAGGGCCGGCCGGGCGGGCCGCAAAACAGGCAAGTCCGCCGCCGTGCTCGTGGCCTCAAGCTCGCCTCTCGACCAGTTCATCGTCAACCATCCCGAGTATTTTTTCTCCAAGAGCCCGGAGCGAGCCCTGATCAACCCCGACAACCTATCCATCCTGGTCAGCCATGTCGAGTGCGCGTCCTTCGAGTTGCCTTTCGGCGATGGAGAAAAGTTCGGCCGAATGGACATCGCCAAAATCCTGAAATTCCTGGAAGAGGAGGAGCTCCTCCACCATTCCAAGGAAAAGTGGTACTGGACCTCGGACGCCTCCCCGGCCGACGGGGTCAGCCTTCGCAGCATCAGTTCCGACAATTTTGTGGTTGTGGACACGAGCCAAGAAACAAAGGCCATCGCCGAGGTCGATTTCTCCTCGGCCCTGACCACCCTCCACCCGAAGGCTATTTATATGTGCGAGGGAGAGCAGTATTTCGTGGAAAAGCTCGATTTTGACCAGCGGAAAGCCCATGTTAAAAAGACCGACGTCGATTACTTCACCGACGCCATCGACTACACCAAGATCAAGATTCTGGATGTTTTTGACAGGAAAAAACTGGACCGCTGCCAGGTTTCCCACGGCGAGGTCCATGTCGCCACCCAGGTCGTCGGGTTCAAGAAAATAAAATTTTTCACACTGGAGAATGTCGGCGCTGGAAACCTCAGCCTGCCACAGAACGAGATGCACACAACAGCCTACTGGCTGACCATACCGGCTTCTCTCATCCAAAGCTTACCCTTTTCCTCCGACGAGAAAATAAACGGTCTGTTCGGCCTGGCCTACCTCCTTCACCATGTCTCCCCTCTGTTCATGATGTGCGATCTCCATGACGTGGGCGTATCCATCGGGGACAACATGACGGGCGAGTCCGTGCCGCCGCGGGATATTCCTCTTAAGATCGCCCCCTTTGAAGAACAGCCGATCTTTATGGAGCCAGATTTCGAGCCGAATATTTTCATCTATGATAATTATCCAGGCGGCATCGGGTTGAGTCCGGCTCTTTTCGAACTGGAGAAAGCTCTCCTCCAGCACTGCCTGAAGACGATTGCTATTTGCCCTTGCCGGGAGGGATGCCCCTCCTGCGTCGGTCCATCCAGGGAGACGGGAAGACAGGCCAAGCAAGTGGCCCAGGAGATCCTCAGGGGGCTGCTCGAATAGTCCACTCCATCAGAGGGACATCAGCTTCTCGAGCTTTTTTTCATCCCCCATGACGATGAGGATATCGCTGTCCTTGATGACGAAGTCGGCTTTGGGCACATAGATCGTCCTCTCGGGGAGGAGTTCGCGGATGGCGATCACCTGGATGCCGTACTTATTGCGGAGGTCAAGCTCCTTCAGGCTCCTGCCGATGAACTTCTCCGGCGGAGCAATTTCCTGGATGCTGATTCCCGACAACAGCGGCAGGCACTCCAGGATGTTAGGGTTGGTTAGCTTGAGAGCTGTCCGGATGGCCATATCTTTTTCAGGATAGATCACTTCTGTGGCGCCCACAGCATCCAAGATTTTGGCGTGGTCCTCGGTCAGAGCCTTGGCCACGATGCGCTTGATCCCGAATTCATGAAGGTGAAGGACCGTCAGGATAGAAGCCTCCATTTCCGGTCCCAGGCTGACGACGACAACATCCATTTCCCGAACGCCGACTGCTTCCAGATTTTCCTTGTCGGCGGAATCCATCAGCACCGCCTGGGAGGAGAAGGACTTGGCCGATTCGATTTTGTCTCTGTCTTTGTCGATGGCCAGGACTTCATGCCCCCGCTCGAACAGCGTCCTGGCGACGTTCGAACCGAAGCTTCCCAGGCCGATGATGGCAAATTTCATTTTTGCTACCCCGTATTTTACCCGATCATCAACTTTTCTTCAACATACTCAAACTTGCCCAGAGCCTTACGCCGGCTGAAGGCATAGAGCAGCGTCAGGGGGCCCACCCTGCCGGCATACATGGTCATGACAATGAAGATCTTGCTGAGACTGCTCAACTGAGGGGTGATGCCCAGAGAAAGCCCGACAGTCCCGAAAGCGGAAAAAACTTCGAAGAAGACATCCTTCATCAAGATCCCGGGCTGATTGAAAAGAATGACGAATGAGCTAATAAAGATAAGGCTTAAAGAAAGGGAAATGATGGTGAAAGCCTTGACCACATTTTCATGAGGAATCGTCCGGTAAAAAAGATGGACCGACTCTCTGGCCGCGATTCGGGATCGGAGAAAGGCGAGGACAACCCCGAAAGTGCTCGTCTTTACGCCTCCCCCTGTTGAGCCGGGCGAAGCGCCGATAAACATCAGCAGCAGCAAAAGCAGAACAGAGGCAGGAGCGAGCGAGGTTAAGTTCAGAGTGTTAAAGCCAGCTGTCCGCGGAGTGATCACCTGAAAAAGCGAGGCGAGCATTTTTTCTTTGAAGCTGAACATTTTCAACGACTGATTCCACTCCAGGCCGAGAAAAATGAGAAAAGAGACACCGATGAGCACAGCCGAGATCGACAGGACGAGTTTGCTGTGGAGCGACACTTGCATCTTCGCTCCCCGGCAGAACCTGGAGATGCACGCGGACATCTCCCGGATGACGAGGAACCCCAGCCCGCCGAGAACGATTAACAGGATAACCGTTATGTTCACCAGGATGTCTCCCCGGTATGACATTAAGTTGTTGCTGTAAACGGAAAACCCCGCGTTGCAGAAAGCGGCTACGGCATGAAAAAGACTCGAGTAAAGGGCTCTCGGCCAGGGCAAGCCCTGCTTGAACCGCAGCAGGAGAAAAAGAAATCCCAGAAATTCGATGATGAACGTAAACAGAAAGATATTTTTTATCAAAGATTTAATATCCCAGCCTGAGCCGGGTTGGTAACCTTCCTGGACCAGAACCCTATCGGTGATGGCAATCCTCCGGCCCGCAGCCAGAAGGATCATGGTTGAAAAGGTCATGATGCCCAAGCCTCCCAGTTGGATCAGGATCAAAATAATTACCTGACCCGTCAAACTGAAATATGTCGGCGTGTCCTGAACGATCAGGCCCGTGACACAGACGGCCGATGTTGACGTGAAGAGGGCATCGACAAAGGAGATCTGGCCGGAGGTCGTGCTTATAGGAAGGAGCAAAAGGAGAGTCCCGACCAGGATGGCAACGACAAAACTGATGGCCAGAACCTGAGCCGGCTGGAAATGCTTCTCCTTCATGAAAGAAACAGAGCCTCTTTTTTCATTGGGCCAGTTAGGGCAAATTTATAATTTGACAGAGCATTTGTCAATAAACAAGAGGTCCGCCAAGTTCAGGCCGCCGAGTGCTTTATTTGACAATAACCCATGCCTATGTTACTTTTTGAAACGGCGATGAACGTTTTGAGATATATCCTCGAAGCAAGCTTTATCGTCCAATTAGTCTTGCTCATCCTTGCCTTCTTCAGCGTCTTCTCTTGGGCCATCATCTTCTACAAGAGGAAAACGATCAAGACCGCTTTTTCCCAATCGGATAAATTCCTCAGAGCTTTCCGGAAAAGCAAGAACCTTGCCGAGGTCAACGATGCGGCCAGAAAATACCAGGGTAGCCCGCTTGTTTCTCTCTTCCAGACTGGATTCAAAGAGCTCTCCTACCTCTCGCGCTCCAACCCGTCCAACTCTCTGAATCCGGCCAAGCTGGAAAGCCTCAGCCGGGTCTTGACCAAGGCTTCCAACGCCGAGATCTCACGGCTAGAAAAGATGATGAGCTTCCTGGCCACGACAGGGAGCGTAACTCCGTTTATCGGCTTGTTCGGAACAGTCTGGGGAATCATGGACACCTTTATCAAGATCGAAATCTTCCGCTCGGCCAGCCTGACCGCCGTTGCCCCAGGAATCGCCGAAGCCCTCATCGCCACGGCCGCCGGGCTCTTTGCCGCCATTCCCGCCGTCATCGCCTACAATTACTTCCTCCATCGGATCAAAGATCTCATCACCGCCATGGAAGATTTCTCTCTCGAATTTTTAAACATCGCAGAAAGACTCTATGGCGCTTAAAACGCAATCTTTATCTCTATCCAAGAGAGGCCGGATCGGAACTTCTCTCTCGGAGATCAATGTCACTCCGTTTATCGATGTCATGCTCGTCCTCCTGATTATCTTCATGGTCACGGCACCGCTGATGCAGTCCGGGATTGGGGTCAACCTCCCCCAGGCTGAGACAGAATCAGCCCCGGCCGAGGAAGGTTTGATTATCACCATCACCAAGGACCGTTTTATTCACATGGGTGAGGCCGTCATTAACATCAACCTCTTGGAGAGGAAGCTCAAGGAATATTTCGCCGGTAAGTCCAAAAAAATCGTCTTCATAAGGGGAGACGAGGACATCCCCTACGGATTTTTTATCGACACCCTCGACATCATCAAGAAAGCAGGCGTGGAGACCGTCGGTCTCCTGACCGAGCTGGAGGAGCTTAACCGACGCTCCAGAAAAGGATGACCGGAGCAGCCGAACAAATCACCTTTAAAAAGGCGGTCACCACCTCCCTCATCGCCCATCTGGCCGTGTTCATCCTCATCATCATCTCGCCGAAGCTCCCCACGTCTCCAAAGCGGGATATGATTCACTATATCCCCCTCAACCTTGTTGCTCCGGGCGGCGGGGGTGGAGGCGGTGGAGGACATGGAAGGTCAGCCGGGGCCAAGCCCGCTGCAGCTCCGGCCAAAAGGGAAACGCTCAGGGACCTGACCACTCCCGAGAAAGCCAAGCCGGAAGCTGCCTCCTCGCTGCGGCATCCAGTGGAAGAGCCGAAGAAAGAACCCCAGATCAAGGCGGAAAAAAAGGCAGCCATCACCAAGCCGGAACCCTCCTCGCCGGAAAGCGCCAAAAAAGAGGAAACAGGCGGAAGCTCAGCCGAAGCCGGAAGTGAGGGCACAGGGATGGGGACAGGCCTCCGCATCGGAGGGGGCGGCGGTCCTGGCGGAGGAGGCGTGGGGCCCGGCTATGGACCCGGCGCTGGGCTGTCTAATTTTCCCTATACATATTACCTTAACATTATCACAGAGAGGGTATCGGCCAGCTGGTTTACTTCCCTCGTCGACCCGGGCGTGCCGGGAAACTTTCAGACAATCATTTTTTTCAAGATCCAAAAGAACGGCCAGGTCACTGACCTGGAAATCGAGCAGTCGAGCGGATTAACGCCGCTCGATCTATCAGCCCTTCGCGCCGTCAGGGCCTCTGCTCCATTCCCCCCTCTGCCTCGAGACTACGATGACGCTTACCTGGCCATTCATCTGATTTTCGAGCATGCCAAATGAAAAAAACAAAGCTTATCCCTGCCAGCCTCTTACTGTGTCTCCTCTCCCTTCTTCTGCTGCCGCAGCAAGAAGTCTACATCACCTTGAAGGAGGGTGTCCCGGCGATTTCCATAGCCATGCCTGATTTCATCGCCGCTTCTTCGGCTCGAGCTGGTGAGGCAGCCCAGGAGATTTATCGGGTCATCTCCGATGACCTGTCCTACAGCCGCATCTTCCAGCTTGTGCCCAAGAAATATCATGAGTACATCCGCCCTCTCGACCCCAAGAACATTCTGTTTAAGGACTGGGAATCCATCCAGGCCAACATCCTCCTCGTCGGAGAACTTGCCGACGGAGAGGCTGAGGACATCGTTTTTGAGGGCAAGCTTTATGATGTCAAGGCCGCGAGATTCATCTTCGGCAAACGCTTTCAGGCAACAAATAGCCTCTATCGGCTTGCCGGCCACCGGATGGCGGACGAAATCGTCAGGGTTCTGTCCGGAGAAAAACAGATTTTTATCTCCAAGATCGTTTTCGTCTCCGATCGTGACGGCATCGATGAGCTTTACATGATGGATTATGACGGCCACAGCCAGACCCGGCTAACCTTCAACAAAATTATAGACTACATGCCCTCTTGGTCTCCCGACGGAAAAAAAATTGCTTACACGTCATACTCGGGTGTTGCCGTCGCCGGTCTTTATCTGCTGGACCTTGAAGAAGGGAAAAAAACTCCTGTTTCCACCCGGGGGACCAATTTTTCGCCCGATTTTTCTCCCGACGGCAAAAAGCTCGCTTTCTGTTCGACTATGGACGGAAATTCGGAACTCTACGTCGGCTCGGCTGATGGAAAAAACATCAAGCGGCTGACTTATAACGAAGCCATCGACACGGCTCCGTCGTGGTCTCCGACGAGCCGGGAGCTCGCCTTCGTTTCCGACCGGAGCGGCACTCCCCAGGTTTACGTCATGGATGCCGAGGGTTCCAACGTCCGCCGGGTTAGTTTCGGCGGCACTTACCACGATTCGCCCGCCTGGTCACCCACGGGAGACAGGATTGTCTACGTATCCCGCGTGGAGAACATCTTTGACCTTTACGTCCTCAACCTGCGCACGAACCAGATCATCAAGCTCACCGAGAGCAACGCCCGGAACGAATCTCCCAGTTGGTCCCCTGACGGCCGCCACATCGTCTTTTCCTCCTCTCTGGCCGGAGCGAACCAAATCTACGCCATCGATTATGACGGCGCCAACCTCCGCCGCCTGACCTCTCAAGGAACAAACAAACTTCCCGACTGGTCCAATTAAAGAAAAAAAATGGCGGGGAATCGTCATTATTTGATTGACAGGGATAATTTTAATCGGATAAAATGAGAGGCCGAAGGGTGATTGCCCAAAAAATCCCTACCCAAAAAAGAGGAGGAAGAGGAATGACTAAAAAAATCGTCATCTTCCTAATCGTTTCGGCTTTGGTCTTTTTATTCTTTGTCAGCTGCAAGCCTAAAGCGACAACGGCTCCCCCACCGCCGCCTCCGCCGGCGAAAGAGCAGCCCAAAGTGGAAAAGGTCGAAGAACCGGCGATCAAGAAACCGGTCTTGACAGAGGAAGAAATCTTCATGTCCAAGTCCCTCGAGGAAATCAATTTAGAAGCTCCGCTGAAGATGATCTATTTCGATTACGACCGCTACCTCATCCGTGAAGATGCCAAGCCCGTCCTCGAAGTTGATGCTGCCTGGCTCAAGAAGTTTCGCAGCGTCAAGGTTCTCATCGAAGGCCATTGCGACGAAAGAGGCACGGAAGAGTATAACTTAGCCCTCGGGGAAAAACGGGCCAAGAGCACTTTCGACTATCTCATCTCTCTCGGCATATCGCCCGAAAGAATGAAAATCATTTCTTACGGCAAGAGCCAACCCTTGGACCCGGGCCACAACGAAGTCGCCTGGCAGAAGAACAGGAGAGCTCAGCTCCTGATTATCGAAAAATAAGCTTCGATTCATGAAAAAAAGGCTCCTGGGAACAGCCGCAGTGCTTCTTTTGCTACCCCTCCTCGCGGCCGGGCAGGACAAGAGCAAAAAGGCTTATGAGCTGATTTACGAAGACATCCAGGTTGTGAAAAAACAGCTCATGGCCTTGGAGGAAAGGCTGGCTAAGGACGCGGCTGACATCCAGTCCCTCAGCGAGCAGGTCAGGCAGCTCCAGAACCAAATTAAAACCATCCAGCAGGTCCAGACAGACCTTCAGGAGGGAATCAAGAGCATTCCTCCTCAGTATCAAGTTCTCCTGGACAAGGTCGATCAGATTAACCTGATCCTGGCCCGAATTTCTGAAAACCTCTTAGTTCTCAAGGGACCCCAAGCCCAGCCTTCCGTCCCCGCGCAGGTAACCAAGGAAAGCCAGCCGACTCCCGGTGAAAAGAAACCGCCAGAGCAGAGAAAGGAGCTGCCGGCAGCCGACGAGCAGCCTGCAGCTCCTCTTCCTTCCCTTTCTCCCCAGGATGTCTATAACACGGCTTACGCCGACTACCTCCAGGGAAGTTTTGACCTCGCTATCGACGGTTTCAAGATCTACCGCGACAACTTCCCCGAAAGCCCTCTGGCCGATAATGCCCTCTTCTGGATCGGCGAGTGCTATTTCAGCCAAAAAAAATTCGAGGCCGCGATCGAGCAGTTCAACGACCTGATCCTGAACTATCCCCAGAGCGACAAAATAGCCGCCGCTTACCTAAAGAAGGGACTCGCCCTGACCGACCTGGGGAGGAAAGAAGAAGCCCTGATGGTTTTGAAATTGCTCCTGGGCAAGTATCCCCTGGAGGAAGAAGCCAGGATTGCCCAGGCTAAAATCAAAGATTTGGTTTCCAAAGATGAGAGACGTCAATAGTTTAAACAAGGTCATCCTCATTGGACGCCTGGGCGGAAAGCCCGATCTCCGCTACCTTCCCCAGAAAGAGCGTGCCGTGGCCAGGTTCTCAATCGCCACTAACGAGCGCTTTTTCAAGCCCGCGACGAACGAAAGCCAAGTTCGGACCGAATGGCACCGGGTTATCGCCTGGGGAAAGCTGGCTGAATTCTGCGAAAAATACCTCACCCAAGGTAAACAGGTCTACATCGAAGGAAAACTCAGAACAAGAAGCTGGCAGGACCGAGACGGGAACAAGAGATCGACGACAGAAATTGAGGCGCAGAACATCATCCTCTTGGGAAAACGGGAAGAGGCTGCTGAGGCTGAGCCTTTTCCTGGAGAGGCTTCCCCGACAGAAGTCCCGGCGGCAGAGGAATCCGGGATTGCCGAAGAAAGCGAAGGGGAAGACGAAGTCCCCTTTTAAGAGCGATCTTCGCTCGAATCGGCCGGCGGATGGCCTGTCCTCCCGATTCGGGTCTTTAAAGCAAGAGCCAAATGAGCTTTAGGTTTCGGACAGCTATGGATAAAAAAAACAGGACTGAAAAAAAATTCAAGAGCATGATTCAAGAAGACATCCGTCCCTGGGGAAAATTTCGCTCTTATCCTCATGCTCAAGCCAAAAGCCTCAAGATCATCACCGTCAACGCTGGAGCTGCCCTCTCCCTCCAGTACCACCATCACCGGAGTGAATTCTGGGTAGCCCTCGACAAAGGCCTGGAAATCACTATCGGCGATAAAACCTGGCAGCCGGAAAGGGGGGAAGAGGTTTTCATCCCCAAAAAAACTCCCCATCGCCTCCGCTGCGTGGGCGCTGAGCCGGCTCGGGTCATGGAGATCTGGGTCGGTCGCTCAACAGAAAGGGATATCGTCCGGCTTCAGGACGAGTACGGACGGACTTCCTGATAAGGCAGGGCAGCTCATCGGAGAAACGAGCTCAAATGACCTGTCCTATCAGAAAGGCTTTGGGATGCTTGATCAAGATTCGCTCGATGATATGTTCCTCGATATCTTGAGCCGTTCTTAACCCGACAGCCTCTTCGACGACTTTTTTCACCGTTCTCAGCTCGACCGAGCGAAGCGTCTTTTTTATCCGCGGGATAAAAATCGGGTTCATGCTGAATTTTCGCAGGCCGAAAGCGAACAGGATCAAGGCAGAAAGGGGGTCGGCGGCCATTTCTCCGCAGACGGTGACATCCTTGCCTTCCCGCAGAGATGCCTCGATAACAAATTTGATCAGGCGCAACACCGAGGGGTGAAGAGGTTTATATAAATAGGAAACGAACTCGTTGCTCCGGTCGACCGCCAAGTAGTACTGAATGAGGTCGTTTGTGCCGATGCTGATATAGTCGACTTCTTTGACCAAGATATCAGCTATAGCCGCCGCCGCCGGGACCTCGATCATGACTCCGAGAGGGATCTGCCGGTCAAACTTGACCCTCTCTTTCTCCAGCTCCTCCTTGACTTCCTCAAAAAGAAGCTTGACTTCGCCGATTTCTTCAACCTCGGTGATCATCGGGATCAGGATGCGGACGTTCTTCCCTGGGCTGGCCCTGAGGATGGCGCGAAGCTGAGTCTTGAAAAGGTCCCTGTTCCTGAGGGAGAACCGGATGGCCCGCAGGCCGAGAGCGGGGTTCGGCTCTTTTTCAATCTTCAGCTGGGGGAGGCTCTTTTCGCCGCCGATATCGACTGTCCGGATATAGACGGGCAAAGGATAGGCTGATTTGGCGATCCGGGAGTAGACTAAAAAGTGGTCTTCTTCCGTGGGCAGAGTCTCTCTCTGCAGAAAGATGAATTCAGACCTGAAAAGCCCGATCCCTTCTGCCCCGAAGGAAAAGGCCATATTGACTTCCTCGGGCAGTTCGATGTTGGCCAGCGGAAAAAACCTCACCTCATCCAGGGTGACAGATTTCAACTTGGCAGTCTTCTTCAGCTCTCGGAAATATTTATCGTATTTTTCTTTCTTGCTCTGGAATTCCTTCTTGACGGCGAGCGGCGGATTGACGATGACCTCTCCGTCCGTCCCATCGACAATCAGATAATCACCGTTCTTGACCTGCTGAGTGATATTATGAAGACCCACGACTGCAGGGATGTTCAAGGAGCGGGCCAGGATGGCCGTGTGAGAAGTCGGTCCACCCATATCCATAGCCACTGCCAGGATATTTCCCCGGCTGAGCCTCATGGCCGCCTCCGAGGGAAGAAGCTCGTGGGCCACGAGGATCATCTTTCTTATATCGCAGGCGTCGCTTTTTTTAGGCTTCTTTATCTCCAAGTTTCCGTAAATCCTTGACAGGACGTCAGAGACATCGAACTTACGCTGCCGGAAATAGTCATCGTCGAGTGAATCGAAAAGATTTTGGTATTTCCGGTTGACCTGGCTCAAGGCCCATTCAGCTCTGGCTTTTTCTTCCTTGATGATCCTTTCGACAGCCGAGAAAAGCGACTGATCTTCCAGGATGAGGAGATGGGCGTCAAAGATAAAGGCGTGCTCTTCGCCCATTTTGTCACTGACGTCCTTCTTCAGCTCGAGCAGTTCCTCCTTCGTCCTCTCCGCAGCTTTCCTTAGTCTCTTCAGCTCCCGGGGGACTCGGGCCAGGGGAATGCTCTCTTTCCTGGCCGTGAAAATAATCGTCTCGGAAAGACAGATCTCTCCCGTGCCGATTCCGGGCGAGACGCCGATTCCACGGAGCCTGATGAACGACATGAACTACTCTTTTTCTCCGAACTTGCTACTAATCAGCTTCACCAAAGCTTTCATGGCCTCTTCTTCATCCTTTCCCGAAACACGGATCATGATCGGTGTTCCTTGGGTGGCTGCCAGCGTCAGAATGCCAAGGATGCTCTTGCCATCGATTTCGGTTTCATCCTTGACGACCTTGACGGCCGACCTGTAGCGGTTGGCCAGGTTGACAAACTTGACTGCCGCCCGGGCGTGCAGCCCCAGCTTATTCTTAACGACAATTTCCTTCTCAACCATCCCATCCAGCACATCTACTGCTTCGAGCTCAACAGGGCACTGGCGAGGTGGATGTTTTTCTTGCCCTGCTCGACGACTTTCCTGGCTACTTCCCTCAAATTGTTGCATCTCTGGAGAGAGACGAATTTGATGAGCATCGGCAGGTTGACGCCGGTGATGATCTCTACCTGATTGTCCTTGAGAAAACTGAAGCTCAGGTTAGAGGGAGTTCCGCCAAACATGTCGGTGAAAATGATGACGCCGTTTTTCTGGTCAACCTTCTTCAGGTTCTGGTTGACCTTCTTCTTGGAGTCATCGACGTCATTATACCAGCCGATGGAAATGGCCTCGATGTTGGGCGCTTCTCCCAAAATAATGGTTAGAGCGTTAAGAAGCTCTTCGGCCAGCCTGCCGTGGGAAACGATTATCCCGCCGATCATTTTCTCGCCATCATTCCAGCAAGGACAGCTCTGGTTCGGGAGCGCCCCTCAAATCCTCTCTCCTACTTGAAAACATCTCGATGATAGACTTTTATATCATAACTTTTGTGTCGAAGATAGTCCCTCAGCTCGTCAGTTATGACAACCGACCGGTGTTTCCCCCCGGTGCAACCGATGGAAATAGTCAGATAGCTCTTCCCCTCGGCCACAAACTTGGGGATAAGATAATCGAGAAACCGCATCAGCCTCTCCAGAAAACCCCTCGTCTCGCTCGACTTGAGAACATAATCCCTGACTTTCTTGCTCCTGCCACTCTTTCCCCGGAGGTTATCGATATAAAAGGGGTTCGGCAAGAAGCGTGTATCAAAAATAAGGTCGGAATCAGGTGGAACGCCGTGCTTGTATCCGAAGCTCACCAGGGCGATCTGGAGGACCTACTTTTTTTTCTTGACCAGCCGCTTGGTGAGCAGGTCTTTGAGCTGGGTGATGTTTATCGTTGACGTGTCAAAGACTTCATCCGCCATCTCCTTGATGGGGGCAAGTCTCTTCCTTTCCAGACGGATGGCTTCGATAACGGACTTGTTGCGGGTAATGGGATGGGGTCGGCGTGTCTCACTGAACCTTTTTAGAAGAGCCTCGTCTGAAGCATCCAAAAAAATCAGCTTGGGGGAGGCTTTTTTCCTGATCTGTTCCAGGACCTTGGGGAATTCAGACAAAAAACCAGGCTCTCTCATGTCGACGACGAGGGCGATCTTTTCGATCTCGACTTCCTTCCTCAGCCAGAGGTTGACCAGACTCGGGATCAGCTTGGCGGGCAAGTTATCGATGCAGTAGTACCCTAAATCCTCCAAAAACCGGCTGGCCGCTGTCTTCCCCGACCCTGAAATGCCAGTGATAATCAGAAACCTGTCGTCCTTCATGGCGTTACCTCTTGCCCTTAGGGCGTAACAAGGTCCTATCCACCCTCTTGACGATCTCTTGAGAGGCATGATATCCCCTGAGGCGCAGCAAGTGAACTTTGCAGGCGACTTCGATCAGGAGCGCGATGGTTCTCCCCGGAGCGACAGGAACGATAAGCTGCGAAATTTTTGTGCCCAAGATCTCATAATCTTCGGGGAATTCAAGCCCGAGCCGGTCGCGCTCATCCCCTCTCTGCCATTTCCTCAGCTTGATGACGAGGTCCACCCTGGACCGCCGACAAATAGCTCGGCGGCCGAAAATCTCCTTAATGTTGATGATTCCTAAGCCTCTGATTTCCATGAAATAACGGCTGACCAGAGGAGACCTTCCGACGAGCCCGTTTCCCCCGCATTTCCTCACCTCCACGACGTCATCGGAAATAAAGCGGTGGCCTCTGGAGATGAGCTCCAGAGCGCTCTCGCTCTTGCCGATGCCGCTGTGACCGATGATCAAGACTCCCAGGCCAAAAATCTGGAGAAAACCGCCGGAGATAGTGATCTGGTCAGGGGATTTGTCGACACCGGCGTCAGCTCGCCGGGCAGGAGGATTTTTCTCCTTATTCATTTAGCTTCTCTTCTCCATCGCGGATGATCTCGATTATCCTTCGCGAGCTCTTGGCCTGGAGAATCTTTTTGGGCAGAGAGCCGGCCTTGCGGATAAGGTGGGCTATGGCGGCCAGGATTTGAAGGTTGACACTGGGGTTATCGGGAGAGGAGACAACCAAGAAAAAGATATGAGTCGGCTTGCCATCGATCGATTCAAAGCGGACGCCTTTCTTCGAGATCGCCAGCATCAACAACGGATTCTTGACCTCCTTCAGTTTGCCGTGGGGGATGGCAATCCCGTCCCCGATAGCCGTGCTGCCGAGCTTTTCCCTTTGAATGAGCTTCTCGTATAGCTCTCGGTCTTGGTCGATTTTCTCTTTTCCCTTTAAGAAATTGACCATTTCCTCAAGGACTCCATCTCTTTCTTGCGAGATTAGCTCAGGGATGATCATCTCTTCTGTCAGCAAGGTATGAATTTTCACGCTCTATCCTTTCTTCACCTCGGTCAGGCTAATCGGGCTCAATCAGGCCGTAGTGGCCGTCTTTACGTCTGTAAATAACAGCCCACTTTTCTGAGCCGGGCTTGCGGAAGAGGAAAACGTCCTTTTTCTCGAGGTCAAACAGGAGCATGGCCTCTTCGAGAGGCATGGGCTTGGCAGAGTAGTCTTCGCTTCTGATGATTTTTCGCCAATCTACTTCTCTCTCGGCCACAGGTTGAAACTGTTTTCGCTCTCTCCCTCTTCTCCTTTTTTTCTCCCGGAATTTCTCCCTCTCTTTCTTTACTTTTTTTTCCATATTCTCGAAGGCCAGGTTCAGGGAATTCATCAGGTCATGGGTTTCCTCGGTCACGACCAGTCTGGCTCCTTTAGTCTTGACGTGGATTTCGACTTTGTATCTGTATTTCTCGACGGAAAGGATGAGGTCCACTTCAATCACTTCCCCCAAAAGCTTTTCCAGCGATTTGAGCCTCTTTTCACAGGTGGCCTTGATTTCCGGAGTCAGATCCATCTGCCGGGCTGTAAAATGAACGACCATTAGGCTCCCTCCATGATAGACTTTCTCTTGCGAATGTGAGATGGCGGAATCTTGAGTTGCTTCCGGTACTTGGCGACGGTCCGGCGAGCGATTTTCAGGTTGCTCCTGGTTAGGATTTCTTCTATTTCGATATCGCTCAGGGGACGGCTCTTGTCCTCGCCCTCGATGAGTCTCTTGATTTTTTCTTTGATCTTCAGAGAGGAGATTTCCTCGCCAAAATCGCCAACCAGAGATTTGTGAAAAAATACTTGAGCGGAAAAACTCCCCACGGAGTCATCATAAACTTGTTGGCCACCACGCGGCCGACCGTCGATTCATGGACACCGATTTCCCTGGCAATCTCCATCAACGTGAGCGGTTTGATGTAATCGATTCCTTTCTCAAAAAAATCTCGCTGCCTGTCGACAATATATTTGGCGACTTTATAAACAGTCTGATCACGCTGGTTGAGGCTGCGCAGGAACCACAAGGCTTTTTTCAGCTTGTCTTTTAAAAAAAGATAAGCCTCGGGATTCTCTTTGGCCGCTTTGGCCAGGAGTTTCCTGTAGTAGCTGTTGATCCTGAGCCTAGGGAGCCCTTCATCATTCAGGCTGATTTTAAGCTCGTCGTCCTCCTTGGTGACGAGGATATCGGGCACGACGTAAAACGTTTTTTCTTGACTGTACTTCCGGCCGGGTGTGGGGTCAAGTGTTTTGATGATTTCGATATGGTTCTTGATCTCTTGTAGGCCGATGCCGAGGAGCTTGGCCAGCTGAACAAAATCCGACTTCTCCAGCAGCGGAAGACAGTTCTCGACAATCTGCCGCGTGATCTCATCGTCGATCTTGTGATGATCCATCTGGGCCAGGAGCGCCTCTTTCAGGTCAAGGCTGGCCACTCCAACAGGATCAAAAATCTTGATCTTCTCCCGAATTTGCCGTATTTTCTCCACCGGCACTCCGGCGCTATTGGCCAGTTCTTCTTCAGAGGCCGAAAGATAGCCATCCTCGTTAATATTACCGATGATCAGCTGCGCCGTCTCTTGATCTGTCTGACCAAAAAAGGTCAGGTTAGCCTGCCAGTTGAGATGATCCCAGAGCGAGGGGCTTTTCGACAAAATATTCTCGAGCGAAGGAGCCTCCTTTTTCTCGGCGAAAGCGGGCCGAAATCCGTCGTCAAAATACTCCTGGAATTGAGACTCAAGCTCAAAGTCATCGTCCCGCCCCTCAGCTCCTTGAGCGTCACTCGTCCCACCATCATCACGGCTTTCTCCGGCAGTGGTGTCTGCGGATTCTTTTGGTTCGGTGGATTCCCCAGTCTCGCCGGCTTTTCTTTCCGGCGTATCCTCTTCCAGCATCGGGTTTTGCGAAAGCTCGTTGTCGATGACTTCGATCAGCTCCAAGTTGGTCAAAGGAAGAAGCTTGATGGCTTGTTGAAGAGCTGGGGCAAGGATCAGCTTCTGAACCTGTCTCTGGTCAAGCCTTTGTTTCAAAGCCATGGCCAGTTCGTGTCCTTTTCTCCGTTTTTCCTTTCAGAGGCTAAAATCCTCGCCCAGATAGCACTTCTTGACTTCCTCGGAATACACCAAATCCTGAGGTGTTCCCTCCTTCAAGATCCTACCTTTATTGATGATATAGGCACGGTCTGTTATTTTCAGTGTCTCCCTCACGCTATGGTCAGTGATCAGCAGTCCGAGTCCTTTCTCCTTCAAGGAGAGAATAATCTTTTGCAAGTCTTGAACAGCCAGGGGGTCAATACCGGTGAAGGGTTCATCCAAGAGGATAAATTCCGGATTGGTCATCATGGCCCGGGCAATTTCGAGCCGCCTGCGTTCCCCCCCAGAAAGTGTATAGGCTTTGGCCTTGGCCAACCTATCCAGCCCAAATTCCTCGAGGATCTTGGCCAAATCCCCGTTTCTCCCGGCAAAAGCTTCAGGCATGATCTCCTTGATGGCCAGGAGGTTGTCCTCGACACTGAGTCTACGGAAGGCCGAGGGCTCCTGGGGAAGGAGGGAAAGTCCCTTTTGAGCTCTTAGATACATCGGGATTTCGGTGATATCTTCATCGCCCAGATAGATTTTCCCCTTGTCCTGGGAGACAAGCCCGAGGATAATGGAAAAAGTGGTCGTCTTGCCCGCGCCGTTGGGCCCTAAAAGCCCGACGATCTCTCCCCTGTTAACTTCCAAAGAAACATTGTCGACGACCCTCTTTTGATGGTAGGTCTTGACCAGGCCAACGGCGTTGAAACGGGACTTCATTGTTCACGTTTTATTACAGTAGCAGAACGTTCTTTTTCTTTATTTTCCACGAGGATTCTATCATCGCCCAGACGAAAAGTCAATTTGTCTCCCCGAAGGACTCCTTTCTCCTTATCCGTGACGACAGGATTCCCGGTCAGGACCATGGTCTCTTCTGATAGGTCATACAGAGCCTCCTCGCTTTGACCCTCTCTGAGCTTATCGACAACGACAACCTTTCCTCTTGCTTTGATCGTCTGGATGTCCGCCGATTTCTCGGCCATCGATACCAATAGCGAATTGGCGTTCAGGCTTGCGGTTCGGGTCTTGAGCCAGGTCGTTTGTTCAAAGGTGAGAAGATTTTCCTTGGGCTTATAGTTCATCTTCTCGCCTCCGAGTTCGACTCTTTCTTCCTTGTCTTCTTCTTTTTTCGGCCGGAGAGAAAAAACGGCCCGAACGAGGCCTTCCCCGACAATCTCACCCGTGTCTTTCAGGACTGTCATTTGCTGCGCCAATAGCATATCCTTGTCCTGCCACATCCGGATATCACCTCTAAAGAATAAACGATTCTGCTGCTGCTCGAATCTCATCATATGGGCCTTGATGAAAACAGGCTTCTCCCGGGCAAAAAAACCGACGGCCTCTGCTTTTTCCGGCTGAGGCTTGAGGATGGCTTTGACCTCTTCGGCCGCTTCCATGATTTCCCGCTGGGGAAAAAGCCTGATTTCTCGGGCCACTACCTCGCTATCCTGGGAATCCAGGAGCGCTGCCTCGCTCGTGCCCGCTCGAACCCCGAGTTTCTCCCCTTGGCCTTCAACTAGAATTTCCTGGCCGGAAAGGAGACGTTTGAGGCTACCGTCTTTTTGCTTCTCCAGCAGCCTGGCCTGATTCCAGGCCCGGAATTCTCTGAGCCCGCCCTGGCGGTCAAAGAGCATTTTCATGGCCTCTGACCTGACCTCTACCAGAGAACCCGAGGCCGCGACCGATTTCATAAAGCAATTGCCCTTGGCCTCCAAGGATTCCATTTTAGGCATGTCAGGGAAGGCAGATAGGCTGATTTCCTCTGCTTCGACCTCTCTTTCCCTGGCTTTTGCCAAAAGAAGATCGCCCTCCGTTATCGGGACCTCTTCCTCGGCTACGAGGGAGGCCTTGACTCCGCCTTTCAATTCGATCTTCTCTATCTGCTGTTCATTGGGCGTGAACTTAAACTCGAGGGAGTCAGCTTGACCGTGATTTTTTCCCAGGGAAAAACTAACCTTCCCCGCTGCGTGGCCTCTTTTCTCCGGTCGGCTGTAGATAAAAACATCGGCTTTCAACGCTAAGGCGTCCGGGCTCTCCGGCCCATGCCTGAGCTGGATTTCCACATCTCCTTCCAGTCGAAGAGACTCCTCTGCAAAGGAATAGAACAGCTGCTTGGCCCGGCCGGAGATCCGGTTGGAGGAAAAAAGGGCTCCCCTTTCTGTGGAGAGAGTTTCCGGATTTTTCCTGTAAAAAAGTGTCGGAGCCTTGACCAGCACGTCGCTCTGTTCGAGACTGGCTTGACCTTCAAGAATAACCTCATTCCAGTCCTTGTCGTAGGTAATCTTGTCCCCCCTGACGATCCTTTCCTTACCCTCTCCTTTTTTGATCTCCCTGATTTCGACGTTTCCCTCAAGGTAGTACAGGGTATCGCTTCCAGCATAATGCCTGTCAGCCTTAGCCTGTATGACTCTATCTCCTTTAAAATCATAATGTTCGATTCCCTCTTGCTTTTCCACCTTTTGTTCAGGGATGTCTTTGATTCTAATGGCCTCGACGGAGGCTGGACGCCGGTGTGAAAAGAAATAGCGGATGGTGACAGCGATAACGAGGAACAGGCAGACGACGAGCAGGGCCCTGAACACCCTGGCCAGAGCAATTTTCTTGTCAGTCATCCCAACCTTTGATGTCCGCGATAGAAAGGCTGACTTTTTCTTGACCGAGAAACTGAGAAAACTGGAGAGAATAGACAAGGCTAATCCGGTCTCCCTTTTTGATGCCTGCGATCCAAGGCCCCTTCTCCCAGCCCAAAGCTTCAAAGCTCCTGCCGTTTTGTCCGACCGAGAACTTGAGGTGCTTCTCCTGAAGGCGTTGAGGATGGCTCAGGACTTCAGCGCCCTCGGTCAGGAAGACGGGCTTGGGATTACCGACGCCAAAGGGCGAAAGCCGGAAGAAGTGCTCGAGAAATGGGATATTGATGTCCGCAAAGTCAATCTTGACGTCAACCCTGACTTTCCTCCTCACGTCCTGCTCGCTGAGCCTTGCCTCTGCCAACCTGTTGATTCTCTCTTTTAAGGGTGCCAGCCGGTCTCGAACGAGAACACAGCCGACTGCCAGCGTGTGCCCTCCATAGTCCAGGAAGAATTCCCGGCACTCATCCAGGCAGTCGATAAGGGAAAATTCGCTGATGCTCCTCCCGGAACCGAAGGCTTTTCCTTCCTCATAAGTGAAGAGAAGAACCGGGCGGCAAAAAGTATCTTTAAGCTTCGAGGCCACGATCCCGATCGCGCCTCGGTGCCATCCTTCACATCCTAAAAGCAAGGCTTTATAGCGCCCGGCGAGACCAGAGTTTTTAATCCAATTCGTAGCTTCCTGGTAAATTCTTTCTTCTTCCCTCTGCCGTTTGGCGTTGAGGTCATCAAGCCTCTTGGCCAGCCGGCGTGATTCTTCCTCGGTTTCAGCAAAAAAGAGCCGGACCGCCGTATCCGCAGAGCCCATTCTCCCGGCCGCGTTGAGACGGGGCCCTATCCGGAAGCCGACATCTCCCTCGCTGATCTTTTTTTTATCCAGACCGCATATCTCAACCAGGCTTCTCAGCCCTCTGTTGGAGATGGTTTCCAACCCTTTCAACCCGTGTTTTACTAACAGCCTGTTCTCTCCCCTGAGGTCGGCCACATCAGCAATAGTCCCGATGGCCACCAGCTTGGCATAATGGGACAGCCCGGCCTCTCTCCCTTCGCTCTTCAAAAGAGCCTGAAGCAGCTTATAGACGACGCCTACTCCGGCAAGATTCCTATAGGGATAGTCCGAGTCCCAAAGAACAGGGTTAATGATGGCAACGACTTCAGGGAGAGTTTCGCCCGGCCGATGATGGTCAGTGATGATGACATCCACTCCTTCTTTCTTGGCCCGGCGAGCAAAAGGAACGGCTTTGACTCCGCAGTCAACGCTGATGACCAGGCCAATTTTTCTCTCCAGGATAATCCTGATATGTTCTTCCTTGATCCCGTAACCCTCCTTGAGCCGCTCGGGGATGAAGTAATCCACCTCGGCACCTAAAGCCCCAAGGGCTCTTAGGAGCATGACGACAGATAAAACGCCATCGGCGTCATAGTCGCCGAATATCAGGATCTTCTCTTTTCTCTGGATCGCCTCCTGGATCCTGGCTATAGCTTTGTTCATATCTCTCAACAGGAAGGGGTCATGCAGGTCTTCGAGTGTCCCGAAGAGGAACTTGTCTGCCTCATCAGGAGAAAGAATGTTCCGGTTGGTCAGAATTCGGGCGAGAGGCAGAGGAATCCCTAGCTCTCTGGCCAGAATCTCCGCTTCTTTTCTTGTCGGGGCAAGGGACCAAATCGAGTCATCCATCGACACTTGGTAAATGTAACACAAACTCCGCGAATCCTCAATCAAGGAGGGCTTTGATTGACTTTAAAAAATCCAAAAAATATAATGGTTTCGCCGTGCTGGGAAGTCTCAAAGAAAAACTGGCCAGAACGAGCCACTCTCTCAGGGAGAAGCTCGAGGAACTCCTGCGGAGCGGCAAGTCAAGGGACGGGATTTTCGATGAACTGGCTGAAATTCTGATTGGAGCTGATGCCGGGATCTCGGCCACGGAGAAGATTATCCTCTCGCTTAAGCAAAAGACTAAAAAAGACACGTCTTTCCAGGAGATCCGATCCGCTCTCGAGGAGGAGCTCATTCGAATCCTGAGCCGGCACTCAGCTCGTCTTTCTATCAACGATGCGCCGGCAGTGATCATGATGGTCGGGGTCAACGGTGGCGGCAAAACGACGTCTTTGGCCAAGCTCGCC
>Ga0172366_10000578_pt1 | contig 26889 bp, 26 predicted proteins | sample LakKivSesite69cm_FD_114533 | JGI IMG/M metagenome (GOLD analysis project Ga0172366, IMG submission 114533) | Sediment microbial communities from Lake Kivu, Rwanda - Sediment site 69cm | ecosystem: Environmental > Aquatic > Freshwater > Lake > Sediment | place: Rwanda: Western Province, Lake...
CAATGACAACTCCCGAAGGTCAGGCATAACCACTTTCTCAGGCAACAGAGCCACCGTGGTCAGGTAAATCTTACGGCCTTTTTTTACGGTGGAATGGGGCGGAGGCTCCTGCATGACAATGCTCCCCTCTTTCCGCCCGGCATCATATATGGAATCGATAACGACAAATGTCAGCTGGTCATGCAACGGGTCCCTGCTCAGCTCCTCCATGGTCATCCCGGTGTAATCAGGCAGGTTGATGATATGTCTGTGCATGGTGTACACATTCAGGAGCTTGAAGGTGATGAACAACAACAAAGCAGTGATCAGAACGGCTAAACCCAGGTTTTTGAAAAATACCCTGCTAACAAGAAAATGCCAGAAATTCATCGGGTTCTTGAAGCGTTAAAATTATTCCTTCCTGCCGCCAGCCAGGATTTGGATTTATTAACTGAAAAAATGCCTAAATATTGTAACGGTTTGGCAAAGATACGCATTATACCGATTTTCTGATTATTTTTGAGACCGTGTAAATGACCTTCCATGCGAATGAATCTTGCCTTAGTCACCGGGGGATATTCGGGTGAGCTGGCCATATCCCTTAAAAGTGCTGATGGCGTGAAACGGCATCTTGACCCGGACCGGTTCCGTACTTTCATGATCATCGTCGACAAAACACGGTGGATTTACCTCGGTAGCAAAGGTGAAGAGATCCCCGTCGACAGGAGCGATTTCAGCATCATGGAAGATGGTCGCAAGATCCTTTTCGATTGTGTGTTCATCGTCATCCATGGCACCCCGGGCGAGGACGGCAAGCTGCAGGGCTATTTCGACCTGCTGGGGCTGCCTTATACCACCTGCAATACAGCCACCTCATCGGTCACGTTTAATAAATACCTGACCAACCATGTCGTTCATTCCCTGGGGATTTTGACGGCCCGGTCGGTCTTCCTGACCCGATTTGACCGGGTGGACGGGAAGGCCATCCTCGACGTTGTCGGTTTGCCCTGCTTCGTCAAGCCTAATAACGGCGGCTCCAGCGTCGGCATCACCAAGGTCGGGCATGAGGAGGAGTTGTTACCGGCTATTGAGAAGGCTTTCGGAGAGGATAACGAGGTGGTGGTGGAGCAGTTTGTCAAAGGCACGGAGATCACCTGCGGGATGATCAATTTCAAAGGGAAGGATGTCATCTTCCCGCTCACCGAGATCGTCAGCCGGAAAGAATTCTTCGATTATGAGGCCAAATACACCGAGGGCATGGCCGACGAGATCACCCCGGCACGGGTGACGAAAGAGATAGAAGACGAATGCCGGAGGATATCGGCATTCCTGTATCATGAACTGAACTGCAAAGGCATCGTCAGATTCGATTACATTGTCAGCGGTAAGGATTTTTACTTCCTCGAGGTGAACACCATTCCCGGCCTCACCGAGCAGAGCATCGTACCAAAGATGGTGAGGGCGATGGGTCTTCCGCTGCAGGAGCTGTACGCTATGGCCGTGGAGGATGCGATGTTCCGGAGGCAGAAGTAAGTCGTCAGTCGTAAGTCGTCAGTCGTCAGTCGTCAGTCGTCAGGCGTCAGTCAGCAGTTGCTGATATTTACCCCGTTGACCTGCCGACCTGTAGACCCGTAGACCTATAGACTGCAAACTGCCAATTGCCAACTATTAATGCGTTGTCACCAGTTTCCGGGTCACAACAGTATCACCTGTTTGCAATGTGAAAATATAAATACCATCGGGCAGGGAAGAGCTATCAAAACGGATCATGTGCTTTCCGAAGCCCTGTTCCTCATTTACCAACGTCCTTATCTTTTGCCCAAGATGATTGTAAACACTTAAATTAACCAAACTGACGACTGACGACTGTCACTTCATTACCGGACAAACACCTCCCCGCAAGCTGGATTCGGGAATACTTGCAGCTTGCAACTCATTCATACCGATACACATATCCACTTCAAAAGCACCCATATCCGGCGGAGAACCTTCCGGCAGGGGACGAGGACGCCCTAAAATATCCTTGACAGGAGCAAAGAACCAGCCGAAATCTTCTATGTACAAACTATCAATCCCTGCTTCGGCACACGGACTGTTACAGGAATCAATGCAATAATTGGCTGCATACTTCTTTCCGTGAGGAATGCCATCCGATATGTGGTGATAAAATCTGATGGCGCCACCACCTGTAAAAGCTGAATCACATAAAAAAACATTGTCAGTGACAGAGAGATTGTAGGTTTTATTAACATACAATGCGACACCATCATACTATTACCGGTCACTTCATTATTTTGGAAACAGAGACCGCCAAAATTCTGCGAGCAATATAAACATCCACCCCATGCCCAGTTTGAAGAAAGCACGGAGTTATTGTTTATGATATTATTCAGGATGAAGCAGGAACCACGGCGGCGCTGTCAGGATTGGCCGGCTGGCTGCCGTCGATGACGGTGTTGTTGATATTTGAACTGTCGGGATCAATGAGGTAATGACTGGCGACGGTGATGGCTTTTCCCATGAACCGGATGTTTTCATAATGGTTTCTCCGGATTTTATTGATTTTAAGATTATTTCGTTAATAAAATTACAGAGGTTCCTGCCGGCAGGCTTCCTGAAATGTTACAGGGTCTTATTGATATATTACCTCAGTCAGAAAGGTATTCCGGCACGGAGCAAATTAAGAAACCTGTGATTAATCCCAATTCGGGTTTAACCAAAATTAACTATTATGGTTTTGAATAGTTGAGGATATCAGGATCGGTCATGCCTATTCAATGAATATTAATGGCTTTGGAATTATAGTTAATCGCCTCACGTAATAAAATCAAGATAATTTTCAGGATTGATGATGTAATATTTTGTATCGTGATAATTATCTTTCCAGGCTTTGGGTATGGTTGATTTTTTTTGAGGATTCCATTTGATTTCAAAGGCATTGAGGACGCCTTCATTCAGCTCTACAAGATCGATCTCCTGTTGATCGTAAGTACGCCAAAAGAACATCTTACGGAACGACCGGGTATAATGATTTCTTTTATATCTCTCAACCATAATGTAATTCTCCCATAGAGCCCCGGCATCAGTTCTTAAGTTAAGCGGTTTAAAGTCTGAAATAATGGCATTTCTTACTCCATTGTCGAAAAAATACCATTTCTGTCCTTTCGAAATTTCCTTTCTTAAATTTTTACTGAATCCCCCCAACCTGAAAATGATGAATACCTTAGAGAGCAACTCCAAGTATTTCTCAACGGTATTCTTACTGATCCCAAGACGTTTGCTGAGCTCAAAAGGAGATACTTCATTGCCCACTTGAAAAGCAATAAGCTGAAGCAAATCCATCATTTTTGAGGTGCCCCTAAGTCCATCGACCGACATAATATCTTTAAGTAAGTAAGTACTCACCAGATTCTGAAGATATTCCTGCTTTTGCCGGATGTTTTCATAAGTAAAAATCTCAGGATAACTGCCAAAAATAAGTCGTTCATAAAGATTCTCCTTTATCTGTAACGGTGTTTCTATATGAGACAATTCGGATTGGGAGAATGGGAAAAGATAATATGTCAGGCTTCTTCCTGTCAGGGGTTCACCAAACCGGTTCAGCAAATCAAAAGCTGAGGATCCTGAAGCCAGCACTTCTATGCCTTCAATTTCATCTACAATTAATTTGAGTATTGACCCAATCTCAGGAATTGTCTGGGCTTCATCAATGATTAACCGTTCATATCCTGAAAACTGGCGTTTATAATTTGAAATGCTTCTTTCTTTCAACAATTCTTTGACATAAAGATCTTCTGCATTTAGGTAGGTTGTTTTTATATCCGACTTTTGCATAATGTGCTTTAAAAGCACAGTTTTCCCTACTCTTCTGGCTCCGAGAATGATCACCACTTTATTAGGCCTGCTTTCCTGGGTAATGATTGTTTCCAGGTCTCTGGTCACATAATCCATTATCTCTATTTTTAACAAAAGTATAAAAAATTCATTCACAATACCAAAATTAGTGTAGATTTTGTCATTATAATGACATTATTAACATTTTGTCTGATTTTAGATAACAGTTTTCTGAATAATTTTTATTAGTTGGGAATTGTATGATTAAAATTAGAAACGATGCCAATTATTTATATTTCGCCATATAGACTGATGGCGTCATGCCATATTGCTCCTGAAAGCATTTGTTAAAGTAGGGCATGGTGTTAAACCCGACATCATAAGCTTTTTTGATAAAGTTTTTGTCCAGCTCATTCAGTCCGGTCAATGAAATATGCCTGATGAGGGCAAGTTCTCTTTTCTTTATTTCACTGCCGAAGGCTTCCCTGAGAAGCTGCCTCTGTCTGATCAGGTTTCTCACCCTGGTCTGCAGTTCCGGCGGGTCAAAGGGTTTTGTGATGAAATCATCGGCTCCTGTTTCCAGTCCCTCAATTTTATCTTCCAGACCTGCACGGGCAGTCAGTAAGATTACTGGTATGTGGCAGGTTATTTTATTTGTCTTAAGCTTACGGCATAACTTAAAGCCATCCATTTTAGGCATAATGACATAGGAAAGGAGCGTTGTCTTCGACTATTAGCAGTAGCGGAGTATCTTGGAGTGGCTTGCCAGTTGGCAGTTGTTTTTTATTTCTCACAGAAAGGTAAAAAAATCTGTGTTAATCTGTGGAATCTGTGAGAAATATTTGATTGACTACATCCGGATAAGTTTCACCGCTGCCTGCCACTTTCCTGCCTGGAGCCAGATCAAATAAATTCCGGCAGGAAGATCAGCAACATCAAAGCGAACAGTATATTCATCAGGCATTTGGTATTCATTTATCAACGTTTTCATCTTTTTTCCATGAATGTTATAAACACTCAAATCCACCACACTGCCAATTGCCAACCTGAGTCTGATTTTTATTAATGATTCTTCAATTTATATGGTTTTTCTCATTTCCTCAACCGTTTGATCTCGGCTGCTATTTGGTCGATGACTTCTTCGTTATTAATTTCATCATTCTTTGTCACCTACTCGTCCCAAATAATTAATGTCGCCTGCATGGTCTAGTTTGATTTACGTAATTGAGATTTTTTTTCTTGATCAGAAGAATGATCCACTTCGACGAAGCCGCTTTTAATCAGATGAGCATTGATAAAAGTTTTGTTTTCGAGATAAAGATAGCAAAGCAGGTCATTTTTATCGTCATATTTTATATTGTCATATTTAAGGAATACCCGTTTGCCTTTGGTTTTATCCATAATGAATGAAACAGCCTTGTCCCTTAATAGTGGATTTTCTTTAACTCCGATAAGTTTGATAACAAGGCCGGTATTTAACCTGATTTTTTCGGGGCTGATGATTTCTTTTACGGTATAGAAATTTTCACGTTTGGTCGAACTGTTCTTGTCGATCCTTGAACCGAACTGCAGTTTCTTCACATCAATTTTTTTATCCAGCGTATGCGGATCCTTGAAAATATAAGGTAATTTCCCGATTTCAATATCAAAGTCGGTAGTCACTTCTTTCTGTTTCAGAAGTTCGTAAGTCGTTCCATCCAGATCTTTTTGGGAGACGTTTAATTTTTTCCTGATAATTGGAAAAAACTCCGGATTGATCTCATATCCGATGGAATTCCTGTCAAGGTTTTTTGCTGCCAGCGATGTTGTCCCGCTTCCTGTAAACGGATCAAGCACCGTTTCGCCAACAAATGAGAACATTTTAATAAGGCGACGTGGAAGTTCTTCCGGGAACATGGCCATGTGGTGGTCCTGTTTTACGCCGGCAAAGTTCCAGTGCCCGGAAAAGAAAGTATTCCATTCTTCGGCGGTCATGACGGATAACTCTTTCTGTTCCTTTGTCGGCTTTGGTCCTGTGCCTAATTTTTTAAAGATGAGGATGAATTCGTAATCAAGTTTCAGGATCCCATTTCTCGGGTAAGGGTATGAACCCATTTGAACACCTCCTCCCGTGGTGTTGGAGGTGGTCACTTTTTGCCAGATGATGGCACCCATGTAATCAAAGCCGATGTTCTCGCAGAATTTGATAATTTCAGTGCGGATAGGGATGATTTTGTAGCGGCCGTAATAAACCGAACGAGCGAACTGGTCGCCGATATTCACGCAAAGCCGGCAACCTTCGTGCAAGGTCCGATAGCACTCTTTCCAAACTAAATTCAGGTTGTTGATGTAACTCTCGTAGCTGTCGTAAAAACCGATCTGGTTTTTTATTCCGTAATCTTTCAGTTGCCAGTAGGGAGGTGAGGTAATGACTAAATGTACCGAATTGTCAGGTACTTCGGTCATTTGCCTGCTGTCGCCGTTGATTAGTTTATGATGTGTTTTCAAGACCGTTTCTTTGGCTCAAAATTAGTTAAAAGGCGGTTTTGGTTGACAAGAGACCTGGAAAGTTTTCCTTTAACCTCCAACCCTGCCAGGGTTCCAAAACCTGTCAGGGTTTCGTAGACGAACCTTCAGAGCGCCACTCGAACACCGGTTCCGGTTGCTGAGCGCAGTCGAAGCAACCGGAACCAGTAGACGAATCTTTAGAGCGCCACTCGAACTGTGATACTGAGAATAAGTCTTAGTTGTGTTTTTTTGACTATCGGTACATACCTTTATATTGTATGTATCTTCGTCAGGCCGTATGTCGTAGGATAAATTGGCAATAATGGAGGTATCAAGATCTTTCCCTTCATCAAAAAGCACATCCCGCACCGCATCGTAGAAATAGTTGTATTCGTTATAATTTAAGATCGTATCAATCCGGTACTTACCCCTTTTCCATTTAGCATTCGTAAACAAATTGACGATCTCTTTGAGACAAGTCCTTTCATCCAACGTTTTGTTTTTCATGTCCGTTCCAACGAATTGCCATTGGAACGGAAAAAGAAAGACATGATAGCTGTACAGGTTATTATTACCCATTTGTAATGATTTTTACAATTTGTTTGACTGCCGTTTTGCTATCCTTCAAATCGTTTATTCCTTCAGGGGTTATCCCGAAAAATCCGTTTTCACCACCACCGAAAAAAACTTTTCGTTTTTCAACAAGATTCTTATATGCCATTGCCAGGAATAAGACGCCCTTCCCATAATAAGTCAGTTCTTTGTCGGTATAAATCAATAATCTCTCGAAAGGATATAACTTATCCGTGATAGTTGAAAATTTGGGAGTGAATGATTTGACTATTGTGATACCCTTATCAACAGTCAGGTTATGACGAATGGATTTTTCTCCCAGCAATTCATCTTTTTCCGTCACACCCTGAGCTTCACGGTCTTTTTGCCGGATATCCATGATTTCATCTTCCGTTGCACCTTCAGCTATCATTGCCGGGATATACCCCATATCGTTTGCCGCCACCAATGTTTGATATCTTGTCAGGCCGATATGGAGCAAATTTGCAACTTGTTGAATTGATGCCTCGTTGGACTCCTTTTCACTGTGATGATCGATACAGGTATATGTTTCAGGTTTTTCCGCATCTTCAATCAATTCAATTCCGACAAAGTGTTCAGTATTATTAAAAAACTCCTTATATGAACTCAGCCGGGCGCCCCATTTCAGACGTTTATCATAAAATGCATACCGTTTCTCTTCCAGGATTTTCCGGATGGTTATCATCTCCAGGTCATAACCGCCAAGCAAGAATCGATATAGTTTATGGGATGTCATGAATTAATACTTATCGTTTATCATTTTGAACACTTGGATAGGATTTATTTTCCCTGAAATATCAGGTCTGCAATATCCAATTACAAAATACAAGAATGATTGAGATGCACATAGTTGTGAGATTGTTGACTGGATTAATAAAAGGAAAGTAAATAGTTTATCCATGAAAAAAATAGTGGTTAAATGGACAATCCTCTCACCACCAATCCGGGTAGCACAACAAAACGGGTAAAATCTTCACTTTCAGGCCTTGGGTGATCAAATATAAGCAGAAAATTAATATCCAAGTTAATTTGCTGAAAAAAATTTAATGTTTGCGAGTTGTGGGTACTTGTAGACCTGCCGACCTGCAGACCTATAGACCTGCAGACCTATAGACCTGTAAACCTGCTGACCTGCCGACCTGTAGACCCGTAGACCTATAGTCTGCAAACTGCAAACTGCCAATCACCAACTTTTAATGCGTCACCATCAGTTCCCGGGTCAAATCAGCGTCATCTGCCTGTAAACCAAGGATATAAATACCAGCTGGAAGTGAAGAAGTATTAAATCGGACTATGTGCTCTCCTTGTGATTGATTTCCATTGGCAAGCGTTATGACTTTCTGTCCGTGAATATCATAAACACTTAAATCCACCGCATTGCCAACTGCCAATTGCCAACTGGAATCCTGTACCGTATATCGGTCATCCCCCGGGAAGGATTAGGGTAGATTTCAAGATTGAAAAGGTCAGATGGTATATCGTCCATGCCGTTCCCCATAGCCGTTGTAGAGACGAACACATCGTCCAGTCCCATGTTCTGCAATTCCTCTTCACCGAACACAATGGTCTCGCTGGCGAACCTGCCGGTCAGATAGAGCTCATTATTTCTGGCACACACACCAAAACCCTCATCGTCACTGCTCCCTCCCAGTATGATCTGGTTACTCACTTCCATATCTTCCTTGTACAGAGCCAGGAGGATATCAAGTGATTCCGAAGCGTCATTGTAAGTTCCACCGGTTAAAACAATCTGGTTTCCGTGGATGACGGTCATGTCATTGATCGTTTCCGTGCCGTTTATTCCGTTACTGACCGCATCCTGGACATGACCTGCCTTGTCATATTTAGCAAGGAACAGGTCATAATCACCCTGATTGGTCAGGTTGAAGCCATCGAATTGAAGCGATGCACCGTTAAATTCGCCGGCCACATAGAGGTTGTCATTCAGCACTTTTATCTTTTTACCGCAGGTATAGTCTGTTTCTCCGGCGTTTTTCGCCCAGATCACACCGCCCTGGTTGTAGAAGGCGGCCACGAACATGTCATAAAATCCTTTTTTTGTGAGGGTCGTGCTGCCGAAATGCATCGTAGGGCTGTGAAACATACCCGTTATGTAAATGTTACCGTCGTTGTCCATGTCCAGCCCGTAAGCTCTGTCGTCGCCGTCACCACCTGCAATAATCCCCCACAGGAAGTTTCCTGAGGAAGTGTATTTGACTAAGTAGGCATCAAAGTCGCCGGGATAACCTTCAAAAGTCTGATCACCAAATGTGATATTGGGACCGTTAAAGCTGCCGGCCATATAGATATTCCCTTCCTCGTCGGTCAGGATGTCTTCCGCATAATCATAGCCGGTGCCGGCGGCGCTCACTGCCCATTCGACGGTTCCCCCGTCATTATATTTGACCAGAAAGATGTCATCTTCTCCCTTGTTGACAAGGGTATAACTGCCAAAGGTCAAGTTACTGCTGAGGAACATCCCGGCGAGGAGAATGTTACCCTGACTGTCGTGTACCATGGTCCAAGGCCACACGAAGCCGCTGCCTACGGCACTGGCGGCCCAATAGACCTGTCCTGACTGGTCATAACGGACCAGGAACAGATCACGTTGCCCTGATTTTGTCAGTGTAAAAGAATCAAAGGAAATACTGGAACTACGGAACATTCCGGTAACAAAGATGTTTCCGTTCTCAGTGGCCGTGATCTGTGTGCCCTGATCATAATGCTCACCACCTGCAGCCCTGGCCCAGGTCCACTCCACCGTTTGTCCCCATAAATATGACTGACCACACCACATGATACTGATGATAAGGATCATCCGGAAAAGTAGTTTAATTGTTTGCATATCATATTGAATTTAGTGAATTGTAATTCATTAAGATACAATAATTTTGAGGGAAAAACAAGGATTATTTTTATGAACGTTACCCCATTAGTTGTTAAAAAAGACCCTTTCCATTTACGCAAGTGCGAAGATCAACCAGTGATAAAGAAATCAATATATATTACTTGAAATATTGGGGAATGTCCTGGTTGGAAGAATTCGGTTTTTTATTTGGCCTGCAACTCAAACTGCTGAACATTATTCTTTATCAGATCGACTGTAATTTCTTCAGTAGCTTCTAATTTCATTTTCAAGTCTTCAGAATGGATATATCAGGCAATGGGTAGATCAGTATGATCTGTCTCTCATATTTTTTATCCGCTGGTGTTTAAGGTCGTAACGTCTCCAGACATAGACTACCCCGGCGATGAAAAGACCGTACAACAGATACGCCCACCACGTCTTCCAGGGAGGGGGAAGTACCGTAACAGACAGGCTGACGCCATCCTCATTCCAGTATCCGTCATTGTTGGAACCTTTCACCTTGAAAATATAATGACCCGGCGGGACTTTGGAATAATTGGCAAAAGGCCTGTTTCCCGGATAGACCCAGTCATTATCCAGGCCGGAAAGCATGTAGGCATACTGATTCTTCCTGGTATCGGAATAATCCAGTGCGGCGAATTCGAAGGAGAAATAGTTCTCATTGTATGGAAGTCTGATATGCCTGATATAACTGATGGCGCTGTCGGAAAGGAAAGCCTCGTCATGGACCTTAAAACCGGTGATCACCACAGGAGGTATATCGGCATTGTCATGAATGCTGTCAGGATAAAAATAAAAAAACCCATACGGGGTGCTATAGTTGGATGGCACAAATATTCTTCCGGCCCGGTCACGGTAAAAGGCCGTGGAGATATATCCATCATAAGGCAAACCGTCATTGCAGTCAAAGACCCTGACAGAGGAAGGTGATTTCAGCCGGGGATTGTAACGAATGAGCCCCTTTGAATTATTGATCCACAGGTGGCCCTGGTCATCGCCGGCGATAGAGATGATGAAGCTGCCGTTGAGCCATTCGTTTCTCTCTCCAATGGGCTGGTAACTGTTACTCTCACGGTCGACTTTGCATAGTGTCACATTTGTGCCGATCCACAGGGTGCTATCGGTGCTTTCAAATATATACCGGGGTATCTGTGAAGCAGTTCCTGTTATATTGCCTGTAAATTGGCACTCGGTGAAGGTGACTGAATCATCTTTGACTTTATGACAACGGTATAAACCTATCTCTGAGGCCACCCATATGTCGCCGTTGTGGTCAGCTGCCACATCCCAGATCCCTGCCTTCGACAACGCTTCATGAGTTGTATAGTGTAGGAGGGAATCCCATTTATCCGCAGGATTCATGGTGTAGAGCCCTGCTTCCGTGGCTATCCATCTCATGCCCTCACGATCTTCGATGATGTCGCGAACACGTGGAGGTACCGGATGGCCGTATGTGGTATCATAGGGGATCTGATAAAAAAGACCGGTTTCCTCACTAAACAGGAACACACCATAACGCGGACCGTCCATGACCGTCCACATTTTCCCGTCTTCGTCAACAAGTATTCTCAATATTCTTCCGTTTGAATACATTTTCCCGCCGGGAAACCGGGGGACGTATCTGGCTATCATGTTCATGTCCCTGTCAAATTTCAGCAATCCGGCAGCATGGGAGCCTATCCACAGGATACCTGCAGAGTCTTCAAAGAAACTGGCGGCGGCGTTGTTGAAATTATAACCGGCTATCCGACCCTGATGAGCAAAGGGATTCTTTTTTATGTCGGCCACATCCACACCTTGTTCACGTATAGCCATCCATAAAAAACCTTTCTGATCATAATAAATTTTCCTGATATCATTACCCGCGAGCCCTTCTTTGTTTTTAGACCGGAAGTAATAACGGTTAAACCTTCTGCTGGTAAGATCGTACCTGCTCAAACCCCACTGGGAAGCCAACCAGATCTGATACTCACCATCAATCTTCAATTCGACGATATCCATGATGTTCTTGTTGCTTGGGAACCTCGATTTATCGGCATCAGGTCCCACCCATTGTATGATCCCGTTATATAAAATATACAACCAATTTCTCGTTCCAATCCAGATAGATCCGTCATGGGCTTCCATCATGCAATTGATGACCGGCGGATTGTTGCGGGTTGTTGAATCATTGCCCGTTAGCATGAAAGGGGTGAACTGCTCACCTGCCATATCAAATTGGAAAAGACCGCCATTGGTCCCCACCCATAGCTTTCCTGAGCTGTCCCGGAGAAGCGATTGGATCTGGTTGGCAGGACTATCCGGATGGTCAGGATTTAAATAAAAAGATGTGAAAGTCCCATCGTCGGTATCGAAGAGGTTAAGTCCGTTTTGTGTCCCAATCCACAGGTTTCCTTGGATATCTTTATAAATGACATTGACCTGGTCATTGCTGAGGCTGGCTGTGTCGCCGGGATCATGCTTATATGACATGAATCTCTCTGTTCTCAGGTCCAGTCTGTTCAATCCCCCATAGTAAGTTCCGATGAGCAAATCACCGTTGGTCTGTTCATTCAGTGAGAGGATAAGGTTATCGGAAAGGGAACATGAATCGTCGGGCAGATGGCAGTAGATTTTGATCTTGTAACCGTCATAGCGGCACAGGCCATTGGGTGTGCCGAACCACATAAAACCCTTCGAATCTTTGAAAACAGCGTTCACATAAGGTGACGGAAGACCCTCGCCCGCTGAGATGTGCCGGCATTTCAGCTCCTGGCCTGAGACAGGCAGGCATGAAAGCTGTAAATATAATGCGATGGCAATGAGAGGCGATATGCCGGGTGAACGACGCACAAATTGGAAATTTGGCCAAAGTTACAAAAAGTGACAGGGGGATGCAAAAGTCGTCAGTCGTCAGTCGTCAGTCATCAGTCATCAGTCGCTAATCTTTAACCTGAAGATTTACAGATCCCGCCTTCGGCGGGACGTCGCCATGTCTACGGCATCGCTCCGCCTGAAGACCTGCTGATTGTTGACTGACGACTGAAGACTGACGACTGACGACTGATATCAATGTTCAATAGAAAGATAATCCTCCAGAAAAGCGATCATCTTCCGCAAAGCCATCCCGCGGTGGCTGATCCGGTTCTTTTCAGCCAGTGTCATTTCGGCAAAGGTGCGGTCATGGCCGTCAGGGAGGAAGATAGGATCATAGCCGAAACCGGAAGTTCCTCTTTTCTCATGCAGCATCACACCGTTGACCACACCCTCGAAAAGATGCTCCTCTCCCCTAAGAATTAGTGAAATGACGGTTCTAAAGCGGGCCTTACGGTTTTTTTCATTCTTTAATTCATACAGGAGCTTCTGGATGTTTCTCTCGAAATTCTGATCGTCGCCGGCATAGCGAGCCGAATGAACGCCCGGACGGCCGTTCAGGGCGTCGACCTCCAGGCCCGTGTCGTCGGCAAAACAATCATATCCGTAATGGCTGTAAATATAGGATGATTTCAGGGTGGCATTGCCTGCCAGGGTGTCGCCGGTCTCGGGGATGGCTTCATGGCATCCGATGGCCTCCAGGTCCAGGATTTCGAGCTTCTCGCCCAATCCTTTGGCAATCAAATGGCCGAGGATCACCTGGCTGACCTCTTTCGTTTTGAACTGATTATGGGAGGCAAAAACCAGCCGCAGCTTACCTGTAGTGCTGACCACCACGAAGCTGTTTTTATCTGCTGATCGACAGCAGTTCCACTTCAAAAACCAGTGTCGACCCGCCTGGTATGGGGCCTACGGATTCGTCACCATAGCCCAGCTGAGGCGGGATGTAAAGGATATATTTGGCGCCCGGTTTCATCAGCTTGACGCCTTCACGCCAACCGGCGATGACTTCATTCAGCTTGAAGGTGACGGGTGCGCCGCGGTCGTAAGACGAGTCAAACACGGTACCGTCGATGAGCGAGCCCTTATAATGAACGGTGACACTGTCGGTATCGGCAGGATTATTACCCGATCCCGGTGTGACCACCTTGTACTGCAGACCACTGGGCAGCTCGATGACGCCCTCCTTGGATTTGTTCTCGGCCAGAAAAGCCCCGCTGGCGGCCTTGTTTTTCTGAAGCTCGTCCCTGGTGGCCACCTCCTGTTTGGCTTTCATTTCATCCTGAAAAAGACCCATCAGCGAGTCGGTCTCCTGGGGTGTGAAACGTGCCGGTTGGCCGTCAAATTCATCTTTCATCGCCTGGTACATAACCTCGGGACTGAAATCGGTGCCGAAAGCTTTCAGCCTGGTGGCTATATCCCTCCCGATGATATAACTGATGGTGTCGCTTCTGCTATTGAGTGTCACGACTTTGTCTTTTTTATTTTTCTGAGCGCAGCTTTCAGTGAAAAAAGCAAATACAAAAAGTCCTGCCAAACAGAGGATGGTGATGTTCTTCATATTGCTTACAGTTTAAAATGAGGCGGCAAAGATAAGGAAGTTTTAACAGTATTGAAGTGGTTTGAAAGAAAATATGACCTTGTCACGACAGGCTTTTCCTGTAACTATTGTCATTCCACCACGATGATTACGTGGTCATCCGGAATGGGTGCACCGCCTTTCAGACGTATCAGCACCTGTGCCACGGTCAGCACATCTTTCCTGCAATATCTGACAATCCGTTCAAGGTCGTGGTCATGCCAGTAAGTTTTGTAAATATCGGCACCTGAAATGTCATCCTTGGGTGTGGGGATGTTCAAGATCGTAGCCAGAAGATCCAGAGAGGTGTAGTTTTTATGGTCGCCGAATTTCCATAATTCCATGGTATCCAGAAAGCGTGTCTCCCAGGGCTTGCGCCCTGAGGTGTCGAGAATGGCAGGCAATACAATACCATTGATGATCATACGCCGCGACAGGTAAGGGAAGTCGAACTCCTTTCCGTTGTGGGCGCATAATTGTTTTTCGGGTCGCGTGAAAGAAACATTCAGCATGGTGGCAAACTGCTCAAGGATAATCTTTTCCTGGTCACCGAAAAAGGATTTGATGCGGAATTCTTCATTTTTAAGATAACCGGCCGAGATGCAAATCACCTTGCCGAATTCGGAATAGATGCCTGCCCTTTCGTACAACGACTCCGGGGTGTCGTCGTCCTTCTGCCGTATGCGCTCGGCTTTATGATCCCACAAAAGACGCAATGACTCCGGCAACAGACCATAATCACGGTAACAGGGTACCGTCTCAATGTCGAGGAAAAGGATATTCTCCAGTACAATATTGTCTAACATAATTGTAATTTCGTAAAAATTTTTTAGCGGTATTAAAATTACTATTTATCACGTTATTCTGATGCATCAGCTGACGTCATTTATTATTTTAAATTGAGATTGCGTATCCTGCCATATGGCCTTGTCATTTTTCTTTTGTTTTTAGTGACATGTAAAAGAGAGGCTGATACCCTTAATCCGGAAATTGAGATTTTGTCACCCTGTGAGGGACAAAATTTTAGCGTCCCCGGTGTAATCCGTGTTACGGCAAACATTACGGATGAATCGGTGATACGGTCGGTCAGGGTATCACTGGTCACCGTTGATCTGATACCGGTGATACCGGCCCTGGCTTATTATCCCGGTGATAAAACGTTTTTGGTTGACGATGATTATTTTCTTGAAGATATACACCTCAGCGACGGTTCATATTTTCTCATGATCACCGCGTCGGATGGAGTAAACGACAAGAATGAATTTGTCGGCATCACCATTTACGGTGTGCCGCGGCAACTGAAGGGTCTTCTCATTCTGGAACAAAAAACCAAAGCCGTTGATGTCATGGCGCTGAACGGTGAGAACGCGCCGCAGCACCTCTTCACCATTGAAGGTGACTATTCGGCTTCGGAAGTCAGTTCCTACCGCCAACAGCTTTATTTTTCAGGCTGTGAAAAGGTCAATGTAGCCACTTACGATCTGGTCGACAACAGCCTGCAATGGTCCGTGGCTCCTATGCTGGATCCGCCCTTTCACCGTCCGGGTAACCTGTATTCCGATGAACAGCTTCTGTATGTCTCGTTCCGTAACGGTTTCATCCGGTCGTACGATGGCATGGGTGTGATGAAATTTGCCACTCCGATTGATAACCGTACCGAGCCGGGCAGGATTTACAGGCACGGTGACCTGATCCTTGCCGACCTGGCCGAAAAATATGGTTACAGGCATTACATCGCATCCTATTACTATGACAGTGGTGTTCTTAAAGGAGAGCTGCAAACCGATATGGTGGTGGTCAATTTTCATCCCAGGAATGCGGAGGAGGTGTTCGTCACAGGTAATGACTCCACGGGGGGTTGTATCAGAATTTATAATGATGTGATGAATACCATCTCGGTACCGCACTTGTTTACGGGAGGCACAATAACCTGCAGCGTGGCGGCCGATGACAACAACCTTCTCATCGGCACCGGCCAGGCGGTTTACTGGTACAGGTCTTCCACCGGCAGCCTGGTGACTTACATCGGCGGTGTCGGTGTCCGTTCGCTGCTCTATGACGATCTTTCCGGAAGCGTGTATGTGGTCCGTGACAAGGCCATCGATCTTTATGGTTTCCCTGAACCCTCACTGATAAAGACTATCCCGATTCAGGATACGATCCTCGATGCTCATCTTCTTTACAACAAATGATCGCGGGTATGGAGAAGCAAGTCATGATCACCGGCGACGGGTCCCACTCCATCTTCGTCCCTGACCTTAATGAGCACTATCATTCCATCCATGGTGCCGTCACCGAATCGCGGCATGTGTTTATACGGAACGGATTGGGCGCAGTCGATCGGGATGTAACGGCCGTCCGGATCCTTGAAGTCGGCTTCGGCACCGGCCTGAATGTTCTGCTCACCTGGGAGGAGGCGAAGGTGAAGAAAAGATACATCGAATACACGGCCATCGAACCCTTGCCGCTTGATGCACAGACTGTCGCTCAGTTGAATTATCCCCTTTTTATTAATGATGAGGAGGCGGTCAGAGTCTTCCGGGCTTTGCATCAGGCCCCATGGGACCAGGTGACCGGCGTCGGCCATTACTTCAGGCTCCATAAGATCAGGACAGAGATTGGTGAAGCCATGCTGCCGGAAGATTGGTTTCATTGTATCTATTATGATGCTTTTGGACCGGAAGCACAGCCCGGTATGTGGACGGGTGGCATCTTTAATAAAATGGCCTTGTGTCTCCGGTACGGTGGCATCCTGGTGACCTATTGCGCCAAAGGTTCCGTGCGAAGGATGATGAAAAGCGCCGGTTTCCGCATTGAAAAACTTGCCGGAGCGCCCGGCAAAAGGGAGATGACCAGGGCGGTGAAGATGGAGGGGAAAGTATGAAGGAGCATGGCTTTAATATCAGGGTATATGGTTTATTGCTCGACGAAGGCTCGGTGCTGGTCAGCGATGAGTTTCAACTTGGGGTGAAGATGACCAAGTTCCCGGGTGGCGGCCTGCACTATGGCGAGGGCACACGTGAATGCCTGCAACGTGAATGCAGTGAGGAGATGGGACAAAAAGTGACCGTGCTGGATCATTTTTACACCACCGACTATTTCCAGCCCACAAGGTTCCTGCCGGTGCAGATGCAACTGATCAGTATCTATTATTTTATCGCGGCGGAGAAACCATATCGTTTCAGGATATCTGCTAAAAAATTTGATTTTCCGGATCTGGTCGAAGGGGCTCTGTCGTTTCGATGGATTAATCTTGACACTCTGACACCCCGCGACATGACCCTGCCGGTGGATAAAAAGGTGGCGGAGCTCTTAAAACGTCTCATCTGATCTCGAACGACCGGTAGTTCATCACGGGCATCTCATTCACGTCGAGGTGGTACACCCTGGCCCAGGGCGGACCCTTCTGACACCATTGCAGAAATTTATTGAGCTGGGTCTCATCACCTTCGGCGACGAGGGTCACCGACCCGTCGGGCTCATTGCAGGCATAACCGTTAAGGTTCAAGCTGAGAGCGGTCTGACGGGCCGAAAAACGGAAGCCGACATTCTGCACACGGCCCGACACGCTTATCCTCATACTTTTGATCATGACATCCTCGCATTGAGTCTTTTGACCAGCAGGCTTTCGACTTTTTCGAAGAGATGAACGGGGTTATAACTGCGCCAGTTGATGGCATTCAGCGGTTCCCCGAAGTTAATATAATCGTCGATATGGGAGTGTTTGAACTCATCGATGACATGCTTGCGGAAGTTCACGGCGGCGATCCATCCGTCCTCGATATCCTCGAACCATTCCTGGTAATAACAATCATCGGAGGAATGGTAATTCAGCACGTTTTCGCCTATCAGTATGAACTTGTTGATGTGGTAATATTCCAGATGTTCGATGATATTCCTTTTGAGAAACATGACATCATTGTGCAGGGCGTCATTCCATTCCCCCAGCAGTTCGATCACGCAAAAACCCCGCTTATAGTCCACATACAGGATTTTAATGTACAACGTCGGTGAGCCGATGTCATCCCATTGAGGATGGATGTAATAGTTATAGATCGTGTTGACACACTCGCATTCGTTGTATACCCTGCCATAGAAAGGTGAATGTTCATCTTCGGAGGCTATATATAAACTGCGCCACAGGTAATATGGCTCAAGGTCGTGCATACCGGTTGAAATTATCTCTTTTTCCATCTGCAAAATTAATCATTAATAATAAAAACTGTTTATTAAAATAACCTTCCAGTCTGCCTAAACGGTTTTCATATCGGCCCATCGCGGTTTGTCATCAACCGGACCTATGCCATACTTCATCGCCCAGATCCGGTATTCTTCCTGAAAAGTCATCCCTTTTAAATGGACGGTCTGATTACGGATGTAGCGTCTGACCACTTCAACCACTGAAGAGCTGACAGAAAAGGCTCCATATCCCTTTTGCCAGCTGAAATGGGTGCGGCCGTTGCCCAGACTGCTTATCCGTTTCGATGTGGAGCCTTTCAGGTCCTGAGCCACTTTCGAGACAGTGGTGTTGGCAGGGAGCTCGAACAGGATATGTATGTGGTCAGGCTGGACGTTCATGGCTGCGATATCCATACCCAGTTTGTCGGCTTTTAAGAAGATATAACTGCTGAGATCCTGCCTGACCATTTCGTCAAGACCGGTTTGATGGCCGTCCATACCCCAGAAAAGATGTACCCAGATACGTGCACAAGACAATGTGGACATCTGATGAAATTTTTAACGACAGCGTTTTACTGTTAATCAGAAACAGGATGAAATGTGACCCTCCGTGGGATGAAATAAAGGGATTAACCTCTTATTTATACATGTTCTAAACACAGACCAGCAGATCAGTCATGCGGAGAGCGGAACAGACCGTATGGTTATGGCTCTGACCTCAATCAGTTTATTCATTTCAAGCAGTATGTTATGTGCGGCATTGGATCTAAAAGTTTTCCGGATATGATGTTTCATCTCTTGCAGTTTGGATGGATCCTTAATAAGGTCACCCACCACCAGGTCCAGGTCTCCCACACGTTTGACATGGATGCCGGCTCCGGTCTTCTCTAAGAAAAAGGTATTGCCGTCTTCCTGTCCCGGTGCAGGCTGAATAATGATCATCGGCAGGCCTGTAGCCATTGCTTCGGTGATGGTCAGTCCGCCTGCCTTGGAGATGAGCAGATCGGACGCAGCCATGTACTCATTTACATTATCCACATATCCAAGGACCAATCCGCTAATGTTCATCTCACTGTATAGCTCTTTCAGTTGATCAAATAGTTTTGTATTCTGTCCTGTAACGGTGATTACCTGTATCTTGTCCTTAAGTTTACCCAGCGTTTTAATGATGTCGGCCAACGGACCGAAGGCATTTCCGCCCCCCATGACAAGTAAAGTGAAAGTACCGGTCATGAGCCCTAATGCGCGGCGCATGGCAGTGCGGTTTAAGTCACTTTCAAAAGCAGAGCGTACAGGGATGCCTGTCACCCTGATCCTGGATTCGTCAACGTGATTAAGTTTAAGCTTGTCAATCATATCGCAGTGACCCACAAAGTACAGGTCGGTGTGGCGATTAACCAAATAATGGTGAGTGACATAATCGGTCACAACCATGCCATTGGGTATCGGAAAATGCGGATACATGTGCGAAACAATGGCGGCAGGGAAGAAATGGGTCGAGATGATGGCATCAGGCTGGAATTCATCGATCAAGGCGCTGTATTTATCGAGGCCGAACAGTAACTCGGATTTTTTCCCTGGTGGTCCGGGACGGTCCGACATCTCATAACACAGTCTGTAAATTAAAAGTGAATGCTTTGCCATCAGAGAATATATTTCTTCAATCCAGCGACTGAAGTGTGGTGAAACATACCTCAATAAATCCACATGGCGTGCTTCACCGTTAAAATCATCCGAATAGGATTGGCATAACGCTTCTCCGGCTTTAATGTGACCGAGACCAAAAGGAGCTGAAAGAACCAACAAACGGCGTTTTGTCATTTTCTTTATGCCTTATGTGTATAGCAGGATTGGATTACAGGCATCGGCATCCGGTAAGTTTACTAATCATAATGGAAAGCTCCCCACTCTCCTTTCTCACCGTGTCATCGGCTGAAATGGACCGGAGTTTATACGTGGCCTTGTGCTATCGTTCTGCTACAGGGCAGATATAAACAACTTTCTGTTATCAATACAAATATAACTTATACCGGGTGGAAATCCAAACTAAAGGAGACTTTTATTCTGACCACGCGATGATATCGGTGTTTTATATAATTTCGTGGGAAAGTTCAATCATAAAAAATAAATCTTATGAAATTATTTTTTCTTCTGCCGGGGATTCTCCTTGCAAGTGCTTCTGTCTTTTCCCAGAACCTGCCTTCTTCATTTGACCTGCGCAATGTCAATGGTGAGAATTATGTCACTTCCGTCAAAAGCCAGCAGGGCGGGACCTGCTGGACGCATGGTACCATGGCCGCCATCGAGGGTAATCTTATGATAACAGGGAACTGGGCTGCCGCAGGTGATACCGGTGAGCCCAACCTGGCGGAGTATCACTTAGACTGGTGGAACGGTTTTAACCAGAATAACAATGACGATATCGTTCCTCCCTCAGGTAGCGGACTTGTTGTCCATCAGGGAGGTGATTACTATGTGGCATCGGCATATCTGTCCAGGGGCGAAGGAGCCGTCAGGGACATCGACGGCCAGTCATATGCCACACCGCCCGCCAGGCATCTCGACAGCTATCATTATTATTACCCCAGGGACATAGAATGGTTCACCGCAGGCGACAGCCTGCAGGACATCGATATGATCAAACAAAGCATCATGGACAACGGTGTGATGGGTACATGCCTGTGTTCCAGCAGTGCTTTCATGGTCAACTATATCCACTATCAGCCGTCTTCTTCTCCTTTGGATCCTAATCATGCCGTGGCCATCATCGGATGGGATGACAGCCTCGTGACCCAGGCTCCGCTGCCCGGCGCCTGGCTGTGTAAAAACAGCTGGGGCGCCGATTGGGGCCTGGACGGCTTTTTCTGGATTTCTTATTATGATAAGCACTGTGGTCATAATCCTGCCATGGGAGCCATCGCTTTCCTGAACGTCGTGCCTATGCCGTATGATAAGATCTATTATCACGATTATCATGGATTTCGTGATACATTGACCGGATGTTCAGGGGTATTCAACAAGTTTATCGCCACAGGCAATCAACTGTTGAGAGGCGTGAGTTTCTTCACGGCCAAGAATGACGTTGATTACACGATTACCGTTTACTCCGGGTTTGACGGCACGCAGTTGCAGAATGTTCTCTCCACCAAGAGCGGGACATTGGAATACAGGGGTTTTCATACGATCGACCTGGATGATGCCGTGACACTCAGCCAGGGAGAGGTTTTTTATGTTTACCTGGAGTTATCGGATGGCGGTTATGCCTATGACCGGACATCCGACGTGCCTGTTTTGCTCGGCGCCAGTTACAGAACCATCGTTGAATCCTCGGCGGCGCCCGATGAGAGTTATTACCATGAGAATGGTCAGTGGCTTGACTTTTACGACTACAATGACCCTTCCGGCTATCAGCATACGGGTAACTTTTGCATCAAGGCCCTGGCGGTGACCACCGGCCTGAAAGTCACTCCCGCAGAAGGATTTCAACCGCAAGGTGCTGTGGGGGGCCCTTTCGAACCTGCCGGTAAGACCTATAAGCTTGAGAATAAGAGTCTGACCCCCATGGATTATGAAGTCATCGGCGATTCCGCAGCGGACTGGTTAACGCTGGAAGGTGAGCAACAGGGAACGCTTGCCGCAGGTGATACCATCGATATCACAATTGTGATCAATACCAACGCGAATAGCTTACTGGCGGGGGCCTATCCTGCTGAAGTTCATTTCCTCAATACCTCCACGCATCTGGGTGACACCGACAGGAAGGTCGTGCTGATGGTCGGCGACGGCGTGATAAAGTACGAATGGTTGTTCGACGTCGATCCGGGCTGGACCACGGAAGGTGACTGGGCCTTCGGTCAGCCACAGGGTTTGGGTGGTGAACATGGATCGCCGGATCCGACGAGTGGATTTACCGGGGTTAATGTTTATGGGTATAACCTGGCAGGTGATTATCCCAACAATCTTTCTGAAAAGCATCTCACCACCACCATTGATTGCTCCAACCTTTATGGCATTCATCTGAAATTCAAACGGTGGCTCGGTGTGGAGAGCCCCGATTATGACCATGCCTATGTGCGTGTCAGTGTTGACGGCAACACCTGGGCAACAGTCTGGACCAATGAATCCGAGATGACGGGAGGCACCTGGGACGATGCCGATATAGACATTTCAGCCACCGCTTCAAACCAGCCCACAGTCTATCTGCGCTGGACCATGGGCACAACCGATGCAGGCTGGACCTATTGCGGATGGAACATCGATGACGTACAGATTTTTGCCCTGGACGATATGACCACGGGCATGCCGCCATCGTCATGGGGAACCCCCAAGCCCATCCGGATTTATCCCAATCCGTTTCTTTCCATGACAACCATTGAATGCAGCCTTGCCGAAGGTTCTTCCTCATCCCTGATCATATATGATATGTATGGCAGGCAGGTACGCACCCTGACAAAGGAAAACCACCGGGCAGGGACAAAGACATTCACATGGGATGGCAGGGATGAAAACGGCGTTATTGTGAAAAACGGTGTCTACCTCTGTATCTTGCATACGGGCAGTCAGGTTGTCAGCAGTAAGATTCTGCGGCTGGAATGAAAAACAATGTCGGAAGTGTCCGGCTTGCTCACACTTTAAGGCTTTCCCCTTCGGTTTTGGCTATCACCACGGCTCCACAGCTGTCGCTCCAGACGTTGGTGGCGGTGCGGAACATGTCGGGGATGCGGTCCACGGCGAGGATCAGTCCGACCCCTTCCAGTGGCAGCCCCACGGCCGTGAGAATGATGGTGATCATCACCAGCCCGGCCGTGGGCACACCCGCATGTACAAACCAAGGCCATCAGATCACTCTGCCGGGCGACCTTCTCCGCCACCAGTCCGAAAATGCCGAAAGGCGTGAAACGGATGATGAAGAGGGTGACCTTCATCATCACGTCAAAAACGGCATTGAAAAAACCGGTGAGCTGTGTTCTTGGTTTCGGTGCCACACGCGTGATGAAAAAACCGAAGAGCAGGGCGAACAGGATGACGGCCAGCATTTCGCCATTTTGTGTCATCGACGAGAAGATGTTGTCGGGGATGAGATGGATCAAAGTGTCCTTGAAAGAATGGCCGGTGATGTTCAGTTCGGCTTCCTGCCTCAGGTTAAGGTCGGCACTGACGCCGGGCCTGACTATGTTGACCAATATCAGTCCCGTCATTATGGCCAGGATGCTGGTGGAGAGATAATAAATGAGCGTTTTCAGTCCCAGACGGCCCAGGTTGCCGGCATTGCCGATATTGGTTACACCGCTGATGATGGAGCTGAACACCAGCGGCATGATGATCATCTGGAGCGCACGTAAAAAGACAGTGCCCATCCAGCTTACATACTTTATCTCCCGGGAAGATAGATGCCGAACAGCACCGCCAGCACCAGGGCGATGAGGATCTGCCAGTGTAACGCCGGTGCTTTAATTTTCAGCGACATAAGTTAAATTGTCCGGTTTTCAGGCTTTAAAGGTATAAAAACCCGGTAAAAGATAAAGAGATGATTGTACTTGAAGCTTGAAGCTTGCAGCTTTTAATTGCACTTCAGCACCGTCTCGATCTGGTACTTCGCCTGCTCCACGAAGTTGCCGTACATGGCATTTTTATATGCCGTGCAGGCTTTATCCGTTTCATTTTTTCCGTAATAGGCGTTACCCATTTCGAAATAGAATTTAGCTTTGGCGGCGTTATCCTGTGCTTCCAGTCCCAGGCCCGTAGTGGCGGCTTCCAGTGCCTTGTCCCATTCCGAGAGACCGTTATAGGCCAAGGCATAGAGATAATATATATTGGCATCGGTCTTATCGTACGATTGGGCTTTGTCGAGCAGGGTGATCATCTGATTGTAGTCTTTGTCCTTGACCAGACCATTGGCACTGATGAGGAAATAATCCTTCATCACCTTCTGTGCGCTGCCCACGGTACGCGGGTCATTCTCTTCGTTGCCGTAAAGGATGGCCGTATCCATGGCATTGGTCATCATAGCGGCGTTATCCTGTTTCTTATAGATCATCCCCATAGTCAAGTAAACCTTGGCAAATTTGGGATTGTATTTTAACGACTTGTTGAGAACGGTCATGGCATTGGTAAAGTCGTCATCGCGGTAATAATTATTGCCCAGCGAGAGGTATAATTTCGACAGGATATCGGCGGTTTTCCCCTCTGTTTTTTCATCGCCGTATATCTGGGCATAGGTATAGGCCTTTTCGAAATTAGCGATCGATGAATCGAGCTGTGACGACTTGTAAAGTTCGGACGCATAATTGAACTGAAGGGCCGGGAGCTGTGATTTAGCCAGCTCGCATACTTTAGCGGCGGCCGTATCATTGATGCGGCCACACATATCGAGCACCTTAAGAAAATCGGCGATGGCGGCTTTCGTGTCCGTGTTGGCCACCTTGGCGGCATTGTTGTAAAGATTGATGGCTTCGGTGGCTGTCTGGCCATGCACCATGATGGCCATTCCCAGCAAGAGCGTCATGGCTCCGAGTAATTTCACTGTTGTTTTTTTCATGATTCGACTTTGTTTGGTTTTTATTTCAGTTTTCAGCTGCAAAAATAAAAAAATATCAATGAAAACATTTGAGGCAAACAGGCTATCAGGTGGTTTGTTCAACATACGTTTTTATTTTAACATCTTAAAAGATTTTCGGGTATTTAAATGGATTCAACTCATGCATCATGTATGCCGTTCCACCGCCGGGGACATGATCGCGGCAGCACCGGTCCACGCCTTCGGCGAAAGTGGTGACGAGGGTAGGGTGGTCCCACCCTGGTTTCCTTTCATGTAAATGAATTTCCTTAATTTCGGGGAAAGCTCTTCCGGATGAATCTTCTGCCATTCAGGCGGTTAAGTTTGAATGACCGGGAAAAACGCATCTTCCGGCTTCATTTCTGGTATTCGGTGCTTGAGGGGGTACTGGCAGGTATTCTGATACTGAATGAATTCGTGTTCCTTAAAAGCCTGAAAGGTTCAGCCTATGAGATGGGTATACTGTTCCAGTTCAGCGTGCTGATATACCTTCTGTTGATCTTCGCCAATGAATTTCTGAAACGCATCCGTGATAAACGGAAATTTCTGAGGTTAACCGGCCTGGTCACACGGCTGCCCTTGCTTCTGCTTATTTTTTTTCCACGGAGCGGGCATGCTTTAACAGGTTGCTCAGCCTGCCACCTGGTTTTTTTATTCATTTTTCTGGTCTACTATCTGTCCACGCCGGTGGTTTACCCCTATATTAATCTTTTCCTGAAGCATGCCTATGAGCACATCAATTTCGGTGTGTTGTACGGTTATGCCACGGCCGCCAACCGGATCGTCATGCTGGTGACCACTTTTCTCTATGGTCTGCTGCTCGACCATGACAATTATGCTTTCACTTACATTTTTCCGGTCATGGGCGTTATGGGCATATTTTCCATCGGATTATTGTCAATGATTGGCGATGGCGTATTGGAAACCGGCACGGAACTGTCGGCAGTAAAAAACGGGATGACTGCGAAGGAGCGTAAGAGAACGGCCTATCTGTCAAAAGGCTGGGACAGTTTCTGGCAGTCGGTAGGTTTGTCGGTACGTGGTCTGACGAAGATACTCAAAGTGAACGCTCCCTTCCGTCATTTTGAGATCGGTTTCATGGCTTACGGCTTTGCTTACATGATCAGTAATGCCGTGGTCACCATCTTTTTCGACCGCGCCCTACATCTGAATTATTCAAGCGTGGCCTTTTACAAAAATGGTTTCAACCTGTTGTCAATACTTTTACTACCCTTTTTCGGCCGCCTGCTGGGCAGGATAGACCCACGGAAATTTAGTGTCATCACTTTTTTATCCATGCTCCTGGCCATTCTGTTCATCGCCTTGTCGGAATACCTTCCTTTCTCGTTCGATTTTCACGGGATAAGGATCGTTTACCTGTTGATCCTTTATGTTATTTTCATGGGGATCTTCACCGCCGCTCTCCAGCTGATCTGGTATATCGGGTCAGCCTATTTCTGTCCGCGCGGGGAGGCCGGTGATTACCAGTCAGTACATCTCATCCTCACCGGCGTGAGGGGAGCGATGGCACCCACCCTGGGCGTTTTCCTGTACAAGCTGGCGGGATTTACAATTACCTTTTCAGTCGCCATGCTCCTGCTGGCAGCCGCAGTGGGGGTGATGGTGTGGTCGTACCGGCGGGAGGGAAGAAGATTGCACGATTGAGCGATGGCCGATTGAACGAAGTTCATCCCTCAATCGGCCATCGCTCAATCGTGCAATCTATTATTCCTTCACCCACTTGCCTTCTTCCACTTTTTCGCCTTTTTTCGAGAAAACATACAGATACGTGCCCGGGCTGATACCGGTAACATTCAGGGTCATTTCATCTTGTGTTATTGCTTTTTGAAAAACAGCTCTGCCATTCATGTCATAAAAGGTCAAGAGTAAGTCCTGAAGTGCAGTGCTCACATGGACGATATCTTTTCCGGGGTTCGGATAAAGGATCACTTCGCTGAC
>Ga0172366_10000581_pt1 | contig 26861 bp, 27 predicted proteins | sample LakKivSesite69cm_FD_114533 | JGI IMG/M metagenome (GOLD analysis project Ga0172366, IMG submission 114533) | Sediment microbial communities from Lake Kivu, Rwanda - Sediment site 69cm | ecosystem: Environmental > Aquatic > Freshwater > Lake > Sediment | place: Rwanda: Western Province, Lake...
ATGCTGCCACAGGCAGAAGAACTGGCGCATGCAAAGCCGAAGAACCTTCCACCGCGACACGGAAAGCACCGCTCCTTCAAGCATGCCTGGTGGAGCCGGAAGAGCTAGTTTGGATCTCAAAGATGATGAAGCGATGAGGCTGGGCTGCACAAGAAATCTAAAGATGTTAGGAACAAGGTGAGCCTGTGCCCTATTGCAGCAAAGGGAAGAATGAAGCTTCGGCAAGACACGACTTGACGCAAAAGCGAAAGCCATGGCTAAACTCACTAAGGCCATCCATTGCGTGCTCCACATGTTGGACGAGCCATGGTGCCAGCTTTGTCGCTTGCGCAACATCGCCATCTTGGAGACGCTTACCTCCTCCCCTCGGAATTCGATAGGATTTACCAAGCGATCTTAGCTTTAGGCGAGTATCCCCGCCCACCTCAAGCAAGGCGATTAAGGGGCCCAGACTTCTGGAGCAGGCCCGTAGGGGATTATCGCATCGTCTACACGATAGACGACGAAGCTAAAGAGGTGACCATCTATCGGGCCTGGCACCGTCGGGAAGTCTATCGACACCTTTTATAGCTAAAGGGCGAGGCCGTGAGGTGGGTGCCGTGCCTTAGCCCGGTGGCACGATTGCCGCTGAGCGCGGCGCTACGAGCTGGAGGACGTTGCCGCCACAGTTCCCTGGTGCTGTCTGCCTGAACTCCATTGTGGATCAGGCTCCACTTGTTTCCGCCCCGATGCAGAGGGCGCCGATACGTGAGATCATCAGCAAAGAGGCCTGTTCAGGTTGATTCTAAAGGTCACCTTATCCGCTCAGCGTGACCTTCCTGATGTAATACTCGCCCTTGGCGGGTGGTACGTTTGTCGCAATTTGCCTATCTCCACTCGGGAGGGTTCGCGTCCCAATAGTTAACAGCCCGTATTGCGTTGCCAGGCCCTTCCCCTGTGCGTTTATCAGCGCCCGGCAATGTCCCACACCTGTGTCGCTGGCGCCTCCGTTGTCGGCTCTGCTGGGTCGGTGCGAAAATCGACGCAAGCTCGCTCTTGCCCCCTCGGGCTGTCCATCCAAGCTCTCACACGATTTGAGTTGAGCGCACCACGCGCCCCATCAGCCTTCGGCCTCAGGCGATAGCAAGTGGCGTGATCAGTACAAACAGAGCGATCTTCACGAGCGCCATCGTGAACCGTGGAATCACTTTTAGCGGCTATCAGCATACGACCCTCTCAGCGATGCCGGAAAGGGCACTAAGCGAGGTCGAAATCCATTTCGAGTGAAATGCAGGGCTCTCTGAATGAGGAAAATAATAAGGCTCTCGCCTCTGATAAGCATCATCGTCCTGATCTCATCGCTTGCTGTTGCGCTGCTACCTGCATATGCTGTAGCGCCCCTATCAAATGCCAGCCCGTCACCTATCCTCATCAATGCGATCTATTACGACACCTACGAAGCTGGCGAGCCGGAAGAAGCCTTTCAGCTCATAAACATTTCAGATTCTCCGATTGACATTACACGTTGGAGCGTCACTGATAATGAAGAGGGGTAAACAGCGTGCGGTCTACTAGACTTTGGTCTTGCCGCCGCAGATCTCAGGGTGATGAAGAGAGCAAAGATCTATCGGGTTGATTTTGAGCCCCTCGGCCGACGTGTCTCCTGTCAGGATGGATCATCAATTCTGGAGGCGGCCCGGCAGACGGGCGTGCCCATTGCCTCCATATGCGGCGGCAAAGGCACCTGCGGCAAGTGCAAAGTCAAGGCCATCGGCCCGCTGAGTCCCCTCACGGCCCAGGAGAAGGGACATCTTAGTGCCGAGGAGATAGCGGCTGGCTATCGCCTGGCCTGCCAAGCCCGCGTGCAGGGCCCGACGGTGGTTGAGGTCCCTCCCATCGTCGAGGTTCAATACAAGATCGCCTTCCCCTTGGCCATCGCCGAGCGCGGCCTCAAACCCAACGTCCGCAAGGTCTATCTCTGCCTTCCCAGGCCCTCCCTGGGGGATCAGCGGCCGGACCTGACGCGGCTCAAGGGGGCTTTGGGCTTCGACTTCGAAGCGGCCGAGCTGACCGCCCTTCGCCGGCTCCCTGAGGTGCTGAGGAGGGCGGACTGGGGCGTCACCGCCGTGCTGGTCGGCAGCCGCCTCATCTCCATGGAGGAGGGGGACACCCAGGGCGAAAGCTACGGCATCGCCTTCGACCTGGGCACCACCACCGTGGCCGCTTACCTTATGGACCTCAACACGGGGCAGCAGCTCGGCGCCGCGGCCGCCACCAACCGCCAGACGGCCTACGGCGACGACGTGATGTCTCGCCTCGACCACGCCCACGCCGGGGGTCTGGCCGAGCTGAGGGACGCGGCGCTGGAAACGCTCAACCTCCTGGTCGAGGAGGTATGCCGGAAGGCCGAGGTCTTGCCCCAGAACATCTACCAAGCCGTGCTGGTGGGCAACACCTGCATGCACCACCTCCTCCTGGGCATTGACCCCTACCCCATCGGCGTGGCCCCCTACATCCCCGCCCTCGGGGATGCCCTCGACCTTCCTGCCAGAGAGCTGGGCCTGGTTATCAACGAGGGTGCCAATGTCCACCTCCTCCCCGTCGTGGCCGGCTTCGTGGGGGCTGACGCCGTGGCCGATGCTTTGGCCGCCGGCCTGGGGGAGGACGGAAGGGTGCGGCTCATGATCGACATCGGCACCAACGCCGAGATGATCCTGAGCGCCGGGGGGAGGATTCTGGCCTGCGCCGCTGCCGCAGGCCCAGCCTTCGAAGGGGCCCGCATCTCCTGCGGGATGAGGGCCGCGCCGGGGGCCATTGACCGGGTGGAGATAATCAGCGGGCGCGTCAAGGCACACACCATCGGCGATCAACCCCCGCTGGGGCTCGCGGGCTCGGGGTTGGTCTCCCTCGCCGCGGCCCTGAGAAGGCGGGGGCTCCTGAGCCGTAGGGGCCGTTTCGTCGCCGATGCCACCCCAGATGGCCTCTTCGCGCCAGGCGAGAGGGGGCCGGAGCTCCTCCTGGCACCTCCCGATGGGGCGGGCACGGGGAGGGCCATCGCGCTTTCCCAGGGGGACATCGCCGAGCTCCTCCTGGCCAAGGCGGCCATCGAGGCGGGAGTGAACATCCTGCTCAAAGAGACGGGGCTCGCCGTCGGGGATGTCGAGGAAGTGCTCATCGCCGGCTCCTTCGGCAACTACGTTGACAAGCTCGACGCCCTCGACATCGGCCTCGTTCCCCCTCTGCCGCCGGATCGGGTGGTGGGCATCGGCAACGCGGCCGGGGCGGGGGCGGTGCTGGCGCTCCTATCGCTGGACGTGCGGGGGCGGGCACGGGAGCTCGCCCGTCGCATCGAGTACATCGAGCTATCCGCTCGGCCAGATTTCAACGAGGAATTTGTGAGGGCGATGTCTTTTCCTGAGATCGAGTAAAGGGGGTTCTCCGATGGGGAAGCAACTCACCACCGTCCTCTCCTCCGCCTCGAGGACGGTGGCCATCGGCCGGGATAGGCCGACGGTCATCATCGGCGAGCGGATTAACCCCACGGGCAAGAGGCGATTGGCCGAGGGCCTGCTGGCCGGGGATATGTCGCCGGTGGCGAGGGAGGCCCTCGCCCAGGTGGAGGCCGGGGCGGACGTCATTGATATAAATGTGGGCGCGGCGGGCGTGGACGAGGTGAAGACCCTCCCCCTCGCCGTGCGGGCGGCGAGGGAGGCCGTGGATGTCCCCTTCTCCCTCGACAGCGCCAACCCCGAGGCCCTGAGGGCGGCCCTGGAGGTCTATCTGGGCAAGGCCCTGGTGAACTCCGTCAGCGGGGAGGAGGGATCGCTCTCCCGGGTGCTCCCCTTGGTCAAGGAATATGGGGCGGCGGTCATCGGCCTGCCCATGGACGAGGGGGGCATTCCGTCCGACCCGATCAAGCGGCTGGAGATCGCCGAGAGGATCGTGGCCCGCGCCGAAAGCTGCGGCATCTCCAAGCAGGACGTGATCATTGACTGCCTGGCCCTGACGGTGGGGGCCGATCACAGGGCCGCCCTGGTGAGCTTGGAGGCCGTGAGGCTCGTGGCCCAAGAGCTAGGAGTGAACCAGACCCTGGGGGCGAGCAACGTCTCCTTCGGGCTGCCGGATCGAGAGGTCATCAACGCCGCCTTCCTGGCCATGGCTATCGCCAATGGGGTGACCTGCCCCATTCTTGACGCAGCCAAAGCCCGCCCCACCATCCTGGCCGTGGACCTCCTCTTGGGGAGGGACGAATACGCCATGCGCTACATCAGGCACTATCGGCGGAGGAGGAAATAAGAGCATCGCGGCCCCTTCATCTGGACGCGGCTATTCCACCAGCGCCTTTACTCGTCCGGTATTCTTGCCTTTGCCACTAGTAGTCTACCACAGGGATTATGTAGGGCAAAGGTGCTTGAGTTCGACACGGGCATCAGCCGTGGGAAAGCGCCAGTCAACGGTCGCTTGCCTTTCATTGCGCGGCTCTTCCCAGGCGGCAATCTCACGCCGCAGGGCGCCCTCGTCTGGGATGCGGCGATCCAAACACTGCTTCTCCAGGATCGCTATCTCAATCTGCACCATGTTGAGCCAACTGCCATGTTTGGGCATGTAGTGGAATTCCAGCCGATCCAGGATGCGCTTGGCCGCCAGCTCAAAGGCTTGGTACAAAGCGGCTGGCGTATGGCTATTCAAATTGTCCTGCACGATGCGTATCACCTCTGCCTCTGGAAAGTACATGTCCACCAGGTCTTTCATGCAGCGCGCAAGGTCGATTATTGTGCGGTGCCGGTCACCTTCACATGACGTCGCCCCGCCAGGGGCTGGAAGAAGACCAATAGGTTGCGGGTGCCGTTCCGTCTATATCGCTAGTCGAAACGCTCAGGCTGCCCAGGTTCCATACGCAGAGGCTTGCGGGTCTCGGCGATCAGTTGGATGCTCTTTTCGTCGAAGCACACCAGCGGCCTTTTGGGTCGTATGGCTCCCTCTCTGCGTGCCTGTCCGCCGCGCTTACGGCACAGGCAGGCAGCGCACAGGCAGCGGCGTGGAGGTCAAGGACATCTTCCATGTGCCAAACAATTCGGCGCTGACTTGACGCACTCTCTCGCCCTTCTATGGAATACCTTTTGAGGCGAGAGGGGCGTCACCTTGGGGATGCACCATTGCTCCCTCAGCCAAGGCTTGAGGTTGTTTTTAAGCGTGCGGCACACAGTCTCGTCCGAGATCTCGTCTACGATGCCCAATTCCACCAACTTATCGGCCAAGAGCTGCATGGTCCAGGTCTTGCGACCCTCCGGCGGCTCGCTGCAAACTAGGGCAACCAAGAAGGCTTCCTGCTTGCAGTCCAGTTTCCGCCTCCCACCTGGACGCGGTCTCTTGTTGAGTGCATACTCCAGGCCACCTTCGACGAACTTCTTGCGCGTCCGCTCCACGGTGGAGATGCTGGTGTGTAAGGCCTCACAGATGGCTTGGTCCTTCTTGCCCTCATCGGCGAGGAGCAAGATTCTGGCGCGGTTGATCTTCCTGGGGGAGGTCTTGCCGCTCTTGATGAGCTTGAGTAAGGACGTTCTTTCGTCCTCGGTCAAATCGACATGGTAGATCTTCGCCATGGGGCCCCGCCTTTTTGACGGTAAGTTTACCAGCGGAAGGGCCACGTGGCAAAACCACTGTGGTGAAGTACTAGGGTGTCGTTCCAAAGGTTGTTCGGGGCTTCCTGAAGATCAAGGTTCAAGAGCGACCCACCGGAGACGGCCGGGTGGTGTTGCACATGGCCGTCCAGCGTGACCAGGCTAAGTTGGACGAAGCCGCGCACCTGGACGGCAAGTTTGCCTTGACCACCCCTCGCCTGACCCCTGGATCCCTGGGAAACCGTGCATATGTATCGAGCCAAAGGTGGAGCCGAGAAGGCCTTCCAAATGTTCAAGGGGGTCGATTTGCATCTGACCTATCTGGCATCGTAAGGACAACCGCGTGCAGGCTGATATCTTTATCTGCTTTTTGGCCTACCTGCTGTGGTGCTTACTGGACGACAAGTTGATCCGCAAGCTAGCCAAACGCTACAGTGTGCAGCGGGTGCTGGAGATCTTGCGTCGTGTCAAGCTGACCTTGCTCCGCGTCCAGGGTTCGGATCAGGTCTTCCGCCAGTTGAGCGTCCTGACCACAGGGCAGCAGGAGCTCTTGTTAGCTGCAGGACTTGACCCAACCTAACTTTGACCGCCAGGCGTTAAACTTGGGTTGACAACCCAAGTTTGACACCTTGTCTTCAAAGTTCGTTTTTAGGGCTAGAATCAGCTCACAAGCACAGCCCAGGGAGCCAAAAAAGCGGCATTTTGCTTGTTCAAAGCGCCAATTCCGGCGATAGATCCCAACTTTTTAGCCGGATGTCAAACTTGGGTTGACAAGGATGATTTTTGTGGTATAATGGAATAAAAGGTTTCTCTCTGGAAAAAACTAACCCGCCTTAAATGTAAATTTTGCGTGGGTGGGCTTGACTGGGAAGAAGGGAGGAGATGTGCCATATAGCGGCAGACCCAGTTTGATGAAGAAACTTAATCGGTCAGCTATTTTGGAATTGCTGAGGGAAAAAGGACCCCTCTCCAGGACACAGATTGCTCAGATTCTCCAACTGAGTCCTGCCACTATTACCCGGATCGTGAATGACCTTCTCGAGGAGAACCTGATCCTAGAAGTAGGGAAAGGGGAATCGACCGATGTCGGTGGACGTCGGCCAGCTTTGTTGGAATTTAACTATAAGGCCAACGCCATTATTGGCATAGACCTGGGCGGGACAAATATCATAGGTGCCCTGGCCGACTTGGGAGGGAATATTCTTCAGAAGGTGTCTATGCCCTCCATGACTAAAGGCCAGAAAGATGGTTTGGAACAGCTGGCGAAGGTCATCGAAGAACTCCTGAGCAACCCTTGTTTAGATGATCAGCAGCTCAGAGGCATTGGCATTGGCGCTCCCTCTATAACGCTTCACTGCGAGGGGTTGGTCGTCTGGGCCCCTAGCCTTGGCTGGCGAAATCTGCCATTGAAGCAGATCATGAAGGACCGCTTTGGGGTCCCCGTGTTCGTCGAGAATGATGTTAACCTGGCTGCTTTGGGTGAGAGCCGGTACGGGACCGGTAAGGGCGTGGATAATTTGGTCTGCATCTACATCGGCACAGGCATCGGCGCCGGTATCATCATCAACGGCGAGCTGTATCGAGGCTCCAGCGAGGCGGCAGGTGAGGTGGGCTACTTGGTGCCGGGCACGAATTACCTCGGGCGATGCTATGATCAATTTGGCTGCTTGGAAAGTCTGGCTGCTGGGCCAGGTATTGCCCGTCGAGCGAGAGAGGCCATCGAACGGGGTGGGAACAGCATGCTCACCGACTTGGTTGGCGGTCATTTGGAAGCCTTAACCGCTGAAGGCATCTTTGAGGCTGCCCGTCGTGGTGACCGCTTAGCCCAGAGCATCGTAGATGAGACCGTGGACTATCTCAGTATAGTCATAGCCAACGTCTCCGCTGTGCTAAATCCAGAGATGATCATCATAGGAGGGGGTGTGGCCCGTTCAGCGGATATGCTTCTCGAGCCTATCCGACAGCGGGTGGCCGGAGTAGTGCCGGTGATGCCACGCATCGTGGCTTCCGAGTTGGGCGATAGCACAGCAGTGATGGGAGCCATCGCTATAGTGCTGCATTCCACAGACGATTACCTCTTTGTAAGGAGTCAGGCCGAAGAGTAGTGTTGCCGTTTTGGGGATACATCGGGATCTTGCTTCTGGTCCTACGAAAGGAGAATTATGACCATACAGAAGCTGAACGTCAAAACACTGACCTTTGAGCAATTGGCCAAGACCATCGATCACTCCCTGCTCAAGCCAGAGCTGACCGAGCAGGATGTGATAGAAGGATGTAGATTGGCTAAGCAATACCACGTGGCTTCTGTCTGCGTGCGCCCCTGCGATGTTCCATTGGCTGTAAGCCAACTGAAGGGCTCCGATGTGAAGGTGGGCACGGTGGTGGGTTTCCCGCATGGCAGCACCACTACCGCCACTAAGGCTTTTGAGGCCCGCCAGGCGGTGGCTGACGGCGGGCAGGAACTGGACATGGTGATCAACATTGGCGCCCTCCGCTCCGGTCGCTACGATTACGTTGCGGACGACATTCGGGCTGTGGTTGAAGCGGCCGGGGAGGGGATCGTCGTTAAGGTCATCTTGGAGAATTGCTATTTAACCGATGAGGAGAAGGTTAAGGCCTGCCAGTTGGCTGAAGCCGCCGGGGCTGACTATGTTAAGACTTCGACCGGCTTCGCTGCCAGCGGAGCTACGGTGGAAGACATACGGCTGATGCGGGCCTCAGTGGGCCCCCATATGGGGGTCAAGGCTGCTCATGGTGTGCGCACTCTGGAGGCGGCCCTGCAGGTCATCGAGGCCGGCGCTACCAGGATCGGGGCCACTCAGACGAAGAAGATCCTGGAAGATTTTAAGAGGTCCCGAGGGGAAGGGAAGGAGTAGAGATGGGCGATCTCAAGGCAGCGGTTGTCGGCATGGGCTTCATTGGGCCAGCCCACGTGGAGGCCTTGCGTCGGCTGGGGATAGAGGTACTTGGTGTGGGTAGCTCCAGCCCCAAGCGGGCGCGGCCCAGAGCAGAGGCGCTGGGCATTCCCAATGTTTATGAGAGCTACGAGGAATTGCTGGCGGACGCCGATGTAGACGTGGTGCACATCTGCACCCCTAACTGTTTCCACTTCCCGATGGCCAAAGCAGCTCTGGAAGCCGGCAAGCACGTGGTTTGTGAGAAGCCCCTGGCCACAAACTCGCAGAAGTCGGCAGAACTGATGCGATTAGCCAGGGAGAGAGGAGTTGTCAACGCCGTTAACTACAATATCCGCTTCTATCCCCTTTGCCAGGAGGCCCGCACTATGGTTCAGCGGGGCGACCTGGGCTCCATCTACATCATCCACGGCTCATACCTGCAGGATTGGCTCTTTTATGATACCGATTGGAACTGGCGACTCGAACCAGAGCTGGGGGGCAGCCTCCGGGCGGTGGCCGACATCGGCTCTCACTGGATGGATCTGATGACTTTCATCACTGGCCTGCGGGTGGAAGCCGTTCTGGCCGATACGGCCACTTTCATACCGATCCGCAGGAAGCCCGTGGTGCCCATTGACACCTTTGTGGGAAAGGAACTACGGCCAGAACACTATGAGGAGAAGCCCATCAGGACTGAAGATTATGCCAGCATCCTTTTGGCTTTCGAGGGGGGAGCCAAGGGGGTGCTAACTGTGTCCCAAGTTAGTGCCGGCCGCAAGAATTGCCTTTCCTTCGAAATCGATGGTTCCAAAGAGGCCATAGCTTGGAATTCGGAGCGCCCTAATGAGCTGTGGCTGGGACATCGCGACCGAGCTAACGAATTGCTGGTCAAGGACCCTGCATTGCTCTCCAGCCCCGCCAAGGCCTTCGCTGGCTATCCAGGAGGGCATAATGAAGGCTTCCCTGATACCTTCAAGGGGCTGTGTGGAGCTGTGTATCGCTACATCCAGCGAGGCGATTATACCGCCACACCTGATTTCCCCACCTTCGCGGACGGGCATGAGGAGATCCTCATCTGCGAAGCTATCGAAAGAAGCGCGAGAGTCGGTGGCTGGGTTGAGGTTGAACGGTAGAAAGGCTAGCTAACTTTCTTCGAGCAACCACTGCCATGGTGGGCTTACAAGTTGCTGGCTGAACACCTGGGCTTGGAGATGTCTACGCTGCAGAGTAGACTCCTTGATGTCATCAAAACGGCGAAAACAGTCGGTTTCCTCATTCTTGCTCTCCTGTCAGAAGGGGATGACAAGGATCAGTGCGCTCAGAGAGACTCTATGTTCCTGCCTGGCCAATTGGATGAGGTGCTAACCGCTCCTATCTGCACAATGGTCTTTCAATTGCGACGGCCTGTCTTATGCCAGAACCTGGCTCACCGCTACCCCTTGGGGACCGATTAGCTGCAAGGCGATTTTGAAGAAAAGAAAGGAGGCCATACGATGAAAATAGGAATAATGAGTGCTGCATTGCCCAATCTCTCGCTGGAGGAGCTGGCTACCTGGGCCTGGGAAAACGGCTTTGAGATGCTGGAGGTATGTTGCTGGCCGGCCGGCGAAGAGAAGGACCGTAAGTATGGCGGGGTGGTCCACATAGACGTCGATTCGCTGACCCCAGCCAAGGCCTCTGAAATTAATGCCATGCTGGGGGAGAAAGGGCTGGAGATCTCGGCCCTCGGCTACTACCCCAACTGCCTCCATCCCGACCCAGCGCATCGCGAGCATGTCATCGCCCATCTGAAGAAGGTCATCGTGGGCGCCGAGATGCTCGGGGTGGATATCGTCGGCACCTTCGTGGGGCGCAGTTGGAACCCTGAGCTCACCGGACGCGACTGGAACAAAGACCTGGAATATAACTTCGAGCAGATGATGGAGGTCTGGCCGGGGATCGTCAAGTTCGCCGGCGAGCACAATGTGAAGATCGCCATCGAGCATTGCCCTATGCTCTGGGACGACACCTGGCCGGGTGGGTCTAACCTGCCTCACTCGCCTGCCCTTTTGCACCGTATGTTTGAAGCCATTCCGGACGAGAACTTCGGTATCAACTTTGATCCCTCGCACCTGGTGTGGCAGCAGATAGACTATATCCGCTTCATCTACGATTTCAAGGACTGTATCTTCCACGTGCATGCCAAGGACATGGACATTGATAAGGAAATGTTCTACCAGGACGGGATCCTTGGCTGCGGCTTCCGCTGGCAGATACCCCATCTGCCAGGGATGGGTCTGATTGACTGGCGAAGGCTCATTGCTGCTCTCTATGATGTGGGCTACGACTTCGTGCTGAGCATCGAGCACGAGGATGCGAACTGGGAGGCCACCGAAGAGCTGGTCAAGCGCGGCTTCCTGCTCGCCAAGAAGACATTGGAGCTGTATATAGTATAACGCGATGTACGGCACGGACTTTGGGGGCTGTGCCAGGTTTTCTCTCAGGAGGTGCAATGGCACAAGAGACAATTGTGGACAAAGCTGAAGGCCCGGCCACAGCCATCGAAGCGGCAGCCGGTGTCACAGATATGTGGTGGCGGCGATTGCTATTCGCGCCGACCCTCGGATTGCTGTTGCTGCTGGCGATTGTCCCGCTTATATTCTCGCTCGGTGTTAGTTTATTCAACTACTCACTCGGAGGCAAACCGATCTGGATTGGCCTGGACAATTACATCAACATGTTTACCAACCCCCAGTTCTGGCTGGCCACCCGGGTCACCGTGCAATTTACGATAGTGGCTGTCTCCATTGAAGTAGTGCTGGGAGTCTTGCTCGCCTTTGTGATGAACCAACGCTTTACCGGCATGGGCATCATTAGACTGATCGTCTTCCTGCCGATGATGCTCGCACCTTTTTGTGTTGGACTATTCTGGCGGTTTATGTTTGATCAGACCTTTGGGATTGTTGACTACATGCTGACACAGATCAGTCTGCCGGCCATCCCCTGGCTGGCCCACCCGTTTTGGTCACAGGTCGCAGTGGTGGTTGTCGACGTGTGGCAGTGGACACCCTTTGTAGCCCTGCTGGTATTGGCCGGTCTGGGAACGGTACCGACCGAGCTACTGGAGGCTGCAACCCTCGATCGCGCCTCAACGTGGCTGAAATTCCGCCAGATATATTGGCCATATCTTCGCTTCCCGCTTCTGCTGGCGTTGCTTTTTCGGTCGATTGATACGCTGAAGCTATTCGATTCGCCATTCATACTGACGGGGGGCGGCCCTGGGAACTTCACGTCGACCCTCTCGATCCTGGGCTATCGCCACCAGATCATGTTTTTCAATGTCGGCATGGCGGCGGCGATCTCGTGGGTGGTGGTGATTATCATCAACATCGTAACCACCATCTTGCTCAGACTGCTCACCCCCACCAAGGTTCAACAGGTCCGTACCGGCCTATAGAGGAGAAGAGGCGATGAGGACTTTCAAGCGCGTGCTGAGAGTACTTCTCGTGTTGGCAATCGCATTAATGTTCTTCTTCCCGTTACTGTGGATCGTGCTTGCCTCGTTCAAAAGCAAGCTGGAGTTGCTTGCCGTTCCACCCGTGTGGTTCTTCAGGCCAACGCTGCAGAACTACATCAATGCCTTCCGGTCAGACTTCCCTATGCAGTTCCGCAACAGCATGATCATCGCCGTCGCTTCAACGGTGATCTCCATCGTCTTGGGCAGTCTAACCGCTTATGGGTTCTCACGCTACACGATCAAGAGCAGCAACTTCCTGCAAACCTGGATCCTCAGTCTGCGGATGCTGCCGCCGATCGCCGTACTGGTCCCCTTCTATCTCGTCTTTCGGACGCTGGGGCTTCTTGATACCCATACTGCATTGATCTTAGTATACTGCATATCCAACATCTCGTTCGCGGTGTGGGTGCTCAAGGGCTTCTTCGATGAGATCCCACTGGAACTGGAGGAGGCGGCTATGCTGGACGGCTATTCACCGCCACAGGTCTTCCTGAAGGTGAGCTTGCCGCTAGCCCGTGCTGGCTTAGCTACGACGGCCATCTTCTGCCTCATCCAATCCTTGAACGAATTTCTCCTTGCCGTATCGTTGACCACAAGGATTGCGGAGACGGCGCCGGTAGGGTTGTCGAAGGTGCAGACATTGATGGGTGTTGACTGGGGATTGCTATCGGCTGGATCCATCATCTTCATGCTGCCGGTCCTCATCTTTACGATTCTTGTCCGCAATGAGCTCGTCAGGGGCATGAGCTTCGGACGGATGAGATAGGTCAGCCGATCAAGCGGATAGTGCAAACGGAGGTATAACTGTGGCCAAACTTGCTTTGGAGCATCTGCACTGCTGGTATGGCCAGACCCACGCCGTGGACGATCAGAACCTAGTGGTCGAAGACGGTGAGCTGTGTGTCCTGCTGGGCCCCACAGGATGTGGTAAGACCTCGACTCTGCGGATGATCGCTGGCTTCGTACGGCCTGCATCGGGAGACATCTATCTGGACGGTGAGCGCATTAACGATCTCTATCCCGGCAATCGCAACATTGCCATGATCTTTCAGAGCTATGCTCTCTACCCTCACATGACGGTCCGGGAACAATTTGCCTTCCCCCTGAAAGCTACCAAGATGCCAGCCAAGGAGATCGAGCGGCGGGTCCAAGAGATGGCCAATTTCCTTCACATGCACGAACTCATGGATCGCTATCCAGCGGAGTTAAGCACTGGACAACGGCAACGAGTGGCTGTCGGCCGGGCAGTTATCAGGCGTCCCAAATTGTTTCTGATGGATGAGCCCTTGAGCCAGTTGGATGCTAGACTTAGGGTAGAGATGAGGGCCAATCTGAGGCGCTTACAGCAAGACCTGGGCATTACCACGATCTATGTCACCCACGACCAAACGGAGGCCCAAAGCGTAGGCGATAAGATCGTGGTCATGAGGCTGGGGCGAATACAGCAGGTAGGCTCCCCCTTGGAAGTTTATCGTAACCCAGCCAACCTCTTCGTAGCTGGCTTCATTGGCTCGCCACCTATGAACTTTCTCGATTGTCGCTTGGAGCAACGAGAGAGCCAGATCTACGTGCGAAATAATAACTTCGCCTTTCCCCTGAGGCCGGAACTGGCTCAGAGGGTGAGTGACATCCCTTCTGAGCAGCAGCTAGTGTTGGGTGTCAGGCCTGAGCACATCCAATTAAGCCCCGAGGCCAGACCCAATACCGTCCCTGCTGAGGTCTATGTCTTGGAGCCTCAAAGCAACGAATTGATCGTTGACCTCAAGCTCGGCGATCTGACCCTTAAGATGCGCGGTGACAAGAGGGAAATGGGCTTCAAGCCTCAGTTGAACCAGAAGGTTTGGATGGAGTTCCAACAAGAGTACCTACACCTCTTCGATGAGGGTTCTGAGGCCTGTCTTATCTGAGCGCTAACCATTACTGGCACCAACTCGCAATCGGCGAGAATTCGAAGCGGCGGAAAGGCGGTAAATATATGGCCGATATCAAATTAGAAGACGTAGCAGTGAGGTTTGACCACGACGATGTGCTCAAAGATATCAACCTCACGATAGCTGATGGTGAACTGCATGTGTTGGTGGGCCCCTCGGGATGCGGAAAAACTTTAGTCCTGCGGATCATTGCTGGCTTAACCGAGCCCACAAAAGGGAAGGTTTACATTGATGGTCGGTTAGTTAATGGAGTGCCGCCAGGTGACCGGGATATTGCCATGGTATTCCAACGCTTTGCCTTGTACCCATACATGACGGTCCGAGAGAATTGGGTTTTCCCCTTAGAAGCGGCCAGGCTTCCTCAAGAGGAGATCGAGGCCCGTATCAAAGCTGTGACTGAGTTCTTGCAGATGGGCCCGCTTATGGGCAGGTATCCAAGAGAGCTCTCGGGTGGCCAGCAGCAACGAGTGGCCTTAGGCCGGGCATTGGTGCGACGGCCAAGAATCTTTCTGATGGACGAGCCCCTGGGCAGTCAAGATGCTAAGATAAGGGTGGAAATGAGGGCCAGGCTGAAAAAGCTCCAGATGGACTTGGGTATTACTACGGTTTATGTTACCCACGACCAAGTGGAGGCCCAGGCCGTGGGTGACAAGATTGCGGTCATGGAGAAAGGCACCATCAAGCAGATAGGATCGCCGGAGGAGATCTATGATAAACCGGCGAACCTCTTTGTGGCCGGCTTCTTCGGCACCCCACGTATGAACTTCCTGGATTGCACCCTTAGCCGAGAGGGTGGGCAACTGCATCTTCATCATCCTCTTTTCAAGCTGGTTTTGCCACCTGCCGGGGCAGCGAGCATAGAGGCCAGTGCCAGCAGCCAAGAAGTGATCCTAGGACTTCGCCCTGAGTATATTGAATTAAGCGAAACAGCAGGAGTTGACTCAATGCCAGCCGAGGTTTATGTTGTGGAACCGCAGAGCAATGAGCTTATCGTGGGTTTGAAGTTCGGCGAGGAGATCCTTAAAATGCGGGCAGATAGGGATGATCTAGGATTCGAGCCCAAGCTGAACCAGAAGGTATTTATGACCTTTGATAGTGAGTCAATGCATGTATTCGATAGAACGACGGGCCAGCGTATCGGTTAAAAGCGCGGCCCATGTGGGAAGGAGGTGTCTATGATCGATATTTACTGTCACCCGTAACCCGGCTACCGGCCTTAGCCGATGGCCAATATCCCAAAAGGAGGAGATTTAGATGAAAAGCAAACTGATAGCTTTGAGCGTCGTCGCTGCATTGCTGTTAGGGATGGTCCTGGTGGCCTGTGCCCCCCCGCCAACCCCGGAGAAGGTGGTGGAGACGGTGATAGTTACCAAGGAGGTCCCCGTCGAGGTCACCAAGGAGGTAGTAGTGACGCCTACTCCAGTGCCCGAGGTAGTCACCTTGCGTATCCTCAGCCTGGCCTGGCCGCAGACGCCGGTGGAGCAGGAGTTCGCCAACAAGTACTTCACCCCGAAGACGGGCATCAAGGTGGAGATCACTGGCCCGCCATACGAGTTCGTGGAGTCGAAGGTTCGCGAGATATGTGCCTCGAAGAGCTCCGAGTATGACCTCTTCGAGTACGACAGCCAGTGGTACGGCGGCGCGGTCATGAGCGGCTGCTTCGAGCCGCTGGATCCCTACTTCGAAAGGGAGGGTCTCGACTATGACTCCATGTTTGTCCAGCCGTACGCCACCTACAACGGCCGCTGGCCAATCCCCAATGCCGTGCTGACGGGCGAGAAGGATTGGCATGACTACACCGACGTGCCGCTCTACTTCGTCCCGTGGACCATCGGCACCATATTCCTCACCTACCAGCCGGAGCTCTTCGTGGAGGCGGGCATCGTGGACGAGGAGGGCAAGGCCAAGCCGCCCGAAACCTGGGAGGAGCTGCTTGAGGACGCCAAGAAGCTCACCGTGGACTTGGACGGCGATGGCAAGATTGACCGTTACGGCCTAGGCTGGTATGCCTGCCGCATCAGCGACGGCATCACCCAGCAGTTTCTTCCATTCCTCGCCTCCTACGGCGCCGGGTTCTGGGACGAGGAGACATGGACGGCGGAGGGCATCATAAACTCACCTGAGGCCGTCGAGGCTTGCGAGATGTTCTGCAGGTTCTACGATGAGGGAGCGGTGGATCCCGCCACGGCCACTTGGTTCGTGAGCGAGATCATGGGCGCCGCGTTCACCGACAAGTTCGCCATGTCTCTCACCTGGGTCAGCTTTGCCGGCGCCTACGATGACCCTGCAGTTTCCGAGACGGCCGGCAAGTGGGCCTATGCCCCCCTCCCCTGCCACGTGATGCCGGACGGCACCAAGAAGTGTGGCGCAACCTACGGCTCGCAGGGCATCGGCATCAACGCCTTCTCCAAGCACAAGGAGGAGGCCTGGGAGTACATAAAGTGGTACATGTCTCCTGAGGTCCAGAAGATGCTGGTGGACGATCCTCGGGCCGGCTTTGCCTCCGCCCGCGTTGACCTGTACGACTACCAAATGGTGCCTGACACTGCCAAGTGGGCCTCGCTGAAGAGCGTCATGGAGGGTTGGGCCTACGATGTCTGGACCTACCCAGAGTACGCCGAGCTCCTCGACATCCAGCAGAGTTACTTCAACCTGGCTTACATCGGGCAGATGAGCTGTAAGGATGCTCTGGACCACATCGCAACGCTGCATCAGCGCATCCTAGATACCAGCCCTAACAACCCCAAAAATAAGTAGAGGTTGCTTTTCCCCCTCGCTGGTAATTGGTCAATAACGCCAGCGAGGGGGAAACCTTTTTTGAAGATAGACTCAAGGAGGAAAGCTCTATGGCTAATAGAGGCAAGGTAAAAGTAGGCATTATCGGCTCGCAGTTTGAGGCGGACATCCACGCTGCATCGTTCCAGATCATGCCAGAGGAGGCCGAAGTGGTGGCCGTCGCCTCGCCCACCCCGGGGCACCCGGAGGCGTTGGCGAAGAGATATGGCATCCCCCGCGTATTCCACGACTACAAAGAGATGCTCAAGGAAAAAGACATCGAAATGGTCACCATCGCCGCGCCAAACCACCTCCACGCCCAGATGGCCATCGACATCGCTAACGCGGGCAAGCACGTGGTCTGTGAGAAGCCCCTGTGCATGACCCTCGAAGAGGCCGATGAAATGATCGAGACTTGCAAGAAGCAGGGCGTGCTCCTCCTATACGCCGAGGAGCTTTACTTCACCCCTAAGTACGTTAAGGCCAAGGAGATGGCCGACCAGGGAGCATTTGGCAAGGTGTATCTGGTGAAGCAGAGCGAGAAGCACTTCGGCCCTCACTCTCCCTGGTTCTGGGATGTCGAAAAGTCCGGCGGCGGTGTATTCATGGACATGGGCTGCCATGGTATCGCCTTTTGCTATGGGTTCCTGGATCGGTCGCCCATCAAGAGCGTCCTGTGCCAGATGGGCACCTATGTCCACAAAGACAAGACAAGGGGCGAGGACAATAGCATCTGCATTATCGAGTTTGAGAACGAGGCCGTGGCCGTGATCGAGGATAGCTGGGCCCGTCGTGGCGGCATGGATGATCGTATCGAGGTCTACGGCGAGGGCGGCGTGACCTACGCCAACTTGCATATGGGCAACGCCCTGCCTACTTACAGCGAGTATGGCTACGGCTACGCCGTGGAGAAGGCCCCTAGTACTAGGGGGTGGAGCTACCCTGTATTCAACGAACTGTGGAACTACGGCTTCCCGCAGGAGATGCGTCATTTTGCCCGCTGTGTGCGGGGCAAGGAGGAGCCGATCGCGACTGGTGAGGATGGTCGAGTGGTAACGGAGGTGCTCTACGCTGGCTACGAGTCGGCGCGCACCGGCCGCAAGGTGGAGCTGCCTTTCCGCCCCAAGGCGGTGAAGAAGCCTATCGATCTATGGTTTGGGGAGTATAAGGGTTAACGCCCTCGCGGTAAGGGAGGATGATCAGCAGATTATCGGTGCTCTCAGAGCGGGAAATTAAGACCATCCACGAAGCCTCTCTTGTCATCCTGCGCGACATCGGTGTGCATGTTCCCAACAAAGAGGCTCTTGAGGCCTTAGCGGAGGCCGGTACCGATGTGGACTTCACCCAACAGATTGCATGCATACCAGAGCCTATAGTGGTCGAGGCCATTGAGAAGGCAGGTAAACAGTATGTCCTCTATGGCCGGGATAGGGCTAAGATGGCCCGCTTCGGATACGGCGATTTTATCTTAGTCTCCAGCCCAGGCCAGTACTCCTGGGTCGAGGCGAACGGAGAGCCCCGGCGAGATCCCACCAGAGAGGACGCAAGACGAGGCATTCTGGTGGGCGATGCCTTGGAGCACATTGATATCGTGGGTGCCTTAGGCATGGCTCTCGATATACCAGCCCAGATCCGCGATATATGGATGGCAGCTGAATTGGTCAAAGGGACAAACAAGCCAACCCATGTCTGGGTAGCTAACGGCACCACTCTACGCTACATTTTGGAGATATACGAGGCCGTAATGGGTGGCGCTGAGGCCCATCGCCGATATCCTATGATCGCTGGCTTCATTGAGCCCATTAGCCCCTTGCGTTTCGCTGAAACCGGCCTGGAGATCCTTGTAACCTGTGCCCGCTATGGACTTCCCCTGTGCTTTGCTCCTATGGTCCAAGCAGCGGCCACGGGGCCGGCCACCTTGGCCGGCACCCTCGCCCTAGAGAACGCTGAGATCCTGGTTGGTATCGTCATTACTCAGCTCCTTGGCCCAGGCTGCCCTGTGTGTTACGGGGGTATCCCTCACATCATGGACCTTCGGACCATGCAGATCAGCTTTGGTTCGCCTGAGCAGGGCCTGATGGCCATAGCCATGGCCCAGATGGCTCAGCACTATGGCTTGCCATCTTATATAAACGTGGGCATAGGGGATAGCAAGCTGGTGGACGCCCAGTCGGGCCTTGAACGTGGGACGACTTTGCTGATGGGAGCCCTTGCTGGTGCCGACACCTTCGGTCACATGGGCATTGCCGGGGCCGACCAGGCGGCAAGCTTGGAGCAGCTCATCGTAGACAACGAGATGGCAGCCTACGTCAAGCGCATCCTGCGTGGCTTCGCCATTAATCAAGAGACTCTGGCCTTGGAGGCTATCAAGAGGGTGGGGATCGGCGGGAATTTCCTGGCCGATGAGCATACCGTAGCCCACTTTCGGCAGGAGTTATGGTTCCCCGAGGGTTTCGATCGGCGCAGTTGGGAGGCTTGGTGGGCAGATGGAGCCAAATCAATGGTTAACTGGGCCCGGGAGCGGAAGGAGCGGATTCTGGCCCACCACAGGCCCGCGCCCCTCGATCCCCATCTGGCTCATGAGATAGATAAGATTGTAGCTGTGGCCACAAAAGAGCTTGTCGAGGCCTGACGACAAGTCTGGAGGGAACATATTATGAAACCGCCGACCATTTTCCTGGCAGAGATGACCAACCTTGAGGTTAAGGAATTCTTGGAGGAGCACGACACGGTAATCATACCCGTGGGCTCCATGGAACAGCACGGTCCTGCTGGCCCCCTATCCACCGATGTGTTAATCCCTCAAGAGATCGCCCGTCGGGTGGCCCCCCAGACAGGGGCCGTGGTGGCCCCTCCAATAAGCTATGGTTTGTCTTACCCCCACAAGGGATTCACCGGTGTATTCAACCTGAGCATTAACACCTTCATGTCAGTCATCGAGGATTTGTGCCTGGCTTTCGCTGAGGCTGGCTTTAAGCGCATCATCTTCCTCAATGGGCACTTCGATAACACCTTCGCCATCGCCTATGGCTGTGCCAACGCGGCGGAGAAGATGCCCCCTGATGTGCACGCCTTTCCCGTCAACTACTGGGACGGCCTCCCCCCGGAGCAAGCTGCCGAGTACCTCAGTCTGGCCAAGGGGATGCATGCCAATGAGGGGGAGATCTCTGCTGTTTTAGCCATAAACCCGGGCCTGGTGGATATGGAAAGGGCTCAGGCCGAGTTTCCAAATTTCCCCCGTTATCGAACGTCCTCCGGTCCCGTTCACACCGCCTTCTTCCTCACAGCGCCTGGCACGGTGTGGCGAATCACCGAATCGGGGGTGTGGGGTGATCCCACTACTGCTTCAGCGGAGAAAGGCGAAAAGTTCTTGGAATGGGGAGTAGCAGCCACTCTGGCTTTGCTGGAGGACATCGAAGAGACTTTCCGGGTGTTGCCCAAACGGTGATGGAAATGAAATCGGCCGGATATCACTTGGGTGTGGACTTGGGTGGGACCACCATAGCGGCTGCCCTGCTCGATGCTGAAGGGCATATCATCCAAGAGACGTTGATCCCCACCCTGGCCCAGGAAGGCCATGAGGCAGTAATAGCGCGCATGGCTGAGCTGATCCAACGGGTCATCAGCGAGGCTGGTGTTGACCTTGCTGACGTAGGCAGCATCGGCATTGGCGTGCCGGGCGTGCTGGACATAGAGAAGGGGCTGACTCTTTTCTTGCCTAATCTGCCAGGCACCTGGCCACGCGTTCCCCTAGCCCTCCGAATCAAGCAGGCCGTGGGTCTGCCCACCTTTCTGTTAAACGATGTGCGGGCCTTCACCCTGGGTGAAAAGACCTATGGGGCTGGCCGGAACGTGGATAATATGGTCTGCCTAGCTATTGGCACGGGTATCGGCGGGGGAATTGTGGTGAACGGCCAGCTCTACTTGGGCCTGGATGGGACGGCTGGCGAGGTAGGCCACCAGATTATTGATATGTACGGCCCCCCTTGTGGTTGCGGCAGCCACGGCTGCCTGGAGGCCTTCGCCAGCGGCCCGGCCATTGCCACCATGGCCGTGCGAGCTATCAAACAAGGACTTACCACCATCATTGGTCAACTGGTGGATTATGACCTCAACCGCATCACGCCAGAGGTGGTCTGCCAAGCGGCAAAGCGGGGTGACCGAGTGGCAATCGATATCTTCGAGCGAGCAGGCTTTTACCTGGGGGTGGGCATTGCCAACCTCATTACTATCCTAAGCCCTCAAATGGTGGTGATAGGTGGAGGGGTAGCCCAAGCAGGAGAGCTCCTCTTCGCCCCCATCCGGCGGACCGTGGCGGAGCGGGTCCGCGTGACGCCGCTGGAGAAGGTAAAGATCGTACCAGCGGAGCTCGGCCGCGTCGCCGGTGTGGTTGGGGCAGCTGTCTGGGCTCGGCAGCGCCTGGCCGAGGGAGGGTAATGGACCACCGGGAGCGAGTGCTAACGGCCCTGGTCCACCAGGAGCCCGACCAGGTACCCCTAGCTTTATGGGGTAGCGCTTATGGCATTACCGATGGACTGTATCGGAATCTGCTGGAGCACTTGGGTTGGGAACCCCTGCCGCCTTTCCGCAAACGAAGGGGCCATACCGTCAATCACTACGACGACCGGCTGTTGGAGCTTCTGGACGTGGATATCCGCCATGTCTGGCTGGGCTCCACCGACCTCGCCTCGCCCCCGGCCGAGGGCGGGCCCGATGCCTGGGGGGTGGTCTGGCGCAGGGTGGGCGATTACCTATTCGCTACCGATGCGCCCCTCGCCGGAGCCACCGTGGATGACTTGGAGAGCTATCCCTGGCCCCGGGTCGAGTCGCTGGCGCGCCGGGAGGAACTGGAGGAGCGAGCCCGATACTTGTGTGAGCGGACAGACTACGCAGTGGCCGCCCGTGCGGTGTCCTCCTATGGTCCCTTCGAGCAAGCCTGCCAGTTACGGGGTACGGAACAGTTTATGATCGACCTCTTGACCAATGGTGATTTCGTCAGGGCTCTGGTCGGCAAGATCACCGACCTCCTCTGCCGGTGGTTGGAGGCGTATTTGGACGTAGCCGCTCCTTACATTGACATCATGGAGCTGCCTGGCGATGACTATGCCAGCCAGATGGCCCCTCTCATATCCCCCCGGCTCTTTGACCAGTATTTCAAGGCTTGCTGGCGCAGGCTGATTGACTTGGTGAAGCAGGCTTCCTCCAAGATCTATATCTTGTTCCACAGCGATGGGGCAATAAGCCCTCTCGTTCCCTCCCTATTGGAGGTGGGCGTCGATGTCCTTCACCCTTTGGAACCGGTGCCGGCGACCGATATGGCAGCGGTCAAAAGGGAATATGGCCAACGGCTCTCTTTCCTGGGTGGCATTGATATCAGACAGGCCATAACGGGGCCTAAAGAGGAGGTCGTGGCTGAGGTACGGCGACGCATTGTGACTTTGGCTGAGGGGGGAGGCTACATCCTGGCTCCATCCAACCATCTGCAGCCCGATGTCCCACCCGGCAACGTGCTGGAACTATACCGGGTTGCCAGGCAGTGTGGTCAGTATCCACTAGATTGTGTTTTGTAGGGGGTGCTGTCTCCCGTTGGCACCGCGCAGAGTATCCGCAAATAGCACTTCACCCCCAGAGTGATAGGGAGGTAGGGAAGATGACAGTGAGGATCGGCATGTTAGGTAGCGGCTTTGTGGCCAACTTTTACATGTTGGGCCTTCGGGATGTTCCCAACTATGAGTTACGGGTAGTTTGCTCCCCTACTGAGGAGCATGCTAGGGCTTTCGCTGAGAAATGGAACATCCCCGAGTGGGATACGGACAACGAGAGGGTGGTGAAACGCAAGGATCTGGACCTCATCTTGCTCGCTGTACCTAACTACGTCCACAAGGATCTCGCCGTAATGACAGCCAGGGCGGGCAAGAACCTGGTCTGCACCAAGCCCTTAGCTCGTAATGCCGTCGAGGCTAAGGAGATGCTTGATGCGGTGAAGGCAGCCGGCGTCCTCCACGGTTACGCAGAAACTGAGGTCTTTAGTCCAGCGGTGATGAAGGCCCGTGAGTTCATCGATCGCGGTGCGATAGGTGAAGTACTATCTGTGCGCTCGCGCGAGGCCCACTTTGGCCCTCACTCCCCCTGGTTCTGGGATCCCAAACTTGCCGGCGGTGGCGCCCTGGTGGACATGGGCTGCCACTGCATTGAGGCCGCACGCTACTTCATCGGCAAGGATAACCCGGTAGTGGAGGTGCTGGCTTGGGGCGATACCTTATACCATGACACTGAGGCTGAAGACAACGCCGTGCTCTTGATGCACTTTGAAGGGGGGCAAATCGCTGAGGCGGAGGTGAGCTGGACATCCCGAGGAGGCCTGGACCTGCGCAACGAGATCTACGGCACCGAGGGTGCTATCTTCACCGACGTGACCAGGGAGACGCCCATTAAGATCTTCTCCAAGCCCGGAGCTGGCTACATCGTGGAGAAAGCCGAGGCGGAGATCGGCTGGCTTTTCCCGCCGGTGGATGAAGCTTGGATCTATGGCTACCGGGAGGAGATGAAGCGCTTCATCGAGTGTGTGGAGAAGGGAGAGATGCCGTGGGAAAACTTTGAGGATGGCTACATCGTCAACTTGATCTTGGACGCTGCCTATCGGTCGATGAAGTCAAAAAAGTGGGAGCCAGTAGCGACCCAGGAGCTTATCAAATAGCTGATCAGCTCCGCAGTCCTGACAAGGGCGTGAGTACACTTCTCAGCGAACGAGGATCCCTTTCCTTAAGGACGGGCATCCCCGTTCGTTTTGTGTCCTTGTTTCTCAGACGGTGAAATGCACTATCTCCTGATGAGAGCTTTGGGGTAGCGCAAATCTTCCTGGTTTGTCTTATCAACCGACTGCTCACTCGTTGTGTAGCCGGGCGATAGGATGTCCTTCAGCAGAGCAGGGGTAAGTTGCCCGATCGCCGCAAGCCAGACGCCCCAAATCGTCCTAGCCGTTGGTCTCTTGCCGGGGCAACCACTATGGGCGGAAAAGCGATCGTGGCATCCATGCGAAGAGCGGCTGGGCGCTGAGTTTAAGGAAAGGAGCCATTCGATGGATCTGGTGGCAGATATGGCTGAGAGGCTATATCACGGCGATGCGGATGGGGTGGTTTGCCTTACACACAAGGCCCTTGATAAAGGGCTTTCCCCGGTTGAGATTCTGAACGGAGGCCTCATCGCCGGGATGAACGCCGTGGGCAGGGACTTCCGGGATGGTATCCTCTTCGTCCCCGAGGTGCTCATCGCCGCCCGGGCGATGAAGGCGGGGATGGAGGTCCTGCGCCCCCTGCTGGAGGAGACAGGCGTCCCCTCGGTGGGGAGGGTGGTCATCGGCACGGTAAAGGGCGACCTCCACGACATCGGCAAGAACCTGGTGAAAATGATGATGGAAGGGGCCGGGTTCGAGGTGTATGACCTGGGGGTGGACGTGCCGCCGGAGACGTTCGTCGAGGCGGTGCGCGAAAAGCAAGCGGACTTGGTAGGCCTTTCGGCGCTGCTGACGACAACGATGGTGGAGATGAGGAATGTTTTGGCGAAGTTGGAGGAGGCGGGACTACGCGACAAGGTGAGGGTAATGGTTGGCGGGGCGCCGGTGACCCAGGATTACGCCGAAGAAATCGGGGCCGACGGTTATGCCCGCAATGCCTCTGTCGCCGTGGAAAAGGCCAAAGAGCTATTGGGGCTCGCTTGAGGCCCTGCGCTTCGGCTATAACAGGGATTCAAGAGAGATTAAGGAATCGGTCAGCATAGGTATCAAGAGGTTGATAGACAGTTTGACCCAAATGCAACGAGTTTTGACCACCCTTTCAATAAGCAAGGAGAGAATGCAGCAAACAGTCCTTGATAACTATTCACTCGCAACCGACTTAGCTGATTACCTTGACAATGTCACATTTCCTCCAGGCCTGTGAGCGGGGATGTATCTGAAAGGACTTGCGAAAGACCTGCCTCTGGGGTAATCTATCTTAATACCCCATCAGGAGGCAGGGAGATGGCTTCGAAACCACAGGCACCAGGGGATATTCGTCAGGAGCCAGAAGGCAGCCTCTTGGATCCCAAACGCTGGGGCTTGCCTCCGGAGGCTGTCTTGAAGCTGGCTGAGCGGCTGTTGAGCTTCTGGCAACGGTACCGGGTTTGCTTCAAGACCCGCACCCGGGATGGAAGCCGTTATGCTTACCGCTACTTGAGTGGGTTGTTGCGGATGGATACCAAGCGCAACTTTGCCAACATTGGACGTCACACCGGCGTTCCTGGGCAGAACGTTCAGCACTTTATGAGCAATTCGCCTTGGTCGGCTCAAGCCGTCTTCCGCCAAATCCAGGCCGACATCGCCGCCACTCCAGGTCTGGAAAAAGGTGGGGTGCTGATTCTGGACGATAGCGCCGATGAGAAGGCGGGGGAGGGGAGCGCCGGGGCTGCCCGCCAGTACAACGGCCGCCTGGGCAAGGTGGACCTGAGCCAGGTTGGGGTGTTCCTGGCCTATGCCAACTTCAGCCAGGGGTGTGGACCTGGGTGGAGGGGGAGCTTTTTCTGCCGGAGTCCTGGTTTGCCCCCGAGAAGGCGGCGGAACGGCAACGCCTGGGCATTCCTAAGGGGCGCACCTTTGCCACCAAGGTGGAACTGGGTTGGCGGATGATCGAGCGGGTGCTGGAGCGAGGCCTTCTGCCCTTTGAGGCAATGACCTGCGACACGCTGTATGGCCAAAGCGGATGGCTCCGGGCGCAACTGCGCCGGGGAGGGGTCGTGTACATGGCGGAGGTGCCCCAGAATACGCAGGTGTACCTGAGTCCCCCGGAGGTCGGCATCCCCCAGGTCTTGCCGGGGCAGCGGGGCCGACGCCTAACGCGCCTCCAGGTGCTGTCGGCCACAAAACCTGTGGAAGTGCGGCAGGTGGCCCGGCGGGCCGATACAATCCTGTGCTGGGTCCGGGTGCGCACCACTGAGCGGGGCGTGCTGGAAGACGAATTCGCCGTGCGGCGGGTTTGGACGGTCTATGAAGACAAGCCGGTGGAAGAATGGCTGGTCATCCGGAGAGAGGTCAATGGCCGCTTGAGCTATGCCTTGAGCAATGCTCCTTCTGAGGCTCCCCTGGAAGAGTTGGCCTGGCTGAAGTGCCAACGCTACTTTGTGGAACAGGTGCATCAAGACGCCAAATCGGAGATCGGTTGGGATGAGCTGAAGGCGCAGAGGTATCAGGCCTGGGAACATCACCTGGCGATGACGATTTTGGCCACCTGGTTTGTGGCGCAGACGAAATTGGATTAGGCGCGGGAGTATGCTCGTGATCCGGCTTTGGCGGAGGAGTTTGGCGTGGAGGTTTTGCCGACGTTGTCGGTGGCGAACGTGCGCACGCTGCTGAAGGCAGCGATGCCTCTGCCTCAGCTGACGCCGGAGGCCGCCACCGCTTTGGTCATCAAGCATCTGGTAAACCGCACCCGATCCCGCAAGAGCCGAGTAAAGAACCCCGCAGCAAGCTGCGGGGCTTTAGGCCTACTCCCACAGCTTGAGTTGACCAGCTTGTTCTTCTTGATACTTGATATACCGTCTGATTATGTCTGCCGTCACCTGGTCTCCCACAGAGCGAACGAAATACCCATCTCCCCACAGTTCCCCTCCCCATAGCCGCTCTCTCAGCCAGGGGAACCGCCGGAAGATCTCCCGTGCCGAGATGCTCTTCAGTATCTGTGCCACTTGCGCTGGCGCGTGCTTCGGCGAAGCTTCCAGGAATATATGCACATGATCTTCTTGCACATCCATCATGTCGATCGAAAAGCCATATTCCTCACCAATGCGCCGAAATACCTCCTTGGTATACTCGGCCACCTCTCCCACCAGTATTGGCTTCCGATACTTGGGAATCCAGACGAAGTGGTACTTGAGATCATAGACGGCATGGCTGCTTCTTCTCAGTGCACACATGCCTTATTTATAGAACACTTCACCTAAAATTGCAACTGGGCTCTCGCCTTCGGCGAGCCCGCTTCCTCCCCCCAGCAAGCTGGGGGGTATCCAGCGGGAGTTTTCATTACGCCTCTCGCAGCAACTCCTCCACCAGTGCGTCCCATTCCTCAAAACCCACCTCATACACTGCTTCCCGCTCCCTCAGAACGCTCTTTTCCGCCGGCGGCACCTCATC
>Ga0172366_10000582_pt1 | contig 26858 bp, 21 predicted proteins | sample LakKivSesite69cm_FD_114533 | JGI IMG/M metagenome (GOLD analysis project Ga0172366, IMG submission 114533) | Sediment microbial communities from Lake Kivu, Rwanda - Sediment site 69cm | ecosystem: Environmental > Aquatic > Freshwater > Lake > Sediment | place: Rwanda: Western Province, Lake...
CAGAACAGAAGGCTGGGAAGGCTTGTCCAAGATTGGTTTCAAGGTGTTCAGGCCTGTAAGCCTCATGTTAGCACAGATGGCAGATAATGTTGCTGAAGCCTTAGAAGAGCACGGTGGTAAGACGGCATTTGAATTTAAGTACGATGGTGCTCGGATTCAGATTCACAAAGTTGGCGATGAAGTGAAGGTTTTCAGTCGAAGATTGACTGATGTTACTGACAGTTTACCAGAAATCGTGGAAACCATGAGAGGAAACGTCAAGGTAGGAGCAATAATTCTGGAAGGCGAAGTTATAGCTGTTGATAACACAGGCTCCCCAATTCCTTTTCAGCATCTGATGCGCAGATTCAAAAGAGTCCACGCAATAGAAGATATGGTTGAAAGTATCCCCGTCAAACTCTACCTTTTCGACATCCTGTATCTTGATGGAAAAAGCCTAGTCTCATCTTCCTACTTGCAGCGAAGGCAAACATTGGCTGAAAACGCTGGAGAGATACCGTTAACATCCCAACTGGTCACAGACAATGCCAAGGAGGCTGAGCACTTTCTGAAAGAATCTATGGATGCTGGACATGAAGGGTTGATGGCGAAAAAGCTTGACAGTCCATACACGCCTGGAATTCGAGGGAAACGCTGGCTTAAGATAAAGCCCATTCTTGAACCTTTAGATTTGGTCATTGTTGCAGCGGAGTATGGCTACGGTCGCAGGCATGGATGGCTTTCGGATTATTACTTGGCGGCGCGTGATACTGAAACGGGCGAATTCTTAACTGTGGGTAAAACGTTTAAGGGATTGACAGACGCGGAGATCATTGAAATGACGAGACGTCTTAAAGAGCTGGCCGTAAAGAGGGAGCATGGAAAAGTTATCGTCGTTCCAAGGATAGTAGTTGAAGTGGCCTACAACGAGATTCAGAGAAGCCCGAAATATGAGTGCCGCATGGCTTTACGGTTTGCGAGGATAACCCGCATTAGAGATGATAAAACTCCAGAAGAAGCAGATACAATACAGAATGTTAGGGAAATTTATGAAAAACAGTTTTTGAAAAAAGGCAGATATAAGACTGACTGACAGCAGAATAAAGGAGGGAACTATGTAAATGCCCAAGACTCAGAAAATTTCAATATACAAAGAATATTATGGCCGCCAAACCGTTTTGAGAGAGTTCGGCAAGAAAGGGCAAGAAAAGCTTGCGCAATCAAAGGTTGCAGTCGTCGGACTCGGTGGATTAGGAACGGTTTCATCACTTTATCTTACTCTTGCCGGCGTTGGAAACTTGCGTTTGATAGACCAAGATACGGTAGAGTTGAATAATCTGCATAGGCAAGTTTTATACAGCCCGGAGGATTTGAATTATCCGAAGGTCGAGGTTTCAGCGCGAAGGTTGGCAAAGGCTAATCCTCTTGTGAAAGTTGAGCCTGTTCCTGAAAATTTGAATGCACATAATGTTGAAAAGCTTCTCTCCGGAATGGACTGTGTTGTTGACGGCTTGGATAACATGCGAACACGCTATCTGGTTAACCGTACGTGTGTAAGACTTGGAATTCCTTACGTTTTCGGTGCAGCAATAGGAATTGAGGGAAACCTTTCCGTCTTTGCTTCACCTGAAACTCCATGCCTTGAATGTGTTTTACCAAGTATCGATGACGAATATATTTTGACATGTGAGGCTCGAGGTGTGCTCGGAGTTACACCTGGAATTATTGGAACAATGCAGGCTATGGAAACTATAAAGGTCTTAGCTGGAATGGGTTCTGCTTTGAAGGGCAAACTGATGATTTGCGACTTCAGCGACATGTACTTCACTATAATAGACATTTTTAAAAGAGACGGCTGTCCAGCGTGCCAAGGCAGAGTATCAGTCCCAGAAATGAAAGAAAGGCTCGTTTGGCCGTGCGGGCGAAATACAGCTAACATAAACCCGGAAAAACCACTGAGAATGACCCCTAACCAGGTTTATGAATCTATTAGGAAGAACTTCAAAGTACGGATAAAGTCCCAACTTGCAATAGTATTTGACTACAAAAATTTTGAAATCAGCCTATTCAACGGTGGACGCATGCTTATTAAGAATGTTAAGGATGGAGAATCAGCTTTAATGGTTTACCGAGAAATCAGAAAAAAGCTTGGCGGTAGCTGACAATGTATTTATTACAGTTCTAGAAATAAGTAGGGTGCCGGGGTGGCCGAACGGTTCAGGCGGTTGCCTGCAGAGCAGCTATATATGGGTTCAACTCCCATCCCCGGCTCCATAGCATAAACCCTCAGATTTTTGACGAACCCTCAGACACACTTTCGTTTCCCAGCGCGCGGACTCGTATTATACACCTTTCGATCGATCGAAAAGCAGAGTCTTTTGTGGGGGTTTGTGGAGGCAGTTTCTGTAATATCCAAAAAAAGTTATTTCCTCGAAGGTCTGACATCTTGTCAAACAATACATGGAAGAAAGGTGGTACAAAATCACACAGCGAAGTCTTTCTGAACAAACACACTGGGAAAAAGCCGCCAAAACCAGAATGGGCAAGTACCTAACAAAAATAGAAACCGACTTTGTTCTCAGGGCAATAGACCTTGCAGAGTGTAAGTTCATCCTAGATGTAGGCACAGAAGCAGGGAAGTTCTCGCTATTAGCTACGGAAAGGCAGGCAGGTGTCATAGGGATAGACATAGACTCCTACGGCTTAAGAAGGCTTAGACTGAAAAACAAACAAGTCGATGTTATTTTAGCCGATGCCCGAAGAATCCCATTGAAGGAAAAAGTTTTAGATGCTGTTTTTATGATTGAGGTTCTAGACTACATACCTGAACTTGAAACTGCACTGTTAGAATGTCACAAGACTCTGAGACCTGGATGTTCACTGGTTCCGTCGTTCGGCAACAAATCCAGTCTGAAGTCAAAGTTTAGAATGAAATCTTATCAGCATTCTTATGGTGAAGTGTTGTACAGCTTGAACAAGGTAGGATTCGAAGTTAAAAGAAAAACAGGGTATAATTGGCTTCCATTCAATCGAGTGTCTGAGAGTCCATTCATTCCATTGCTAGCGAGTTTTGAAAAATTATTTGGGCTGAGAAGGGTTTGCAAGTTTAGCCCGTGGGTTCTAGTATATGCGGTCAAGCCCCAGTGAAAGCCTTCAAACGTGCGTTAAAGTAACAATTTGTGTAAGACAGTAACAAGTTGTGATTAGCCCGCGTGCCAAGTCTTCAGCATGGAGAAGAGGGAACAAAAGAATGATACAACACCCCGACATAGCGAATATAGCATTCACTCGTAGAGCGCGCTTTTCCATGCAGTTCATAACTTGGTTCTGAATACTGAAGTATTGGAGAAAACAGACCTTAGAAGTCCCTTATCGGGAGATATCTCCCCTTGGGGTGAGGCGCAACCTCCATCTCGGCTCTAAGGGCCCTCCTCTTTTTTAAGAATAGAAAGTAACCACTGAGTTCAGAGGTCAAACCATCGTTTCACGTTACATATTTTCACGTTTGTGTTGATACTGATAAATACCAGAATTACGAGTTTAAAAGTAATAAGGTGGTGGTTTGTGCCGAAAGTCCTTGTCTTGTACTATGGTCGAACTGGAAACACTGAGAAATGGCAAATGCAGTCGCAGAAGGAGCTAGAGCGGTTCAAGGAGTCGCGGTGGAATTTAGCTACCATGTGCCCCCTGAGTCCCTGAGTGACTTTGACGCTATATTGGTTGGAGTTGCGGCCTACCATCATGATATGCCCGTTAGTTTCAAGAGTTTCTTTGAAGGTGTGGCTGTGAAAAACATTAACTTGAGAGGTAAAGTTGGTGCAGCATTTGGTTCCTATGGGTGGAGTGGTGAGGCGCCAAAATTGGTTATTGAGATTGTGAAAAACAAGTTCGAAATGAATGTAACTGAACCGCCACTTGTGATCAGATAGGCGCCAGATCAAGCTGGAATGGAAGAATGGAGAGAACTTGGAAGAAGAATTGCCGAAAGCCTTATTCATACGACTTGACATGGTGCGAAGGGTGGAGGCAAAAGTTTGAGTTCAAAGGATGAATTGGTAAAATTCATGAAAGAGCAAATCAAGACTGAAAACAGAATTGTGCAATCTTTAAACAAGTCCTTGGTAGATTTTGGAAATCCAGCTGTGAAAGGCGTTTTGAAAGGAATATCATTAGACTCTGTGAAGCATGCGGAAATGTACACGTCAGCAGTTGCCTTGTTAACGAGCGTTTCTAGGGCTCTGACACAGGAAAATCTCGATAAGCAAAAGGATCTGGTCGAAAAACACATACAGATGGAAGCAGAGCTCATACAAAAAATTAGCAAGATGCTGCCTAGCGTCAAAGACAGCAAAGTCAAGCTTCTCATAAACGCGATTTTGATGGATGAGAAGAGACATCATGAGCTCTTAAAGAAAGTGCTAGAAATCCTCGTGCGAGGAGAAACCATAACAGAAGCAGACTGGTGGGACATCCTCTGGAAAGATGTTCCATTTCACGGAGCACCCGGAGGTTAGAAGCTCGCAACAGAATTAACGCAAAGACTAATTGTTCCTTATTTCCCATATTTCATGATACTAACAGGATATGACGCAACACTACTCGCATATTTTTTGAAAGATTGAACTTGTGCTTATGGCGCATTCTCATCAAAAAATCGAAGTGTGATCGCCATACTTGAGAAAAAATCTACCTGGTAGAAGTCAAAATATTGATGATATCACTCTGTTTTTATCACGCATACTGGGCATGAATCTCTGGCATTTTCAACGCAAGCGGCCAAGTCGCTTTCAACTTCGCCTTCGCCCAAATGCTTCTTTCGATGTTCCTCAGCAATGCTGGACTTTCCGTCTTCAATGAGCTTGAACACTTCAGGGCACAGTGCCTCGCATACTCCGCATCCGATGCATCCTTCTCTATCAATGTGCAATTTCATTTTGCCCTCTCTCATGTTGTTTACTGTAAGTGACATTTAAAAATTTCAAAGTGCGCGTTGTCTGCATTCGCTGTAGCAGGTTTCTAGAATCATGGAAACATTTTTTCGAAACGATTATAAGACTTAGGTGTGCATTGTGCTCTGAAGCATGGTCAAGAAGCCCAGTTCTTGAGGCACATGGTTTTGGATGGTAAAAATGATGGTGGCTGCAAACGCAGGTCAAAAGAACAACGCAAAGAAGCCGACAGGCTGGGCGCAATCGGTGAGCAATGAAGAGCTTCTGTGCTTGCCCATTGATGATGTTCTTGCCGAGTTAAAGACATCTCGTTCAGGTCTCACTTCCGCTCAAGCAGAAGAGTTTCTCGAAATTTATGGCCACAATGAAGTGGCGAAAAGAGAGAAAAGGGCGGCGATAGTCAAGTTTCTCTTGCTTTTTAAAAATCCGCTAGTGGTGATACTGCTGTTCGCTGGCTTGATATCGGGCTTGCTGGGAGAAGTGGTGAACGCGGCGATCATCTTCATAATGGTCTTGATGAGCGTTATTCTCATGTTCTTCCAGGAATCTAAGGCTGAAAAGGCGGCAGATGAGTTGAAGGAAAGAGTTGCAACGACTGCGACAGTGCTTAGGGACAATGTTAAGAAGGAGATCAAGCTTTCAGATGTAGTTCCGGGAGATATAATAAATCTTTCTGCTGGCGACGTGGTGCCTGCGGATGGAAGGCTGACGAGTGCAAAAGACTTTTTCGTAGATCAATCCGCTTTGACTGGGGAATCTTTTCCAGTTGAAAAAACATCCAAGTCACTAACGGCAAAAGAAGCCTGTTCTGTTGGCGAATGGAGTAACTATCTTTTCATGGGCACTTCTGTAGTGAGCGGCACGGCCACAGCTGTTGTTGCAAAGACTGGAAACTCGACGGAATATGGAAAAATTGTGAAGAAGATCGTTGAAAGGAGGCCTGAAACCGAATTTGAAAGAGGTTTAAGAAGATTTGGATACATGATTATGCAGGTCACTTTTCTGCTTGTCTCGTTCGTCTTTTTAATAAACGCTGTGCGTTATGGAGGCGATCGTGTTTTGGAGTCTTTCCTTTTTGCGGTTGCGTTGGCTGTTGGATTGACGCCTGAACTGTTGCCGATGATCCTTTCGATCAACCTGTCGAAAGGCGCTTTGGCTATGTCGAAAAAGGGCGTTATAGTGAAACAGTTAGCCTCAATCCAGAATTTTGGCAACATGGATGTTCTATGCACAGACAAGACCGGAACGTTAACTGAAAATAAAGTTACGTTGATGTTGCATGTAGACATGGAAGGAAAGGACGATGATAAAGTGTTATTGTACTCTTTTCTGAACAGTCATTATCAGACCGGGCTTAAGAGCCCGCTTGACGAGGCTATACTTGCGCATCAAGAGGTTGATGTGAGCGGATACGAAAAAATTGATGAAGTTCCTTTTGACTTTGCGAGAAGACGGGTTTCAGTTGTTGTCGAGCACTTGAGGGAAAGATTTTTCATAACCAAGGGCGCGCCTGAAGAAATCATCAAGGTCTGCTCTTATTATGAGCTTTCTGGGAAGATATTTGATTTGGCAAGTGAAACGCAGAGGAAGATTGAGCAGAAGTATTATGATCTAAGTGCTGAGGGTTTCAGGGTTCTGGGCATAGCCTACAAGAAGGTCAGGGAAGAGAAGACTGTCTATTCAATCAACGACGAAAGTGACATGGTATTCCTAGGCTTTGTGGCATTCATGGATCCGCCTAAGGAAACCGCAAAAGAATCTTTGCAATTGTTCAAGAAGAGCGGCATAGAGCTTAAAGTTCTTACTGGCGACAACGAGCTGGTTACCAGAAAAGTCTGTGAGCAGCTTGGGTTTGAAGTTAAGGAGGTTGTTCTGGGAAATGACATAGGCAAGATGCATGACGATGCGCTTGCAAGAGTCGTTGAGGAGGCTAACATTTTTGCCAGAGTCACGCCGGCCCAAAAGGACAGGGTCATTAATGCATTGAAAACAAATGGGCATGTTGTCGGCTTTCTTGGAGACGGCATAAACGATGCTCCTTCAATGAGAGTCGCTGACGTCAGCATCTCAGTTGAGAATGCGGTGGACGTTGCCAAAGAATCAGCAGACTTCATCCTTCTACATAAGGATTTGAGAGTGCTCGAAGAAGGAGTTTTGGAGGGCAGAAAGACCTTTGGCAACACGATGAAGTACATTATGATGGGTGTTAGCTCGAATTTTGGAAACATGTTCAGTGCTGCCGGAGCATCCTTATTCCTAAATTATCTGCCCATGCTTCCGACACAGATACTTCTAAACAACCTCTTATACGACACGTCAGAGTTGGCCATTCCAACAGACAATGTTGACCCAGAATACATTGAAAAGCCGAAGAGACTGGACATTTCTTACATTAGAAATTTCATGGTCTATTTCGGGCCTATAAGCTCAATCTTCGATTTCTTAACATTCTACATAATGCTCTATATTTTTGATGCATGGAATAATGCGCCCTTGTTCCAAACAGCATGGTTTATCGAGTCTTTATGCACGCAAACATTGGTGATTTTCGCCATAAGAACAAGAAGATCGCCCTTCTTCAAGAGTAAGCCCAGCAAACCTTTACTGATCAGCAGCTTAAGCATAGTAGCCTTTGCAATATTGCTACCTCTCACGCCAATAGGTGACTTGTTCCAGTTTCAAGATCCCTCGCTCGGGTTCTTCCTGTTCTTGGCAGCATTCGTGGGCATATATCTGACCATGGTTGAAACTCTGAAAAGAGTGTTCTACAAGCGGTACGCTCAACGCCTAGAGCAAGTGATGGTCCCTCCAAGAGGTCCGGCATATCCAACTCCGACAGCGAGACTAACTCAAAACATAGTGGCAGTCATATGTCTTCGATCTGAAAGCGAGATTTCAATAGACTCACTCGTTGATGACCTTAAAGGCGTCGTGACATACCTGATCGATTCAGATCAGGCAGTCCACAGCCTACATCACTTACGTCGCACCGGACTCGTAGAAATCAATTGGCGCAAAGGCATAATCAAGCGTCAACCATCCATGAAAGATTATGTTGACAAACTTGCTAAGGGAGAGCTTTGGCCAAAAGTAGCAGATGACTGGCGCAGAATAGGATTATCAATCCAGACAAAATATCATCAGGTAAATCCCGAGTACCAAAAACTGGTTGTTCAAACATAGAACTGGAGAAGCATAAAGATAGATGCCAGCAGCTTCTCGCACATCAATTGGTTGAAGATCGGCTCAGAATTGCTCGGATACGCAGCATTTTATTGGTGATGATAGGTCTGAATGGCCACAGCAAGAAACGTTTAATAGGCTCTATGGGTTCATGCAAAAAAGGTCGGAAGCATGGTTAAGATAGTAGTCAATGCCAAATGCGTAAAAGAAAAGGACAAGATCTGCGTGGAAATATGCCCCGTATCAGTTTTCCGCGAGGGAAAAACCGCAAAGCCAGAAGTTGTGAATGAAGAAAATTGCATTATGTGCAGGACATGTCAGGTCAACTGTCCAAGCCAAGCCATAGAAATCATTGTCTAACTTTTCTACAAGGTTTCTATCAGCTGGCCTCTGCTGTTTTTTATTTCTACTGTTAGTTTTTCATTTGCTTGTCTTGTGGCGCATTTTATACATGGATCATAAGCTCGTATCACCATTTCTATTCTGTTAAGAAGTCCAGGCTTGATTTCGCCTTTGTGTATGAATTCTGTCGCAGCGTCTTTTACGTTGAGGTTTATGGCTTCATTGTTCACCTGAGTCGGTATTATCAGTTTCATTTGTTTCAATCGTCCCTCCCTCGTCAAGACGTACTCGTGGGCAAGCGTGCCCCTAGGTGCCTCAACTACTCCGATGCCTCTGCCGCCTTTTGGTTCAACTTTGACTCTTGTATCTGTGCGCGTTAAGCTTTCGTCTTTCAGAAGTTCCTGTGCTCTTTCACACGCATAAGTAAGGTCTATGAGGCGAGCATAGTCAAAAAGCAGAGTGGCGTGTGCTGGGTTTCCGAATTTTCTTTTGAATTCTTCTAATTCTTTTTTAGCAAGCTCAGTCGTCGCTTTGCTGTTTACGTTCATTCTTGCTGTTGATCCGACTTGCACGATTCCCTTCGGCCATCCCAAGGCCTTTAGGTAAGCGAATTTTGCATAGGTCCAGGAATAGGTCTTTTCTTCGAGATGTTCCATGTAGTCTTGTGCGGTAAACTCTGACATCGTTGCGCCCTCTGGGTCTATGATGCGGATTTTGCCGTCATAGAATTCCAGAGCATTGTCTTTTGTTAGTGCCATGTAATGGGTCTTGTAGTCTCCGGCTTTTTTGAAATCCGTCCAGTTCTTCTCGAATAGTTCTTTGCCAAGTGCTAGGGCTTCTTTTGTCGTTGTGAGAGAGTTTTCTGCTTCTCTCAGCAGTCCTTGCCTTTCTCTTTCTTTCAGGGGATTTATTATGCCGCCGGGAATTGTGGAGAGAATGTGGACTTCACGTTTTCCGATGATATCTAAGATCTTGGCTCCGAAGCTTCTCAAGCTTATTGCTCTCTTCCCTATGTCTGGTCTTTCTCGCATGATTTGGAAGATGTTTCTTTTTGAAGGGTCTTCTTCTATGGGAAAATAGAAGTCTGGAAGCGTTAGGAAATATATAACTAGTGAATGATTGTTGATTATCTGTCCCATTAACAGGAGTTCTCGAAGTTTTTTGGCCGTTTCAGTTATTTCTGTTTTATATATGCTTTCTATGGTCCCGACTGACGCGATTATGTGGGCTGTTGAGCACACGCCGCATATTCTTGAAATTATGAAAGGTAGCCTGTCTGCCTCCATTCCCCTCAAGAAGTAGTCGAAGCCTCGGATTTCAGTAGCGTAAAAATGAGCGTCTGAAACGTTTCCAAGTTCGTCAAGTACTATTGTGACCTTTCCGTGTCCTTCAATTCTGGTTGTAGGCGAGATGGTTATCTCTTTTCTACTGCTCAAATGACTTTCTCCCTCGCTTTGGAGCGTTCAAACTTTGAGAAGATGAAGGTGTGGAAGATGAAGGGGTTGCGGTAAAGCTCCTGTTTCACTTTTTCTTCTGGTATGCTGGTTCTTTTTGATATTACTTGGATTAGGAAAGCGTACATGTCTCTTGACCTGTACATTAGAGAATCGGGTGGGCCTCTGCATCCGAAGCATGTGAACCCAGCTCTTGGGCAAGGGGCACCGCAACCTTCACGTGTGAGAGAACCTAGGCAGACGAAGCCTTGGCTGACTAGACACAGTAGTGGGTCTGATTCTTTTTCGTATATTCCGTAGAGGCGGTCTAGTTTTGCGGGAATTATCTTTCTGTGGCATTCGGTGCAAACGACGCTTTCGTGGCGTAATGGCTGTTTTCCGCTGGTTATGTTTTTCAAAGTGTGAACTATTAGGAAGGGCATAGGTGGGCATCCTGGAATATAGTAGTCAACATCGACAAAGTTGCATATTGGATACATCAAGTCCTCCAGTTCTGGAAGTTTGGCTGTGTCAATCAGGGAGTATTCTTTTTCCAAGAGTTTCTTGAGAGAAAGCATGTTTCCTAGGCTCGTTATTCCGCCGTGGGTTGCGCAGATTCCTAGAGCAACGAGTGTTCGTGACTTAGCTCGCACTTCTCTGATTAATTTCTCATCGTCCTTGGTCCTGACTCCGCCTTCCACTATTGCCAAGTCAACGTTAGGAATCTCTTTCAGATCGATAAATGTTGGAGAATAGACAATTTCGAAGTCTCCTAGGAGAACTTCAAGCAAGGCTTCGCCAGCGTTCAAGAAAGATGAGACGCACCCGGCGCAGCAGGTTAAAGAAACTATGTTAACCTTCAAAGGCTTTTCACTCTCAGTTTTACAGAAACTCTGGAGGATGCCAGTGAATAATATGCTTAAGTTCCTTAAATTTTTCTGTCCCTTTAAAGCGCGCTGGAGTGTCCTTGGTTGGTGTATTTCTTCTTTTTTAGGAGAACTGGACTATCCTTCGTAAACGGGCAACTTAGTTTTGTTTGACAGGTTGTTTAACTGTCAAAGGGATGATTTCTTCGTCTTTCTTTTTCTTTCTTTTCGAATAGGTGTTTGGGGTCATTTGCTCGCTTGATCCTTCATGTTTTGCAAGTTGTGCTGTTGCTGAGGCTTCGACTGTTAAGTTGCACAACGCTTCTAGCATTAGGGCTATTTGGGCACCTTTTGCAGTTAATCTGTAGGAAGTGGGTTTCTTTCTTGTGAAGACCAGTTTTTTTCCTTTGAGCTTCCGAAGATACTTGTAGGTTCTTCTCAATGAGATTCCAGACTTTTCTGCAAGTTTTCGCGCAGGAATTCCATCCATGGGGATATTGTTATAAACACGGCTTTCGGTTGGCGAGAGTAATGATACTTCTGGGTTTCTTTTTGTTGCGAAGAAGAAGATGTAGTCCTTTTCCTTGCTTGTCTCGGATAATTCTGCTTTTTGCAGTCGGCTTAGGACTCGTGCAACGCTTTTTGATGGAATTATGCTTTTCAGATCTTCATAGGTTTTGGGTCCTTTCATGAGCTTGTCTAGGGTTATTTCTTCGTAGCATTCGGAGTGGGATGGTAGAATGTCTTCAAGATTATGGAAGTTTTTTACCAATTCGCTGATTTTGCAGCCGAACACAGTTGCATAATAGAGGTTGTGATCTTGACCTGCTAATCCAGCCTCTGTCAAAGGGTTGATATACTCTCGAATTATTGTTTGGCGGCTATGATCAAAGCCTAGTTTCTTTAGCCTTTGTTGGATGTGCATTATTGAAGAATGTTTTTTTGATATTAGTTCCAGTATTTGCAGTCTTCTCTTGTTTTTCAACGTGTTCAGCAGTTTTGTCCTGAAATTGGGGTTCTCTGTTTTTTCACGCAGTTTTCTGAATTGGTTCTTCAGTTTCCATGTTTTGCATCCTGTTACGCACGTGATTGGCGTTAGTGGGTTGCAGTTTTGGCAAGTTTTTTCGAGTATGTTCAGCAGGTCTGTTAGGCTTGTTTGTTTGTCTGTCCCTAGCACCGAGTTTGCATTGATTCTGGTTTCCATCGTCCATTGTACCTTCAAGCGTACGTCATGACAGGTTTGGGGAGAAAGGAGTGAGAGTTGCTCTCAAAATTTGGTAACGCGCTCCTGTCATGACATACGTCATAACCAATATGACATACGTCATCTTTATATACTTTTCCACTTAAACTAGATCAAACGGTGAGCACTAATTGATACTCCCCTGCGAGGTTGCTGTGAAATCCGTTATACCAGCAATCAAGGCCCTGATGGCAAAGGAACTCGTCGAAGAACATGGTTTGAAGCAAGATCAAGTGGCAGAAATCTTGGGCATCTCTCAATCAGCTGTAAGCAAATACTCCCGGAAGGTCAGGGGCTACGTAATAAAACTCGATGACGTAGCAGAGGTGCAGCCTTTAATAAATGACATGATTGTTCTGCTTATGAACCGAACATATCGAAGGACTGAATTCTTGGAGCTTTTCTGTCAGACATGTCTAGCTATTCGGAAGACGAGTCTCATGTGCGATTTCTGCCAGAAGTCAGACCCAAAAATCAAAATAGAAGAATGCGGCTTCTGTACTCTGATATTTCAGCGAAAATGAGGGGAGTAAAGATGTCTTCATTTGATGAAAAAGTTGTTCTTGACATTCTGGAAAAAGTGAGCAAAAGTGTTGTTAACATCAGCACAATCAAGCTTGTCCATTCCATGTTTTATCAGGTTGTTCCTGTGGAGGGCATGGGTTCCGGAACGGTTATTGACCCGAAAGGCTACGTTCTGACCAATAATCATGTGGTGGGTGGAGCGGAAAAAATAGGGGTAACCCTCTGGGACGGCAAAGTCGTAGAGGGAAAAATAATAGGTTCATGCGCGGTGCACGATACAGCCGTTGTCAGAGTTGATAAGCAGGGACTGTCCGCTGCCGAGCTTGGTGACTCCGACAGGTTGAGGGTAGGTCAAAGAGTTTATGCAATTGGAAATCCTTTCGGTTTGGCAGGCGGTCCGACAGTAACCTCAGGAGTGATAAGTGCAGTAAACAGAACAATAGAGTCTCAAAGGGGACTTGTGGAGAATCTTGTTCAGACCGATGCTGCTATAAACCCTGGAAACAGTGGCGGTCCACTGGTGGATCTTGAAGGAAGAGTCATTGCGATAAACACTGCGATTATCCCGTACGCTCAGGGAATAGGATTTGCGATTCCAATAAATTCTGCTAAGAAATGCACGGGTGAAATGATAAAAGACGGGATTTCTGCAAGGCCTTGGCTTGGAATAGTGGGTTTAAGCATTACTGAAGAGATATCTCGGTACTATGACCTGCCTGTGGATCGGGGGGTATTGATAACAAAGGTTACGGATGGAAGCCCAGCGCAGCATGCAGGAATAATAATGAGTGACATAATTTTGAAAATGGGCGACGTTGAAGTCGGCAGCATTGAAGACTTGCTGGGCGAGATTCACAAGAGGAAGGTTGGGGAAAAGGTAAGAATAACAGTTTTCCGGAGAGGCTTTGAACAGTTCTTCGAGGTTACCTTGAGCAAAATGCCCTGAAATATCTGACCGTGCTCCTAATAGAATACGTTTGCGGGATGTAAAGTGTCTTCGGTGCAAGAGACAAGAGAAAGACCTAGCCTTTCAGTGCTGGCTTTAGCTTTCTTTGTGATCTCTTTTGTAATCGCTAGGGTTTTCACAACGATAAGTCCTGACACTGTCTTGGTTAGGGGCAGCCTTCACATTCACCATTTTTGGTACGGTTTAATCATGCTTGCCATAGGCGGTTGGTTGGGAATCAGTTACAATGATGTGAAGATTGACCGATTGGCAGCGATTCTTTTCGGCGCTGGCGGCGGTCTCATTGGAGACGAGATAGGTCTTTTGCTCACGCTTGAAAGTGAAAATTACTGGGCTGGAATCACTTACACGTTTGTTATTATGTTCGTGGCTTCTGCGTCAATTCTGATTTTGATAAACAGATACTATAAACTCATTCAGACGGAATTTGCTGAATTCCTAAAGAGTAATGCAAGTCTCTATTTCGGTGTTTTTCTCGCCGCAGTATCAGTAGCGTTCATAATAGAGACGGATAACATTGTTATACTTACTGTCTCAAGCTTGATAACAATAACATCGTGCATATTGATTTTAGCATACCTTGTTCGACGATTTAGGGCTAGGCATTAGAAAAGACTGAACTTGTGTCCGCTTTTCTTTTTCATCGAAAGCCTAAAAAAGTAATTATATATTACCCTTCACGCATGAAATATTCTTTGAAAATTGGTTCTGCATGGGGCATTCCTATTGAGCTTCACGTGACCTTCATATTGTTGATGATCGCTGTGTTTGTTCTCACGTATCCTGAGCTTTATTTTTTTGCTCTTATGCTGTTACTGTTTGTCTTCGTTGTTGCTCATGAACTTTCACATTCATTGGTTGCGAGGCATTACAAGATAAAAGTGCGAAAGATTGTGCTTTACCCGATCGGCGGCGTATCAGAAATCGAAGAGATTCCAGAAAATCCACGAATCGAGTGGCGGATGGCCATTGCTGGACCTCTTTCAAGCTTTGGCATCGGTCTTGTTCTGCTCGGTTTGAATCTGGCTGTGCCCGTAGCAGTGGCAGGCACAATTTATGGAAGTTTCACGCTTGACTTGGCATCACTCAACATATTTCTAGGCGCTTTTAACCTGATTCCTGCCTTTCCTATGGATGGTGGGAGGGTTTTCAGAGCTCTTCTCGCTGAGCGTGTGAAGTTTTCAGATGCGACCAAATATGCTGCTTTTATCGGTAGGTTCCTTGGCATAGTCATGGTGTTTTTCGGTATTTTCAATTTTTGGCTGGTCGTCATAGGCGTGTTCATTTACATTGGTGCGAGCGAAGAGGCCGAGCAGACAATAGTTTCTACGACTATGGCAAGGGTTCGAGTCAAAGATGTTATGTATCCTGAAGTAGCGGTAGTGAAGCCTGAAACGACTCTCGCAGATGCGTTGGAGGTGATGTTCAAGGCGAAGTATCACGACATTCTGGTTGAGAAAGACGGGGCTTTTCATGGAGTTGTGACTTGGGCTGAAATTATGAAGGTTAAGCCGGAGCAGAGAAGCGAGTTCAAGGTGGAACAGATACCTGCGAGGCAGGTTTCAGTTTTTTCTGATGAATCAATCCTTGAAGCCTACAAGATTATGAGTCGGGAAAGAATAGATCTTGTCCCTGTGGTTGACAGAGCCGAGCCTACTAAGGTGGTGGGTGTTGTGACTGGTGAAAGCGTGTCTTATGCCATCGAAAAAGCCAAGTCTCTTCGCTGAAACGTTTAATACGTTTTATTTGCTAAATCAGTTGAGGCGTGGCCAGTTATGGAAGGTATTTCAGAAGTTAATGCGAACAATTGGCAGCAAGAAGTTTCACAGTCTGCCATGTTGACCGTTGTCTATTTCTGGCATAACCAGTGTCCTTGGTGTTCAAGGCTCAGTCCGATATTCAATGAGATAACTGAAGAATATAGGGGGAAGATCAAGTTTGCAAAATTGAACGTGCTTGAGAATCCGGCCAATCGGGAAATAGCGAGCAATTTTGGAGTTATGAGCACTCCGACTTTGCTGTTCTTGTGTGGAGGAAGACCCGTGGGGCAGATTGTTGGTCTCATGTCTAAAGAAGATTTGGAAAAAGCAATGGACGACATGCTTTCAAGGCACAGGCAATGCTTAAGTCAGAGCACAGAATTAAAACCTGCCTACATTGTATGAAACCATAATATTGATGGAACAAAACATCGAGTAAGCATTAATTCCTAGATTGATTAGGTTTACTTGTTGCACGCCTCGGAAAAGGGGAGATTCCAGTTTAGACATTAACTGTTTTATACCATTTTGCAGCTGATAAGAGGCAAGTTCGATATTGAAACAAATTACACCATCGGCTGTGTTAGTAACTCAGCAGTTGCTGTAAAGCAATGGCTCAATCGCTCTAGTTGATCTAAGTGTATATGATCTATAATACCGCATCATTTCCACAAGTACGGTTGCTTTCTTTTTGTTAATCTATAATCAACAACTAAAAAATATGGGATTTGGCAGAAATCTGCCATAGTATTCTATTTTTTCTTTTTTCCGCCCGCTTTCTTCTTTATTTTTGCGCCCTTAGGCACGACAGCAACACCATTTAACCAATGAGTCACCAATCATATTTAAAATTTTCCAAACATGTGTCTTTTTGACGCTCGTGGAAAAAGTCATCCAAAAATGGCCGCTGATAATAAGTTAGGCATTTTTCAATCCAGTTATGGGAAAAGCGACGATCGATCGACACTGTAGATTGTGCCAAAATTCCTTTTTTCTTTCTCAATGAGCAAAGCGGGTGTTGGCCCCTTGTGATCAAAAGACCTCTCCAAAAACGCTAATTCACGATTACACAAATGTTAGATAAAACATGGCAAGTCAGAGAGAGTCATCGTCTAGAATAAACCAAGATTTCAGAGGTGATGTGTCCCGCATTCTCCCATTTTTCACAAAGACGCAGTACATTTAAAAACTCCTGAACCAAACTAGATGAGATGTGGTTGCAGATGAAGGGAGTTAAGATGTTTCCTTCACGCGAATATGAACACCCTAGAAAGCTGGTTGGCACGACGGTAAAAGTCGCAGCCGGCCAAATCGACACCAGCACTCCTCCGAAGTTAGAGAAAGTTTATGATCTTCTGGAATCCATCGCATTAAGTGGAGCATCTCTTGTTGTTTTCCCTGAGCTCTGCCTGACAGGTTTGAATAAGAACTTGTCAGAAACAGTGCCTGGCCCAAGCACAGAAGCACTGGCGGCTAAGGCGAAGGAACTCGGGATCTTTGTTGTCGTTGGTCTCCTCGAGAAACATAGGCAAAAGTTCTACAACACCGCGGTTCTGATCGGGCCGGAAGGCATTGCTGGCAAGTACAGAAAAATACACCCTTGGTATCCTTCAGAGTATCCAGTACCTGTGGAATGGGGTGATCTTGGCTATCCAGTCTTCAACACGAATATCGGCAAGATCGGAATGCTGATCTGCTATGACGTTTGGTTTCCAGAACCTGCAAGAATACTAGCTCTGCAAGGTGCTGAAATCATAGCAGTCCCGATAAAAGCTTCCCTTCGTTCCGCATTTGATTATATTCTTAGGACTAGAGCTTTGGAGAACCATGTTTGGATTGTAGGTGCAAACGGAATTGCAGTAGCAGAAGCGGGAGGAATGGCTTGGAAAATAACAGGTTTGAGTCAGATTGTGAGTGTCTATGGGGAAGTCTTGGCGCAAGCTGGCTCTGAAAAAGAGGAAACAATTTATGCAGACATTGATGTGAAGGCCGCAACTCATGACAAGCAGCTTCTGCCAGGAGCGGAATGGGAAAAAACAGACTTATTCTGGGAAAGAAAGCCGGAGACTTATCATATCATTCTTAACAAATGACCTGAAAAACTGTTAGCTCTGGTCGACGAACAAGAGTAAAGCTTTGGCCAGAGAATATGTGATTTCGATCCGCTGATCACTCATACGCTTGCTTTCACTTTTTTCTTCCGCAACCTGATCATTAGGCTTGTCCATCTTCAACTCGCGAGTATGTCCCAGATGGAGCGAGGTAGACCTTTTCTGGCAAAAAGCAAATCAACAGCCATACTGCGCCTGCTTAGCGCGCCACGAAGCGCAACCGTCCAATATAAACATCTTTTAGGAAACCGAATATTGCGAGTCATCTCAACATGGAGTTCGCACACACGGAACTGAGAATGCTGTCAAGCGATGCTACGGATTTTCCGGTCTGCCTGACCGTAGCGCGCTTATTGACACGTTCTGTATAACATAAACCTAAGCGGTCCAATGTTGCACTTGATTTAGCCTTCATGCCGTTTCTTATAGATAAACGTGTCAAGAAAGGAGAGTAAAGATATCTCCAAAGGTGAACCCTCAATAACATAGAGGTTTTGATGAAAGAAACAGTTGGCAGGCTGTTTTATTCACTTGTATCCGCACCAATCCACAATGGTCAGTGCAATGACCTTTGCGGTTTCCACAACAGACTCCAAATTCACATGCTCATCCGTCGAGTGAAGATTGAGACCTCGCGGGCCTAAAGTGATCGCTGGAATATTGGCGTAACGCACGAAGAACCTTGTGTCCAGTCCTGCTGCCCCTCCGACAAGCATTGGTTTCCTTCTTGTTACGTCTTTGACCAGTTTGGCTACAGTCTGAACAAACGGGTGCTGCGGATCTTGCTCATGTGGTTCAGCCCGCCAACCAAACCATTCAACAATTGGAGGATGGTCTCGCAGCCAAGGATCTCGTTTCGCAACCTTTTCAATTGTACGCTCAATTTCTCTTTTAACATTTTCCAGCTCTTCGCCTGGTGGCCACCCGATTCTGCTTTCCAGTTCAGCCCAGCCAGCAACTGTTGACGGCCAGTCGCCGCCGGATATCTTTCCGATGTTGATCGTTGTGACGCGTCCTTTCATTTCAGGAGAAGTTTCCGCTGGAGCGTATCTTATCGTAGTTTGCCTTTCTTTGTTAAGTTCAGTTAAGGCTTGATGAATCTTCAGGATCTTGTCTATGGCATTCACACCGAAATGAGCGGTAGCAGCGTGCGCCGGCTTGCCCACGATTTTGACCCTAAAATACATGACCCCTGCACTGGCAATTCCAATGTTGCAGCCATCGGTAGGTTCAGGATTGATCGCTGCGTCCGCACGATAACCCTTCAAGATTGTGGCAAGGGTTCCGCCTATACCACCATCCTCTTCCTCTATTGTGGTTGCAACTGTAACGTCTCCCTTGAGCCTAATCCCGGACTCCAGCACACATTTCAGTGCATAGACCATTGAAGTGACTCCTCCTTTCATGTCAGCAGAACCTCGACCGTACAGTTCGTTGCCGACGATTTCAGCACCCCAAGGGTCATGCTTCCACTCTGTCACAGGCTCTGGAGAGACAACATCAACATGTCCAGCCAACATGAGGGATTTGCCTTGACCGCCGCCTTTCAATTTTCCCACAACATTAGGTCTTCCCTTATAGCCAAATTTGGTGTACGACGTGGTCCTGAAATATGCCGGATGCTTCTTAAGCTCCTTAAAGTCGGGCTCCCATACATCGACGGCTAGACCCAAGCCCCTGAAGGTTTTCTCCATAAACTTCTGAACATTCCCTTCCTTCCCTACAACACTCGGGATCCTCACAAGACTCTGGAGAAATCCAATCATCTCCTCTCTTCTCTCGCTGACTTCTTCCAAAATCTTGGCTTTCAATTGAGAGTGTTTTTGCACTGCGCTCTTCGATGAAGACTTATCGCCAAACCCCATGCGTTCACCTTTACATTGCTAATGTATTGGTGCTTGAAATTTAAGAATTGCCATAAGTTGACGAAAAAGGCTGTTTACAAAAGCGCGTGGAAGCATTCAGATCAGGTAGGCGAGAATGACATACATGACATAGGCTAAGAGGATCAGACCGCTTGTCATTCTGATTTTGGTTTTATGCCTGTAAGTGCTTCTCGCAAGTTTAGATATGGAACCAGTAAGGGCTCCGATAAAGAAGAACGGGATAATAGCTCCCAAACAGAAAACGAAGAAGATAAGCGGCAAAACCTGAGGAGAAAGCAGAGGCAGAACAGCAACGAAGATCGGCGCCAAACAAGGATCAAGAAAATAGAAAAGAAACCCCAGCAAGATAATCCCACCGTAAGAGAAAACATATCTCTTAGCCAGTTTTCTGACAAAAGGTTTCGTCTCCAACGGACCTTTAAGAAGTCCAAGCAAATTAAGCCCGAAGATAATGGCGAATATGCAAACAACCCACACCAAAACAGTCTGAAAACCCTTCAGCGAAAGAAACATTAGCCCGACGATTAACCCCATAGAAACAGCAGCAGAAACAAAACCTATCCCGAAAACTACGACCTGCAGCATGCTATGCCTAAAATTAGATGCCTTTCCCACAGTGTAGCTGAGCACAAAAGCCAACAGCACAATTAGGCATGGGGAGAATGTCTCAAAAAAACCAAACAGGAAAGCTGTTGCAAGAACAAGCATTAGAGACTTTGAAGGTGGCGCCGAGGGGAGAGAGTCGTTCAAAATGGCTTCAATGACCTGTCTTATGTAAGTCTCATTAAAATCGTCACCTACGGATGCTAGTTTACCCTCTATGGCAACCGCGTAAAGAGGGTTGATACTGATATTGTATTGCTGCTTTTTCTCTATCCCTTCCTCAGACGTGATATCGATCCATTTGAAAACGACTCTATCCTGATAGTCTCTACAAATGCGGTCCATCGTCCGGTTCTTGGCCAAGAAATCCTGGTAAAGCCTCAGCAAAGAAGGACACACTTCGCAGTAACTGCGCGGATCCCAATAAATAAATTCCACAGTAAACTGCTCATAAGAATAGGTAACCTCGACAAACAGCATCAAAAGAGAAAGACTGAACACCAAGATCGCATTTCTCAGCATTTACATTCTAACCATATGAAATCGTGTACGCTGCAAAATATAAGCATAAAGACACTGCCATTCCAGAAACAGGAAGAAGATTATTCAATTATGAAAAGGAAAAGTTTTTTTTGGCAATATACCTGCGTCGCAACTTTAAATAAGCGTTTGTATCTCTCTAGACAAATAAATCGAGGTTTCGACGCAAGCTTGTCCAGTTTGAAGAAAAATACTGAATACGATTCGAGCAAGACTGGACTTTACCTTAATGCTGCGGTTGTTGTATTTGCAATCATTTTCACGGTTGCAGCTCTTGTAATGACGCTCAATTTCATGCTGTTAATGCTCTATTTTGGGCTGTCTATTGCTGTAACCTTGTTGATGTACAAGATCAAACTCTTACTTGCATCGAAAATGCAAGGACAATTACCTGATGAGGAACAAACCGAAAACAAGGCCCGCATAATCAAATGGAATTCAATACTGATTCTGTCAGTTGCAATAACAATCGCTCTGATCCTGCCCGTGATTCTAGTTCTCGTTCTCGATCCTGCTTCTTGGTTTGTAAGTTTTACGAGCATTGCTACAGGAATGGGGCTTTCGGAAATCGTTCTGTACCGATCTACTATGAACCAAGGTTCTGGTAAGGACACGTTATGAATATGAACACTTCTTTCACAGAGCATTGCAAATCGCCTTGATGCTACTGTCTATTACGCGTGCTACTCTCAACAGACAACTCTCTCAGGAGTGAAATAACGTGACTTGATTTTTCTGATGGAACAGTCCCATGAAATGATCAAAAAGACCAAATTTCGTATTCCGCTGTCCTTTTAAGGCTGGCTAAGGCTCAGTAATAGCTCGTTTGAACATGAAATTGACCGCAACCTTTTTCTGTTGAATATTTGGCTTCATTTGAGAGAAGAATCACGTGAGAGGTTGAAGATGTTCGCTGATTTGATTTTGGTGAATGGTACAGTGTTGACTTTGGATTCAGCAGACAGCACAGTGGAAGCTGTCGCCATCAAGGACGGAAAGATCGCCAGAGTTGGGACGTCTAAAGAGATAAGAGAAGTTGCCGGAAGGAAAACCAGAATAATAGATTTGAAAGGAAAGACTGTGGTTCCGGGACTGATAGATGCTCATCAACACCTGTGTCATGGTGCGGAGCATTTGATGAGCGTGAACTGTAGCTCTGAAAGTGTCAAGTCTATTTCTGATATCATCAAGAAAATAAGCGAAAGAGCTCACGAAACGCCCAAAGACGAGTGGATTAGCGGAGTAAGTTACGATGATACACGATTGGCTGAAAAGAGGCATCCAAACCGATGGGATTTGGACAAAGCAACCACAGAGCACCCAGTAATATTGACTCATGTGGGCGGCCATACCGGCGTATTAAATAGTAAGGGACTGTGGTTGGCAAAAATCACAAAGGACACTCCGGACCCGGTAGGTGGTCATTTTGAGAAGGACCCAAAGACCAATGAACCAACAGGCGTGGTGCATGAAGCCGCTTTGACAGCATTATCGTCCTCTTCTGAAGATGAACAGCCAATCATTCCACCAGTGAAAAAAGAGGAACTTGTGAAGGGCATGAGACAGTTAATGAAAATGTATGCCCAAGTCGGCTTAACTAGTATTGTAGACGCATGGGTGACGCCACCTGCCATTGAAGCATACATGGAACTGCTTGGACGCGATGAGCTGTCCGTACGAATCTATATGTGCATCTGGTACGAGTACCTGCCTGAGTTAAAGAGGCTAGGTTTTCACACAGGTTTTGGAAACGAGTATCTCAAAATAGGTCCTATCAAAATCATTGCAGATGGCGCCATGGCTGGACGTACAGCAGCCTTATACAAGCCCTATACGGACAACCCGAACTCCTACGGCATTCTGGCTGTCGATGTAGAAACGCTAGACGATGTAGTCTCTGAAGCCCATAAGGCCGGTTTCCAACTCGCAGTGCACGCTAATGGAGACAAAGCTATTGATTTGGCGTTGAAGGCCTATGAAAAAGCCTTAAAGGAGTTGCCGAAGGAGAATCACCGACACAGAATAGAACACTGTTCAGTTGTGAACCCTGAGACTATAAAAAGAATCAAAAGACTAGGCGTCACTCCAATACTTTTCGCCGCTTATCCGTATTATCACGGTGAAAAACTAATCCCAGCCTTTGGACCTGAAAGAGTACGTTGGCTCATGGCTTACAGGTCTTTTCTCGATGAAAATGTGAAAGTTGCAAGTCACTCGGATTTTCCCTGCTCACCTTATCCCCCCTTGCTTGGCATGCACAGTATCGTAAACAGAGTGACCATGGGAGGGAAACCCTTTAGTCCAGAGCAACGCATCACGCCTAAAGAAGCCCTGCGCACATACACGAATTACGCAGCCTATTCAACATTCGAGGAAAAAATAAAAGGCTCAATCGAACCGGGAAAGCTGGCCGACCTCGTCGTTCTATCCGAAAACCCTCTAACAATATCACCCGAAAAAATCAAAGATATCAGTGTGGAGACAACCATAGTAGGCGGAAAAATCGTCTACCAGAAGCGGTGACGGCACTAGAATACCGCCCAGATGTGCGTGTAATCCGAAGAAAAGGACTAGAAGGAAGGATGAAAGAAATCGTATTCTATGCACTGATATTTAGTGGTGCCACACACCGCCCTGGGTTTTCCTATAAACCCTGTTAAGACCGATCTATTTTCCGTTCTTTCATTATGTGATATATTCCGTGAAAACTGCACCAAGTGGCAGACTGAAAAGATCTGAGTGCAACTAATGTTGTTCAAAGGAGTGAAATACTTCTAGGAACTTTTATGTCCTATCAAACAGACATTTCTGTGACTAGTACTCATCGTTTCTAATTCTCTAAAAATATTATGATTGGCTTCTTGATATAAGATGCTGGAACTTTCTCAAATCATCTATTATTGAATAGACCTGTCGGGCCTTGCGGCATACTGACAAGTCAACGTCCTTTACTAGCACTCCTTCTTCGCGAGCAAGCTTCAAGACCGATCCATAGAAAGGCAAGGCAATTTGAGTGTGGCCAGATAGTTCATCAGAATACCCGTCTAGTCGCCAAATTCCGCAACCATTTACAAAAACAAACGCCATTTCATTTTCAATTGCCCTAGCACTAACACATGAGTCTATAAATATCGACTCGGTGCTAAACCCCAGCTCAGAATAAATTGGATTATCTCCTTCCGACCAGAAAGCAGGACAGAAGACAACATCAGCCCCCTTAAGTGCGAGCTCCCTAGTTATTTCAGGAAAAGCCAGATCCCAACAGATTTCAATACCTATTGTTCCAAACTTCGTGTTGAATACAGGGATCTCGCGTCCCCTTTCAATGTAGTTCTTCTCTGATTGCCAAAGGAATATTTTCCTGTACTTTCCCAGTATATCTCCATTGGGTGAAATGAGCAGAGATGTGTTGTAGTATTTTTCTTGTTCTTTTTCGACAATAGACCCCATTACTACGTATAAATTGTTTTCCATAGCAAGTTTACTAAAAATCTCTGTGTATTTGCTTGGTATATGTTGGGCAAATTTACTGATGGATTCTCTTAACGGACCAGTTATGAAAATTTCTGGAAAACAAACCATATCTATTTCCTTCCTGGAAGCTCTCTCTAGCAATTGAAGCGTCTTCTGGATGTTTCTCTCGGGATTTAAACATTCTATACTCATCTGCACTGCGGCTATTCTTACCATTGTTTATTCCTGATTTGATTTACAAGCTTGAAAATAATAGACTTTCTGTTTGAAAGAAGCCTCGGAAGAAGGCCCTAGTACTGCCAGAGATACTGGATGATCACATTTAAATGAGGACAAGGAGAAATTCCGGACAACTAGTTCATTCTAACCTGTGGATTTCAAACTCCAGCTTTTTCCCATTTATGTTCAGAATACATAATCTGAAGAGCCGCAATTTTTTCGTGCGTTTACAAGGTTGGTCAAACTGAATCAGCCAATCTTCCGCAAACTATAAAATCAGATATTATGCACATTCTTGGTCACAATAGAAGAACATGCGATTCGCGTCCAGTCTGGTGATTTAAACGAAGGGTCAAAGCCGTCATCGTTTCGCAAAAAAGGAAGACTTGGTTACATACTGTGGAGTATATTGTGGTTGTTGCACCAGATGGGTTGAAAATGCGACATTAGCACGTCTAGCTGCTGCTATGGCAGAACTGGCGGATGCACACGGCTTCCACTATTGGATGCCGAGTGAAGTCAAAGAGTTCGACTACGAAGAGTTTAGGAAGGCACTCGATTTCTTTAGAAAAGACAGTTGGTTAATCTGTCACAAAAGTTGCAGGTTTGGAAATGGAAGACCTGAATGCGAAATAAAAAGCTGTTGCAGGAAACGTGGGCTTGACCTATGCTTTGAATGCAGCAAATATCCATGCGCCATCGTCAAAAATGACAAGGGCATAATTGAGAGAGGCAAGGAGTATAGGAAACTTGGAAGAGAGAAGTGGCTTCAACAACAAGTTGAGAAAGCCAGTAAGGGATATGAGAACCACACTAAAAAGTGCTACTCGCTTTCAATAACGGAAAAAAGGGATTGAATCCTGGATTCTGCTGAATCGTCATGAGCTTTTGAAAAGTGATTTTATCTTCATTTTACGGTTGCTTCTCTTTTCTGCCACTTTCCTGAAGGCTCTTGGTATTGTGGCAAGTAGCGATGCCGACTGTTCTGCTATGTCCAACCAGAATTTGCTGGCTTTCTCCTCGAGTTCCATGGCCTTCCTCAAAGCATCTGAATAACTAGTGCCCTCTGCCAAGGTCGTTTCAAATTTGTAATCGTTCAAGTTTAGTCCCTTGAAAGAGAAGCATGCCTCAATAGCGTCTGTTATTGTTTCTCTATAGGTGCGAGACACAAAAATCTTGTTATCAATGCTTTCCTTGGCAAAAGAAAGGAACAAGTCCTTGCTCTGCCCATATCTTTTGGCTAACTCCTCGTAGAATCTGGACGAGTCCTCCTCAAGCTTTTCGGCAAAATTGATGACCGCAGAAGCCGTTATGCTTGGTTTCTCCATCCTAGAACCACCTTTCAATGACAACCTTGCTCTCTGTAAAGAAGCGGATTGCCTCTTGGCCCTGCCCATGCAGCACACCAAAGAAGGAGTTTTTCATTCCACTGAACGGAAAGAAAGCCATCGGCGCAACCAAGCCTATGTTGATGCCTATGTTACCGCATTGGACGTTGTACCGAAAATCTCGAGCCCATTTACCGTTTGAAGTGAAGATGGCCGCCGAATTTCCGAAAGGATTACGGTGAATAGTTTCTATAGCCTCATCGAAAGTTCTGACTCTCATAATGGATGCTACAGGTCCAAAGATTTCGTCTCTGCCAATAACCATATCTGGTGCAACGTCTTCGAAGACAGTTGGATTGAGAAAACAGTCGTGAGGCCATTTTCCAGCCAGTTCTATTTTTCTGCCGTCAAGTCTTAGTTTTGCGCCCTCTTCTACGCCTTTCTGTATTGCTCCCGCAACTCGCTCCTTCTTCTTTTTGTCTCTCAGAGGTCCCATTTGAACAGACTCATCAAGTCCATAACCAACTTTAATCGTTGATGCCACGCTTACAAACTTGTCCACGAATTTGTCATAGAGTGCTTCATATTGATGTTCGCTGAGTCCTTCGCCGACCACAACAAGATTAGCTCCTGCTAAACATCTTTGGCCAGTATTGCCGAAGAAAGAAGTCATGCATGCCGCTATTGTTTTTTCTATGTCGGCATCTGGCATCAAGACTAAGAAGTTTTTCGCGCCACACTGAGAGATGACTCTCTTACCAGTTTCGCCGCATCTTCTGTAGATAACATCCTTACCTACAGGAGTCGAGCCCACAAAGCATATGCCATTAATGCCAGGGTGGTCCAGCATGCCGTTCACAACGTCCCGTCCGCCGTTCACTACATTCCACACTCCGGCTGGAATGCCGGCTTCTTCGGTCATCTCTGCTATTTTGGCTTGGCTGATAGGATCTTCGCTTGAAGGCTTAACTATGATACAGTTGCCGGCGGCCACAGCATATGGCGCAAACCATAGAGGTACCATGAACGGAAAGTTAAAAGGTCCTATTATTCCAAAAACTCCTAATGGCTGCCTAATGACGTATTCGTCGATGCCTGCAGCAACATCTTCCAAGTTGTAACCCATCATCAAGGATGGAATTCCAGCTGCGACCTCAACGTTTTCGATGCCGCGTCTTGTCTCTCCCCTAGACTCGTCAATGGTTTTCCCGTGTTCCATTGTCTGGATTCTACTCAGTTCCTCGAAGCGTTCCTCCATTAGCTCCCTTAGCCTCAAGAGGCATCTCGCCCTCGCAAGTGGAGGAGTACTTCTCCACTCAGGAAAAGCTTCTTTAGCTGCTTCTACAGCTGCGTTTATTTCTTCTTTAGTTGAGATGGGAACCTTTGCTATCACCTTGCAGGTTGCAGGATTTACAACTTCTATGAGTTCTCCCTTTGACTCAACCCATTC
>Ga0172366_10000584_pt1 | contig 26797 bp, 20 predicted proteins | sample LakKivSesite69cm_FD_114533 | JGI IMG/M metagenome (GOLD analysis project Ga0172366, IMG submission 114533) | Sediment microbial communities from Lake Kivu, Rwanda - Sediment site 69cm | ecosystem: Environmental > Aquatic > Freshwater > Lake > Sediment | place: Rwanda: Western Province, Lake...
ATATTGTAGAAAATTTAGCCATTGAAAGAGCTAAAGAAATATTTAAAGCTGACCATGCTAATGTTCAACCACATTCTGGCTCACAGGCAAATATGGCAGTTTATTTTAGTGTCTTAGAAGTAGGAGATACCATTTTAGCGATGAACCTTTCTCACGGAGGACACCTTACCCATGGAAGCCCGGTAAACTTTTCGGGAAGATTTTTTAATATTATTCCTTATGGTGTAGGAAAGGATACGGGTAGGATTGATTATGATAATTTAAGAGATCTTGCTTTAAGGCATAAACCTAAGATGATTGTAGCTGGCGCAAGTGCTTATCCGCGAGAAATAGATTTTTCTGCTTTTAGAGCAATTGCTGATGAAGTAGGGGCATATATAATGGCTGATATTGCCCATATTGCTGGATTAATTATAGCAGACCTTCATCAAAGTGCTACTCCCTATTGCCATTTTGTCACTACTACTACTCATAAAACCTTAAGAGGACCGCGAGGTGGATTAATTTTATGTAAAGATGAGTATGCCCGTATAATTGATAAAACTATATTCCCCGGGTTTCAAGGTGGACCGTTGATGCATGTAATTGCTGCTAAGGCAGTATGTTTTAAACAGGCAATGACTGCCGAATTTAAAGAATATCAAAAGCAAATTATTAAAAATGCAAAAGAATTAGCTAATAAATTAATTGGGTTAGGATACAATTTAGTGTCTGGCGGGACAGATAATCATCTAATGTTGGTAGATTTAAGAAATAAAGGGATTACTGGAAAACAAGCTGAAAAGGCGTTGGAAGAAGCCGGAATTACAGTTAATAAAAATACGGTTCCTTTTGATACTCAAAGTCCTATGATTACTAGTGGAATAAGAATTGGCACACCAGCAGTTACTACCAGAGGGATGAAAGAGAAAGAAATGATCATAATAGCGGAGATGATTAGTCGAGTTCTAAATAATATAGAAGACCAGAAGATAAAAGAAGAAGTAAGAAAAGAAGTTAAAGATTTTAGTAAAAAATTTGTATAAATTAACCAAGGCGAACAGGAGGGGATATTTTGATATCGACTAGTGATTTTAAAAAGGGGTTAACCATTGAACTTAAAGGAGAAATATATAACATTGTTGATTTTCTTCATGTAAAACCAGGTAAAGGTGGTGCTTTTGTCCGAACTAAACTTAAAAATGTTAAAACTGGTCTGGTGGTGGATAAGACATTTAGAGCGGGAGAAAAAATGGAACAAGCTTTAATTGATAGAAAGACTATGCAGTATTTATTTAATGACAGTGAAAGTTATTATTTTATGAATAAAGAAAATTATGAACAAATAGCTTTGTCCAAAGAACAAGTAAATGAGGTAAAGGAATTTCTTAAAGAAGGAAATGATGTAGAGATTATGTTCTGCAAAGGGGTTATGATAGGAGCAGAATTACCCAATTTTATAAATTTAAAGGTAACTAAAACTATGCCCGGTGTAAAAGGGAATACTGTTTCAGGTGCACTTAAACCAGCGACTTTAGAGACCGCAGCAATAATTCAGGTTCCTTTGTTTATTAAAGAAGGGGATTTAATCAAAATAGATACCAGAGAAAAAAAATATTTAGAAAGAGTATAATATAGCGTATCTCGTGAATCGTGAATGCTCTGTCATTGCGAGAAGCGTTAGCGACGAAGCAATCTCTTAATTTGTAAAACTTTGAGATTGCTTCGCTATCGCTCGCAATGACAAATTACCCAAAAATCATCATGAAGAAAATATAATACGATATACGAGATTGGGGTAGAGTAATTAATGAAAACTATTAAAAATAATTTAGGAGAAATTAATATTTCCCAAGAAACAATCGAAAGTATGGTTCGTTTGAGTTTAACTGATGTTAAAGGCGTAGTGGGAAGTAAAAGAACAATTATTAAAGAAATAACTGATATGCTAATGGGAAATACGTACGGAATGGATAATACTTCGCGTAATATAAAAGTAGAAATAAAAGAAAATAATATTTTCATTGATTTATTTATTATCATTAAATATGGAGTAAGGATACCCGATATTGCTTGGGATATTCAAAGTAGAGTAAAAGAAGAATTAATAAGAAAAATTGAATCAGATGTAAGAGAAATAAATATACACATTCAAGGGATACAATTTCCTAAAAAGGCACAGAGCAGGAAAGATTTAGTTGCTTCTAATCTATTTATAAAAATATTTTAAACCACAATTTTACCAGGAGGGATAATGGGAGGTAGAAGATTATCTCGAGAGTTGGCATTGCAAGTATTATTTCAAATTGATTTAGTTAATGCCAATATGGAAGAAAGTTTAAAATATATATTCGAAAGAGATAAATTCTCAGAAGAAGTTAAAGAATTTACTTTAATTATAACTAAGGGAGTAGTAAGCAACTTAAATGAAATCGATAAAACTATTAAACACTATACTGACAATTGGTCTTTAGAGCGGATAACTAATATCGATCGAAATTTGTTACGTATAGCAATTTATGAGATTTTATATATGAAAGATATTCCTAAAAGCGTTTCCATTAATGAAGCAGTTGAATTAGCTAAAAAATATGGTACGAAAAATTCGTTTAGTTTTGTAAATGGAGTTTTAGGCAAGATTAATAAAAATAATATTGAAGAGAATAAAATAAAAGATTATGAATAACTATACAGAACCAAAAATTTATACTGTTTCGAAAATAAATAGATACATAAAATCCCTATTTGAGAGTGATTATAACTTACAAAATGTATGGATATTAGGAGAGATTTCTAATTTTAAATTACATTCTTCTGGGCATATGTATTTTGTGCTTAAAGATCAGGAAAGTCAGATCAAAGGTGTGATGTTTAGAGGAAGTAATCTTAACTTACAATTTATGCCCCAGGATGGTATGAAGGTTAAAGTAATGGGTGATATCCGTGTTTACGAAAGGAAAGGGGAATATCAATTATATGCAAAAAAAATTGTTGAAGCGGGCAAAGGTGAACTTTACTTAGCCTTTGAAAGACTAAAAGAGAAACTTAAGGCGGAAGGTCTTTTTTCTGAGGAATTTAAAAAAAAATTGCCCCTTATTCCTCAAAGAATTGCAGTAATAACTTCTCCTACCGGGGCAGCAATTAGAGATATTCTCACTATATCATTAAGAAGATTTCCTAATCTTTCAATTTTAGTTGTTCCATCTTTAGTGCAGGGAACCTTTGCGGCTCAAGAAATTGCCCAAAAAATAGATTTTTTAAATAAATATTTCAGTGATTTAGACTTTATTATCATTGGACGAGGTGGTGGTTCTTTAGAAGAATTATGGGCTTTCAATGAAGAAATATTGGCTCGTAGTATTTATAATTCTAAAATACCAATTGTATCTGCAGTAGGTCATGAAACAGATTTTACTATTTCCGATTTTGTGGCTGATTTACGTTCTCCTACACCTTCTGCCGCAGCTGAAATGACTATACCTGATATGAATAGTTTGATAAATAATATAGATTTATTAAATAGTAAGTTGATGAGAGCGACCAAAAGAAATTTTGAATTAAAAATGGAAACCTTAAATTCTTTAACTAAAAGTCTTCAATATCAGGGTCCAGAAAATAAAATTAACCAATATTATCAATATATTGATGAATTTAATGGACGTTTAAACTCAAGGATTAAGCATCAAATAGAACTATTTAAAGAAAGAGTTAAAAAAGATTCACAAAGGTTAGATTCATTAAGTCCTTGGGCAGTAATTGAAAGAGGATATAGTATTTGTAGAAAATTACCCCATTTAGAGATTGTTAAAAGATTGGAGCAAGTTGAAATTGGTAATGAAATAGAAGTTATTATAAGTGATGGAAGAATATCCGGAAAAGTCGATAAAAAGGAGGCGGTGTCAAGTTGAAAACTAAGAAAAAACCTGAAGAAATTTCCTTTGAAGAATATTTAAGAAAATTGGAGAGCATTATTCAACAATTAGAAGGAGGACAATTAACTTTAGATGAATCAGTAAAGCTTTATGAAGAGGGTATGAGTATTTCCAAATTATGTTTGGAAAAATTAAACAAAACTAAGCAAAAAATAGAACAGTTAGTAGTAAAAGGTGAAGAAAAATATTTACTCAAACCTTTTTCTATCAATAAAGGAGAAAATAAAGTTAATGAATTTTGAAAGATATTTAATAGACAGAAAAAATACTGTAGACCAAGCTTTAGATGAATTTCTACCTGCTGAAGAAAAATCTTCCTCAGTTATTCATAAAGCTATGCGTTATAGTGTTTTCAGTGGAGGAAAAAGACTAAGACCGATTATGACCTTAGCTACTGCTGAATTATTGGGGAAAGAAATAGAAACCGTTTTAAATGTAGCTTGTGGGATTGAATTAATTCATACTTTTTCTTTAATCCATGATGATTTACCCTGTATAGATAATGATGATTTCAGGCGAGGTAAACCAAGTAATCATAAGGTATTTGGAGAGGCGATTGCTTTATTAGCTGGAGATGCACTTCTGGTTTCTGGATTTGAACTGATAGTAAAAAATGCTGAAGTAAAGGGTATAAAAAAACAATCTATATTAAAAGTAATTAAAGAAATAGCTTATTATATTGGAACTGAAAACATGTTGGGTGGACAAGTAGAAGATATAAGCCTGGGAAAAGAAAATATTGCCCGGGACGATTTATATAATATGTATATGAAAAAGACTGCTGCCTTAATTTGTGCTTCTATTAGGGCGGGAGCAATTTTATCTGGTGCAAATCTAAGACAGTTAAAAGCTTTGACCAAATATGCACAAAATATTGGTTTAGCCTTTCAAATTGTAGATGATTTACTTGATATAATGCAAGACCAAAGAGAGATGAAAAAACCTACCTATCCTAACCAATATGGAATTAAAGAGTCAAGAATAGAAGCTGAAAGAGTGATTAAAGAAGCAAAAAATTCATTAAAAATATTTAATCATAAAGCGGAAGTATTAAATAATTTTGCTGATTATATTATTTCGAGAGAAAAGTAAGAAAGTAATAGCGTACAGCGTATAGAGAATATTAAAGAAAATAAAGAGAGAGAAGATAGCATTTAGGGATGTGAAAATAGTACAAAGCTCATAAAATGTAGGGGTTCGATTTATCGAACCCGCAAGGGAATCGGGTCGGATAAATCCGACCCCTACAAAAACTATTATCTTTAAAGAAGATCAATTATAGTAAAAATGAATGAAAATAAAAAAGTAAGAGTTATAAAAAGAGGGAAGGTAGGGGTTCGATTTATCGAACCCGCAGGAAGCTTACCCAAAAGAAAAGAGATAAGATTAAAAGATTATGATTATAAATCAAATGGTTACTATTTTGTTACCATCTGTACTTATAGAGGAAAGTCATATATCAAGAAATACAAAGAAATAGTAAAGCAAATTTTACTATCCTTACCAGAACGATTTTCTGGGTTAAAAATTGATTGGTATATCTTTATGCCTACCCATCTTCATATAATTTTTATTTTTAACAGAATAAAAGGAAGTTTACCAGAAATAGTAAGAATTTTTAAGGCTTTAGTTACCAGAAATACTGGGATAAAATTCTGGCAAAGAAATTATTATGAACATGTAATAAGAAATGAAAATGCTTTAAATAAAATTAGAGAATATATAAAAAATAATCCTTCAGCAGAAAAAATAGAATTTGAAGAATTTTATAAGGACGGGTCGGATAAATCCGACCCCTACAAAAATTCACCATAAAGTTTATCATTATTAAAAAGATTATAAAGGGGTTTGATTTACCAAACCCGCGATTAAAGAAAGGTTTTAAGGAGGGAAAATGCTTAGATCGAATAACAGAAGATATGATGAAATAAGGTCTATTAATATTAACCGAAATTATATAAAATATGCTGAAGGTTCTACCTTGATGGAAATGGGGGATACTAAAATAGTCTGTACCGCATCAGTGGAAGATAAAGTACCGTTATTTTTACGGGGCACAAAGCAGGGTTGGATTTCAGCAGAATATTCTATGATTCCACGAGCTAATCAAATTAGAAACGTTAGAGATTCTATAAAAGGGAAGATAAGTGGACGTTCCTCTGAAATTCAAAGATTAATAGGAAGGTCTTTAAGGGCTGTAATTAATTTAAATGAATTAGGAGGAAGGACTATATGGGTAGATTGTGATGTAATCCAGGCCGATGGTGGAACGAGAACGGCAGCTATTATTGGGTCATTTATTGCCCTCTATGATGCTTTAAGTTATTTAAAGGCAGAAGGTGAATTAAACAATATTCCTATAAAAGATTATGTAGGTGCTATCAGTGCAGGAATAGTGGATGGAGAAATGATTTTAGACTTAAATTTTGAGGAAGATTCTCACGCTCAGGTTGACTTAAGTATGGCTATGACTGAAAAAGGTGCCATAATAGAAATTCAAGGCACTGCGGAAGGTAGACCTTTTTCTAAAAGAAATTTGCAAGAATTGATTAAATTAGCTGAAATAGGAATAAAAAAGGTAATCGAAAAAGAAAAAGAGATATTAGGAGATATATGTTAGAAATACTTATTGCTACTAACAATGCAGGTAAAATTAAAGAAATAAAGGATATGCTCGTCGATTCAAACATAAATATATTAACTATAGATGATTTTCCCCATCTTCCAAAAATTAAAGAGGATGGTAAAACATTTCAAGAAAATGCCCTTAAAAAGGCTTGTAAAATTTCCCAATATACTGGAAAAATATGTTTAGCAGATGATTCGGGTTTAGAAATTGATTATCTAAAGGGAGAACCAGGCATTTGCTCTTCCAGGTGGGGGAATACTGATAAAGATCGCATCAATAAAGTACTTAATTTATTGAAAAACGTTCCGGAGAACAAAAGAAGTGCAAAATATATTTGTGTGTTAGTACTTGCTTTTCCCGATGGGAGAACATATATAGTGAAAGAAGAGTGTCCAGGAAATATTTCTCTTACCCCCAGAGGAAAATATGGTTTTGGTTATGATCCAATTTTTTTAATTCCTGAATATAACCAAACTTTTGCAGAATTAGGACAGAAGATTAAAAACAAAATCAGCCATAGAGGAAAAGCTTTAAAAAAGATGATTGAAGTAATAAATAAATTTGTCGTTAGTGAAAATAGTCGTTAGTGAATAGTGAATAGTCGTTAGTATATAGTAAAGAAGGAATAGCGTTTAGCGTATATAATTAGTTACCTGGTTAGCTAGTTAAGAAGACAGAAGACAGAATTCAGAAGTCAGAAAAAAAACAGAAATGTCATTGCAAGGAACGAAGTAAGCCTGCCCCTGCGAAAGCAGGGGAAGCAGTCTTAATCCGAGATTGCCACGCTCTGATAAATCAGAGCTCGCAATGACAGAAATCTTAATAAACTGATAACAGATAATTGAAAAATAATTTTCTTCACACGATAAGCAATTTTTTTGAAAGTAATTATATATAGTTCAATTGACTTATAAATATATTTCTTATATAATAACTTTTGCTTCGGGGCGTAGCGCAGCTTGGAAGCGCACCTGCTTTGGGAGCAGGGGGTCGGAGGTTCAAATCCTCTCGCCCCGACTTTTGCGGGAATAGCTCAGTTGGTAGAGCACTAGCCTTCCAAGCTAGGTGTCGCGGGTTCGAGCCCCGTTTCCCGCTCCAGAGTAAGTCCTCGCGCCTGTGGCTCAATAGGATAGAGCAACGGACTTCTAATCCGTAGGTTGGGGGTTCGATTCCCTCCAGGCGCGCCATTTTTAAAAAACTGAATATGATGAATATGGTGAATATGGTGGGCGTAGCTCAGACTGGTTAGAGCCCTGGATTGTGGCTCCAGAGGTCGGGGGTTCAAATCCCCTCGCTCACCCCAAGTTTGTATTAAGCGCTCGTAGCCCAATTGGATAGAGCTGCGGACTTCGGATCCGATGGTTGAGGGTTCGAGTCCCTCCGAGCGCGTTAAATTTAATTTTGTGGGTCGTTAGCTCAGGTGGTAGAGCACCTGACTTTTAATCAGGGTGTCACAGGTTCGAGTCCTGTACGACCCACCAATAAAAATTAAAAATGCGAGGGTGGTGGAATTGGTAGACACGCTGGATTTAGGATCCAGTGGGTAAAACCTTGCGGGTTCGAATCCCGCCCTTCGCACTAAATTTGTGGTAATTGTTTTAAAAGGGATTATTTAGAGGTATAGGAATTTCAATAATTCCTATACCTCTAAATAAGGAATATGATTTATTATTATGAAGAATATTAAAGACAAGATATTCAAGGGTGTAATAAATATTGAGGCGAGGGCAAATTAAGGGGTTTTCAAGGGGAAGAATTTCCCCTTGAATATCTTGCGGAGGTTTTTGTTTAATGATAAATGTTGAAATTAAAAAACATGAGGGGAATGAGATTGACCTAAAAATAGAGGTTGATAAATCAAAAGTAAATAATAAATTAGAAAAAGTATATAATGATTTATCATATCAAGTGAAAATTCCTGGATTTCGAAAGGGGAAAATACCCAGAAATATTTTAGATTTACATTTAGGAAAAAAGTATTTTTATCAAAAAACTGCTGAAATACTAATCCCAGATAGTTATATAGAAGCAGTAAAAAAAGTGAGTATTGAACCTATCGATCAGCCCAAAATTAATGTAATCCAGATGGAAGAGGATAAACCCTTAATCTTTGAAGCAACCGTCCAGGTAAAGCCAGAGGTTAAAATTGGCTCTCTGGAAAAAATTAAAATACAGAAAGAAGATCTAAAGATAATTGAAAAAGATGTGGAAAATGAGATAAAGAAAATTCAAGAAAGTCATGCAGTATTAAAAGTAGTAAAAGATCGTAAAGCAAAAGAAGGTGATTTTCTAATAATTGATGCTGAAGCATACGTTAATGGCCAATTAATAAAAGAAAGTAAGGTAAAAAAACAAATCCTGCAATTAGGTAAAAGCGTTATGATGCCTGAACTTGATAAGCAACTTGTGGGGTGTAAGGCAGGAGAAGAAAAAGAGATAAAAGTTTTAGTTCCTCAGGATGCAAAAGATAAAGAAGTAGCAGGTAAGGAAATTACCTATAAAATAAAAGTATTTGAAATAAAAGAAAAGGAATTACCTGAGCTGAATAATGATTTTGCAAAAACCATAGGTGATTTTAAAAACTTAAACGAGCTTAAAAAAGAGATAAAGAAAGAGTTAAGCAGACAAATTGAGATAGTTATTAAAAATAATTTAGAACAAAAAATATTAGAAAAAGTAGCTGAGGTTTGTGAAGTAAAGGTACCTGAAGTCTTAATTGAAAGAGAAACAAATTATATGATGGAATCTTTAGAAAATGACCTAAAGGTAAAAAAACTATCTTTGCAAGATTATTACAGAAGTATTAATACTGATGAGGAGAAAGTTAAAAAAGAATATAGAATTGTTGCTGAAAAAAGAATAAAACAAGAATTAATTTTAGATAAAATTGCCCGGGAAGAAGATATCAAGGTTACCGAAAAGGAAATTAAAAACAAAATTAATACCATTGCCAAAGAGATAAAGCAAGATCCATTAAAAGTGGAAACTAATTTAAAGAAGAAGAATAATTTAGATGGCTTAAAGGAAAATATAAAGAGAGAGAAGATAATAGGTTTTATCAGTAAAAAAATAAAAATAATAGATTCTAAAAAGGAGGATAAATCCAAATGACTTTAATACCTATTGTAGTAGAACAAACTCCGCGAGGAGAGAGATCGTATGATATTTATTCCCGTTTGTTAAAAGATAGAATAATATTTTTAGGTACAGAAATCGATAACAACACCGCAAATACTATCATAGCTCAGTTGCTATTTTTAGAAGCAAGCAATCCGGATAGGGATATTTATATTTATATAAACAGTCCTGGCGGGTCTGTAAGTTCAACTATTGCTATATACGATACCATACAATATATTAGATCCGATGTTTCAACTATTTGTGTCGGTATGGCGGCAAGTGGAGCGGCTTTAATATTGGCTTCAGGCAAAAAAGGAAAGAGATTTGCTCTACCTAATTCAAGAATTATGGTTCACCAACCTTTAGGCGGGGCACAGGGTCAGGTTACCGATATCGAGATACAAACCAGGGAACTTAAAAGAATTAAAGATACCATTAATCAAATATTAACGTATCATACTGGTCAATCCATAGAGAAGGTGGAGAAAGATACGGATAGAGATTTTTATTTAACTGCACAAGAGTCAAAAGATTATGGATTGGTTGATGAGGTAATCAAAAGTCGAGACGAAGCAATAAGATAGTATCGAGTATCAAGTATATAGTGAAGAAAGAAAGAGACATAAGCTAAGTTCGTATTGCGTATTGCGTGAGATCGGCTAGTTGGTTTAGGAAAGAGAAGAAGGGAGACAGAATTTAGAAGTCAGAACATAAAAACTTCAATGTCACTGCAAGTAACGAAGTAAGCCTGCCCCTGCGAAAGCAGGGGAAGCAATCTCAATTCGAGATTGCCACGCTCTGATAAATCAGAGCTCGCAATGACTATATACTAACGACTAGTTGGGAATTTTGAATTATGGTTTTACGCTTTTCGCTTTACGTTTTTAGTTTTAATAGTATAGATATTTTTCTAATTATACTATACGCTAAACGCTACCCGCTATACTCTATATAAGAAAGGAAGAATTAAAATAATATATGGATATAAAAGATAAAAAGATACGATACCTTAATCCAAATATGTTACCTTTATTACCACTAAGAGATTTGGTGGTTTTTCCTTATATGGTTATCCCTCTATTTGTAGGGAGGGAACAATCTATTAATGCTTTGGAAGAGGCAGTAGATTTAAATAGCCCAATTTTTATAGTATCACAGAGAGATCCGGAAATAGAAAAACCTGGAGTAGAAGACCTTTATTCTGTAGGAACAATTGCTAAAATAATACAAATATTTAAACTTCCTGATGATTCCATTAAAATTTTAGTAGAAGGAGTTAGTAGAGCAGAAATTATCGATATAAAAGAGAAGAATGATTTTTTTAAGGTAAAAATAGCAAAAATTAAAGCTAAAACTGTAAAAAATTTAGAAATTGAAGCTTTAATGAGGCTAACCATTAATAAATTTGAGCAATATTTAAAATTAAATAATAAATTACCTTCTGAAATACTATTTTCTATAGGAAATATTAAAAAACCTGATAAGTTGGCTGATATAGTTGCTTCTAATTTAATTTTAGGGGTAAAAGAAAAACAAGATTTATTGGAAATATATAACCCTTCAATAAGATTAGAAAAATTAATCAGTATCCTAAAAAAAGAAATTACTATTTTAAAATTAGAACAAAAGATACAGAATCGAGTAGAAGGAACATTGGAAAAATTTCAGAAAGACTATTACTTAAAAGAGCAACTAAAAGAAATTCAAAAAGAATTAGGCCATAATGAAAAAAATATTTCCGAAGGCGAAGAGTTCAAAGAAAAGATAAAATCTTTAAAATTGAATAAAGAATTGGAAGAAAAATTAATAAAAGAAACTGAACGCTTAGAAAATATACCATTTCTATCCGCAGAAAGTGGGGTAATAATAAATTATTTAGAATGGATTTTATCTCTTCCCTGGGATAAAAAGACCAAAGAAAAATTAGATATAGAATTAGTTAAAAAGATACTGGATGAAGATCACTATGGCTTAACAGATGTTAAAGAAAGGATTTTAGAATATTTAGCAGTAAGGAAATTAAGCAATAAACAAAAAGGAGTAATTCTATGTTTAATAGGGCCTCCCGGAGTAGGTAAGACATCTTTAGCAAAATCCATAGCTCGAGCAATGGAGAGAAATTTTATAAGGGTTTCTTTAGGAGGTGTTCGGGATGAAGCAGAAATACGTGGACATAGAAAAACTTACGTAGGTTCCATGCCAGGGAGAATTATCCAGGGGATAGTCAATGCAAAATCTAAAAACCCGGTTTTTCTATTAGATGAAATTGATAAAATGAGTATGGATTTCAGAGGTGATCCTACTGCTGCGCTTTTAGAAGTATTAGACCCAGAACAAAATAGCTCTTTTAGTGATCATTATCTTGAAGTACCTTTTAACCTTTCTGAAGTAATGTTTATTACTACCGCAAATATAGAAGATGAAATCCCTTACTCTCTCAGAGATAGAATGGAAATAATTAATATTCCTGGATATACAGATTATGAAAAATTAAAAATTGGTCAGCTATTTTTACTTCCCAAACAATTAAACCATCACGGTTTTAGTAAAGAAGATATAGAGATGTCAGAAAAAGCCATTAAAAAAATAATTAGAGAATATACTCATGAAGCAGGGGTAAGAGGTTTAGAAAAAGAAATTGCCTCTATATGTAGAAAAGTTGCCTTAAAAATAGCTTATTCTAAAAAGAAAAAAAGAGTAAAAATTACCTTAAATAATTTAGAACATTATTTAGGCAGACCGAAGTTTAAAACTGATAATGTTGAAAAGGAAGATATGGTAGGTTTAGCTACCGGTTTAGCCTGGACTGAGGCCGGTGGTGAAATCTTATCAGTCGAGACTATAGTAATGCCTGGAAAGGGTAAGTTAACACTTACAGGTCAATTGGGAGAAATAATGCAAGAATCAGGGAAAGCCGCTTTAACTTACGCTCGTTCTCGGGCAGCAAAGTTTAAAATAAAGGATAAATTCTATGAAAATTATGATATCCATGTTCATATTCCAGAAGGTGCTATACCCAAAGATGGCCCATCAGCTGGTGTCACTATGGCTACTTCTTTGATTTCTTCACTTACTGAAATTCCAGTTCGAAAAGATGTAGCCATGACCGGTGAGATTACTTTAAGAGGAAGAGTATTGCCAGTGGGAGGTTTAAAAGAAAAAATACTTGCTGCTTATCAGTGTGGAATTAAAACCATAATTATTCCACAAGATAATATTAAAAATTTGGAAGACTTACCTAATGATATTAAAAAAAAATTAAAATTTATCTCAGTGAACAATATAGACGAGGTTTTAAAAGTAGCCCTTACCAGATGTCCTTTTTAATAACAGTATATAGTATTTAGTAAATAGTATATAGTGAAGAGAGAATAAAATTACAAGTAAAGAGGAATAGCGAAAATCAGGAAACTATCTTTTTTTCTCTTTCTTAACTCGATACTCGATACTATATACTCGATACTTTCTTTTTAAATTTTTGACAGATAGTCTGACTTATAGTAAGATAGATAAAAATTAAGAAATTAAAAACCGTGAGGGGAAAAGTAAAAGAATATCATTAATGATGATTTTTTATTGAAAGTCCTCCCTAAGTTGTTAATCTGAAAGTTTACGTAAGATTAACCGATAGTTTCGTTATAACTTAAGCATCAAGAGCCTGTATATTATCGTAGTTTTATAATAAACTTTTTATGCAGGAATTAAGGTGGTACCACGGAATAGACTCTTTTCGTCCTTTAAAAAGCGAAAGGAGTCTTTTTGTTTTACTCTTAATTTTAGGGAGGAGAAATGGTTATGAAAACTATAAATAAAGAAATGCCATCAGTATATAATCCCAAGATTGTTGAAGAAAAATGGTATAAATTTTGGTTGGAAAAAGATTATTTTAAAGCAAAACCTAATATTAATAAAGAAAATAATTATTCCATAGTTATACCACCACCCAATGTGACAGGATCTTTACACATCGGGCATGCTTTAAATAATACCTTACAAGATATTTTAATTAGATGGAAAAGAATGGAAGGATATAATACTCTCTGGTTACCAGGAACTGATCATGCAGGAATTGCTACCCAAAATGTAGTGGAAAGAGAAATAGCCAAAGAAGGGAAAGGCCGGGATGATTTAGGAAGAGAAAAATTCTTAGAACGGGTATGGCAATGGAAAGAGAAATATGGCAATAATATTGTAAATCAATTAAAAAAAATGGGATTTTCTTGTGATTGGTCACGGTTAAGATTTACATTAGATGAGGGTCTTTCCCAGGCAGTTAGAAAAGTATTTGTCCGGTTATATAAAGAAGGTTTAATTTATAGAGAAAATTATGTGATAAATTGGTGTCCCCGATGTAAAACAGCTTTGGCTGATATTGAGGTAGAATCGGCTGAGGAGAAAGCCAATCTTTATTATATAAACTATCCTATTAAAGATTCTGAAGAAGTTATTCAGGTAGCTACTGTCCGACCTGAGACTATGCTGGGCGATACCGCGGTAGCTGTTCATCCTGATGACAAAAGATATAGAACATTTATTGGAAAAATTGCAATTTTGCCGATTGTGGGGAGAGAATTGCCCATAGTTGCCGATAACTATGTTGATCCTGAATTTGGCACGGGGGCAGTAAAGATTACTCCTGCTCACGATTTAAACGATTTTGAATTAAGTAAACGTCATAATCTACCTATAATAAATTTATTAAATGATGATGGAACTATGAGTGAGCAGTCAGGAAAATTTAAAGGTTTAAGTATATTAGAATGTCGAGAAAAAGTTTTAAAAGAGTTAAAAGAAAAGGGATACTTAAAGAAGATTGAAGATTACCATCATTCTAAAGGCCATTGTTATCGATGTGGAACTGTTATCGAACCATATCTTTCCAAGCAGTGGTTTGTAAAGATGAAAGAGCTAACTATCCCTGCAATTTCTGCAGTGGAAGAAGGTGAAATTGAATTTATTCCCTCTCGCTGGGCTAAAGTATATTATGAATGGATGAACAATATCAAAGATTGGTGTATTTCACGTCAATTATGGTGGGGACATCGTATCCCAGTCTGGTATTGCCAGGATTGTTCAGAGATAAATGTAGAAGAAGAAGCTCCTCAGTCTTGTAAAAAATGTGGCAGTCATCATTTAGTTCAGGACTCTGATGTTTTAGATACCTGGTTCAGTTCTGCTTTATGGCCTTTTTCTACTTTGGGGTGGCCAGAAGAAACTGATGACTTAAAAAACTTTTATCCTACTTCAATTTTAGTTACTGGTTTTGATATAATTTTCTTCTGGGTGGCTCGAATGATAATAATGGGATTAAAATTTTGTGGTGACGTGCCTTTTAAACAAGTCTACATCAATCCCTTAATTAGAGATGTAGAGGGTAAAAAAATGAGTAAATCTAAAGGAAATGTTATAGATCCTTCAACAATAGTTGATGAATATGGCTCTGATGCCCTACGTATTACCCTTGCTTCCTTAACCATTCAGGGAAATTATATCTGTTTATCTGAGGAAATAATTAAAGGATTTAGAAATTTTGCCAATAAAATATGGAACGTTTCAAGATTTTCTATAATGAATTTAGCTGATTTTAATATTGCCATAATAGAAAAGGATAAAATAAATATGACCCTGGCAGATAAGTGGATAATTAGTAGATTAAATGAGGCAATAAAAAAGTCTACTTTCTACCTTAATGAGTATAAGTTTGGAGAGGCGGCCAAAACTATTTACGAATTTATCTGGAGTGAGTTCTGTGATTGGTATGTAGAATTTATTAAACCAAGATTATATCAAGAGAAAGATAAAATAGAAAGGCAAACAGCTCAATATATTTTATGGATAACTTTAGATAATATTTTAAGACTTTTACACCCATTTATGCCTTTTATAACCGAAGAAATTTGGCAGAAACTTCCTCATAAAGGGGAAAGTATTATGATTTCATCCTGGCCCGAATATAAAGATGAGTATGTAAATAAAGATGTAGAAGAAAAGATAAATAAAATTATGAATATTATTAAAATCATCAGAAATATCAAGTCAGACATGAATATTCCATATAGTAAAAAGATAGATTTGTATTTGAATATTACTGAAGACGGCAACTTAGAATTAATAAAGGAAAATCTTTATTATATAGAAACCTTGATTAAAATAAAATCAATAGAAATCGAAAAGGGTATTAAGAAACCAGCTTATTCAGCTACAGGTGTTTTAGAAGGAGTAGAGATATTTGTTCCTTTAAAAGGCATAATTAATATTTCAGAGGAGACAGCACGATTAGAGAAGAGATTGACTAAAATAAAAAATGAGCTGAATACCATATTTAAAAAGGTAAACAACCAAGATTTCTTATCTAAAGCTCCGGAGGATATTATCAAAAAAGAAAGAGGGAAAGCTGATGAGTTAAGAGATATTAAAGAAAGATTGGAAAATAACCTTAAAACCTTTAAATAATAAGTTGCAATATGCAAATTGCAAGTTCATAGTTTTCAGTTTACGGTTTTTGGTTTTTAGTTTAGGATAAAGCTAAAAAGTTAAAGCTAAAAACGAAAAACCATAATTCAAAACTCAAAACCTTTTTCTTAAATTTTTAATTTTAAGTTATAGTTTTGCGCTTTGCGCTCTTCGCTTTACACTTTACGCGATACTATATTACTATATGTACTACGCTAGGTTTATTCACTAACTACTAATTTATAGTTTAAGAGGAATATATGATAAATTATGCAGAAGCATTAGATTATATTTATGACTTAAACAAATATGGAATAAAATTAGGACTTAAAAATATTACCTATTTACTCTTTCTTTTAGGTAATCCTCATCAAAAACTAAATATTATTCATATAGCTGGAACTAATGGAAAAGGTTCAACTGCTGCGATAATAAGTTCAATACTTCAATCTGAAGGGTTTAAAGTTGGTCTTTATACTTCTCCCCATTTAGTTGATTTTACAGAAAGAATGAAGATTAATTTCCAATCCATAAGCGAGAAAAGGGTTTGTGAGTTATTAGAGAGGATTAAACCTTATAATGAGGAAGTTGCTCATACCGCTGGTTATAACCATCCTACTTTCTTTGAAGTAATTACTTCTATGGCTTTTTTATACTTTTTTGAAGAGAAAGTAGATTTTTTAGTTTTAGAAGTAGGGTTAGGTGGTAGGTTAGATGCTACCAATGTTTGCCAACCTTTAATTTCAGTTATTACCTGTATTGATTATGATCATATGGATAAATTAGGAAACAGTTTAAAAGAAATTGCCCGAGAAAAAGGTGGAATTATTAAACCAGGAGGAATGGTAATTACTTCTGATCAATATGTTGAGGCTTATGATGAAATTAAAAAAATAGCTAACGAGAAAAATTCCCTTATTTTTAGTATTGGCAAAGAAATAGATTATAAGATAATAAAATCTGATATCAAAGGTAATACTTTTAACTTAAAGGGAATTTATAATAATTATAAAGATCTATTTATCCCATTATTAGGTAAGCATCAGGTTTCTAACGCAGCTACCGCTGTTACAGCGATAGAAGCTCTTAGAATTAAGGGCTTAAATATTTCTCCAAGAGCAATAAAGGAGGGCTTGGAAAAAGTTAAGTGGGAAGGAAGGTTAGAAATCATCCAATATAACCCTCTATTAATCTTAGATGGCGCACATAATCCCAACGGAGTTAAGATGGTTCGCCAAGCCTTAGAAGAGATATTTTATTATCATCGGCTTATTTTAGTATTGGCTATTTTTTCTGATAAAGATTATAAAAAGATGATCCAGATAATATCACCTATAGCTGATTTAATTATTACTACTAAAGCAGAAAACCCGCGAGCTACTCCCCCCCAAATAATTGCCCAAGAAGCTGCTCAATACATAAGCCAGGATAGAATAATTGTTATAGAAAATATTCCTCAAGCTATAAAATGTGCCTTATCTAATTCACATAAGGATGACTTAATCTGCATAACTGGTTCTTTATACACCATTGGAGAAGCTAAAAGATATTTTAGAATTAAAAATTAAATAACTTTTTCAATATTAACCATTAATAAATGTAAAAAATATAATTGCTAAAAAAATGTAGGAGTTCGATTTATCGAACCCGTAAATTTCGGGTCGGATAAATCCGACCCCTACAACAGACAATATATATTACACAAAAAAGATTTTGAATTTTGAATTATGGTTTTACGTTTTTCGCTTTTAATTTTTAGTTAAAAGTGTAATCTCTATAGAAGTAAGGGGAAAAAGGAGAAAACAAATATGTTCAATTTATCTAATCAAGAAAAGATTACCATAATTTTTTTATTAATAGTGATAATAATTGCCTTAGGAATTATTTTATATAAGAATTTTAATTTTGAGGAAAAATTTACTATAAACCCTCCGGTAAATTCTTTAGAAAATAATTCTACAGTAAAAATAGAAGTTCCTCCCGTTATAATTCACATTACCGGGGCAGTTAAAAGCCCGGGGGTTTATCAATTAAAATCAACGGATAGGGTAGTTGATGCATTAAAAATTGCTGGAGGGGCAACTGAAGAGGGTAATTTAGATGCAGTTAATTTGGCTGCTCTTCTTAAAGACGGCCAAAAAATAATTATCCCCTATAAGATTTTAAAAATTTCTGAAGCAGAAAATAATGAAAATTTATATAAAAATATTGAAGATATGTATCCTTCTTCTGCTACTACTTCAGGTAAAATTAATATTAATACGGCTAATTCCAGCACATTACAAACTTTACCTGGAATTGGCCCGGTTCTTTCAGAAAGGATAATAGAATATAGAAATCAGAATGGATTATTTGGAATTATTGATGATATAAAAGATGTATCAGGGATTGGAGAAAAAAAGTTTGAAGGAATTAAAGATCTAATTTGTGTCCAATAAAAAATATATCTACAGATAACCAATACAATACTATCAGGCCTTTGACTATAATTCTATTTTTATATATTATTGGGACAATTTTTGGTAAATTTAATAGTTTTAATTTATTAGCTCTATTTATTATTATAGTATCATTGCTTCTAATTTCTCTTATAAGTTTTTTAAAGCAGTGGCATATCACCACTGCTTTATTATTTTTAATAATAATTTTAATAGGAATGTTTAATTACCATCTAAATTCTAAACCAATTGGTGCTAATAATATAACAAAATTTGCAGGAGACAAGAAAATAACTATTATTGGGACAGTTTTAGACCGAGAAGATTATCTTGAACAAGAAAAAATTTCCTTAAAAGTTAAAGTAAGTCAAATTGAAATAGAAGATCAGAAGATTAAAACAAAGGGCCTAATATTGTTGAATATATATACTGGGAATTGTCCCTATGAATATGGAGATGTACTTAAAATTCAAGGAAGATTGATTAAACCTCGGGGCCAAAATAATTTTGAAGAATTTGACTATGAATTATATTTAGCCCAAAAGAGAATTTTTACTTATACCAATATATGGGAGGAGAAAGATATTCAGAAAATTGGAGAGGAAAGAGTAAATCGGTTAGTATCTTTTTCCTTTTCTATAAGGAATCGAATAAAAAATATAATAGGACGGCTTATACCTCCCCCTTATAATTTTCTTCTTACCGGCATGTTATTAGGAGAAAAAACTTTTATTCCGCCAGAAGTAAAAGAAGTATTTATCGATTCAGGGGTTATGCATATATTAGCTGTTTCTGGTTTACATGTAGGAATAATTGCTATAGCTTTATTTATTTTTTTAAATTCTCTACCTATACCAAAAAGAATAAAGATGATTTTAGTTGTTTTAATATTAATTATGTATGCCTCTATTACCGGATTCCGTCCCTCCGTAGTACGGGCTACAATTATGTTTTCTTTATTAGTAGTGGGAAAATTAATTAACAGAAATAGAAATCTTTATATTTTTCTTTTCTTGGCAGCACTTTTGATATTATCAATAAATCCTTTGATACTTTATGATGCAGGTTTTTTATTATCCTTTATGGTTACATTTTTTATAATATATCTGGCTCCAATTTTTCAAGAATTATTTTCTAAAACTGTAACCTGGATTAAAAATCCTTTATCAGTTTCAATTGCTGCTTGGTTAGGAATATTTCCACTTTCTGCTTATTTTTTTAACAAAGTATCATTAATTTCAGTTATTTCTAACTTATTTATCGTTCCATTGGCTGGTATAGCGGTAATATTAGGATTTATAATATTTTTTACCGGGCTAATCAGTATTCCCTTAGCTACTTTAATTGCAAAAATTAATTATTTTGTGTTGATGCTAATTACTTTTTTAGCCAAATTATTTTCCTCTCTCCCTTTTTCGTTTGTATATGTTGCTCAACCTTTAATTTTCTTTATTTTTTTATATTATATAATGCTATTTTTTGTTATAGAAATATTTTATAGGAAAATATTCCCACCAAAACTGAAGATTAAAGCCACTATTTTAATATTATCAGCTATATTAGTGGTGATTATTGTTCAAATATTCTATCCTTTAGACCATCTTAAAGTAAATTTTATAAATGTAGGAGAAGGAGATTGTATCTTAATTGAAGCACCTAAAAAATATAATATTTTAATTGACGGAGGGGGAACACCTCTAAGTACTTTTGATGTAGGAGGTAAAGTTGTTATTCCTTATTTAAGGAGAAACGGGATAAATAAGATTAATCTGTTAATTTTAACTCATCCTCATTTAGATCATTTAGAAGGATTATTACCTGTACTAAGAGAATTTAAAGTTGATATGGTCTTAGATAATGGATTAATTTGTAATATCTCAGAGTATATAGAGTTTATCTCAATCATAAAAGAAAATAATATACCCTATCATCAAGCTAAAGCCGGGGATAATTTTGTTTTTAGTAAAAATTTAGAGATACTTTTGCTTAACCCTATATATACTTCGAATTTATATAACGAGTCTGATTTTAATAATGCTTCAATTGTGATAAAATTATTCTATAAAAATTCAAAATTTCTATTCACTGGAGATATAGAAGAGACTGCTGAAAAAAGAATGTTAACCTGGCAAAACATTCTAAAAAGTGATGTCTTAAAAGTTGCCCATCATGGAAGTTCAAGTTCATCTAGTTTAGAATTTATAAATAAGGTTGACCCGATTATCGCAGTTATTACTGTCGGCAAAAACTACTTTGGTCATCCTTCTACAAAAATTATTGAAAGATTAGAAGATAATAATATAAAAGTATATCGCACAGATGAAAACGGCACGATAATTATAAGAACTGATGGTAAAGAATATTTTGTAAGAACATTAAGGTGAAACGATAGAAATGAAACAAGAAAATCATTTAAATTATGAAAGAATATTAAATCATATAAAGCAAGAAAATATTTTTCCTATTTATCTATTTTTCGGGAATGAAAATTATTTAAAAGACAATATTCTAAATAAATTTAAAGACAAATTGATCGATTATCACTATAGAGAATTAAATTATAAAGTATTTTATGGGGGAAAGGCATTAATAGGTGAAATAATAAATGAGGTTGAAACATTACCCTTTATTTCTAAATATAAATTAGTAGCCCTAAAAGAAGCAGAAAATATTTCTAAAGAAGACGAAGAAAGATTAATAGATTATCTTAATCGCCATAATTTTGAAAATTATTTTTCAACCTTATTAATAGTATATAAAGAAAATATTCCAGATAAAGAATTAGTTAAAGCAGTTAAAAGGGTAGGAATAGTAGTTGATTTTAGTATTCCAGATAAATCGAAATTAGCTATATGGATAAGATCTAAATTTCAACAAAGTAATAAAAAAATTACTCCCGAAGCATCATTCTATTTGCAATCTATGATTGGTTCTGATTTAGGACGTCTTTTTACCGAAATAGAAAAAATAGATATTTACATGAAAGATAAAAATATAATAGAGAAAGAAGATATTATGATGGCAGTAGGTGGTTCAGAATCTATTAATATATTCAATGTTTTAGATTCTATAGGAAAGAAAGAGGTAAAAAATGCGATAGATGGCTTAGTAAAATTAGATAAGAGCAATCTTCATTATTTATCCATATTTGCTATGATTTATCGGCAAATAAGACTTATACTACAAACAAAATTATTACTTATTAATGGAGCAGATTCTAATCAAATAAAAAAAGAATTAAATTTACCTCCTTTTATTATTGAAAAGATGATAAAACAATCAGAAAAATATACTTTTAAAGAACTTTGTCAATCTTATAAATTATTAAATATTGCAGATTTAGAACTGAAAGATAGCCAGAAAAATCCGCAAATTATTTTAGAAGAATTAGTTATGAATATTATAAATCAGGAGAATAACGTTTAGCGAGTAGCGTATAGCGTACAGCGTAGAGTTAGGAAGGAGGGAGTCAGAAGCCATAAGTCAGAATAAAAGTGAAAATACAAATTAATTAGTAATAAGTATTCGTAGGGGTTCGATTTATCGAACCCGAAAGAAATCCAGAAATGTCATTGCGAGCGACCGTAGGGAGCGGGGCAATCTCAGAAAATAGTGTGTAGCAAGTAGAATATAATAGTAATGTGTAATATGTAGGGGCGTATTGCATACGCCCAAAGAAAATTACCATAACAATAGAGGGACGGATAAATCCGCTCCCTTGTACGATAACAATATATATTATACAAAAAAATTTCGAATTTTGAATTAATGAACAATTTTAGAAATATTATTTACTTTTAGTTTCTGATTTTTTATTTACAGATTTTTTTATCTTTTTAGTAACTGTTTTTTTCAAAGCCTTTGTGGTTTCTTTGATTTTATCTTTTGTAGTTGGTTTTGAGATCTTTTTAGTAACTGTTTTTTTCAAAGCCTTTGTTATTTTTTTAACTTCTGGTTCTTTTTCGATTTTTTCTATTTTTTGAGTTTCAAACTCTGGGGTAGGCATTATTAAAAAATTTAGCTTTCTAGCTAATCTCGATTTTTTACGAGAAGCAGTACCTTTAAGCAGAATACCTTTATTTACGGCTTTATCTAAAATTGAAACAAAATCCCTAAAATATTTGTTGATTTTATCTTCATTTTTTTCTGATAAAGCTAGGTAGTATTTCTTAATATTGGTCTTTATTTTTGATCTATACGAAATATTTCTTAAATGGCTTTTTTCAGAGGTTTTAACCCTTTTAATTGCAGATTTTAGTTTTGGCATAATTATTTCCTTTCGGTAATATTATAATTTTATGTGATAAATTTTAACATTATTTTATAATAAAAGCAAGCATTATTCGTATATCGTATATCGCGCGTTAGCGTATAGCGGGTAACGTATAATGTCTAGAACACAGTAATAAGTAATATGTAATGAGTAATGTGTTGTAGGGGTTTGATTCATCAAACCCGTTAGACAAAATATATTGCACCTCGGGTCGGATAAATCCGACCCCTACAGGAATATCTAAAAATTTTATAAGGTAGTAATCTTACCAAATGTACTACACTCTATACTCTATACGCGATACGAAAAGGGAGATTAATGGAAACAAAACATAAAATTGCTAAATATGCTGGAATAGTTATTGCAGCAACCATATTTTGTAGAATATTAGGATTAGGTAGAGAGGTAGTAATTTCTAATAAATTTGGAGCGAGTATTGAAACTGATGCCTTTTTTATCGCTTTTATGATCCCTAATTTGCTAAGAAGTTTTTTAGGAGAGGGTGCCTTAAATACGGCCTTTATACCTATCTTTGCTGAATATTTGACTAATAACGATAGAAAGAAAGCTGAATATTTTGCCAGTAATATTTTAAACATTTTAACTATAATTTTAATAATAGTAATAGTTTTAGGTATTTGGGGAGCACCTTTATTAATTAACATAATTGCAATTGGTTTTAAAAGCAATATATATAAATATGAATTGGCTATAAATTTAACCAGGACAATGTTCTCTTATATAGGTTTTGTGGCAATTGCTGCTTTATTTATGGCAATATTAAATTCTTATAATCATTTTTTAGTGCCGGCCTTGGCACCGGCTATGCTAAATATTTCTATCATAATTTTTGCCTTTACCTTGAGTCTGAAATATGGAATTTATAGTATAGCTTTGGGGGTGATTTTGGGTGGAATTGGTCAGGCATTAATACAAGTTCCAGTATTGCTAAAAAATAAAATTAGATATAAATTTGTTATAGATCTAAACGATGCTGGAGTAAAAAAAATATTAAAGTTATTACTGCCTGCTATGTTAGGTTTAACTATTACTGAGATTAATGTAGTGGTAGATAGGGCAATAGCTTCTAATTTAATTGATGGAAGTATATCAGCATTATATTATGCTAATAGGTTAGTTCAATTTCCTTTAGGTGCTTTTGGGATAGCTATTTCTATTGCCATTTTCCCTACGCTTTCTAAGTATGCAGCCAAAAACAATATTGCAGAGTTAAAAAAATCATTTTTATTTGGCCTTAAAATGTTAATATTTATTACTGTCCCTTCTGCTGTGGGTTTAATGGTATTAAAAGGATCGTTAATTCGTTTAATCTATGAGCATGGTATATTTAGTGGAATAGCCACTACAATGACTACCGATGCCCTATTATATTATTCTATAGGATTATTTGCCTATGCCAGTGTTCGATTAATTACCATGGCATTTTATGCTTTAAAAGACACCAAAACTCCAGTAAAAATTGGAATATATATTGTATTTATAAATATCATCCTAGATTTAATCTTAGTTAGGTATTTAGCTCATTCAGGTTTAGCCTTAGCCACTTCCTTGGCAGCTATAATAAATATGATTGTTTTGCTAATATTTTTACAAAATAAGATAGGAAATGTTAAATCAAGGGCTCAAACATTATTTCTATTAAAAATTATTTTAGCCTCACTAATTATGGGTATAAGTTGTTTTTTAATTAGTAATTATCTGGAAAATATATTAGAATTATCTAGTAAGTATAATCAAATTATTCAAGTAGTTATTTCTATTTTGTGCGGTGGGATTATATACTTTATAAGTAGTTATTTATTAGGTATACAAGAAATTAGGAGTTTAAAACAGAATATAAAAAAAATCTTAAGAGGAAAAGATTAAAAGATGTCAAAAGATTTCCCTAACAATACTAAAAATATTAGAAATTTTTCTATAATTGCTCATATTGATCATGGAAAATCAACCATTGCTGATAGACTGTTGGAATACACTGGAACAATTTCAGAAAGGGAGAGAAAAGAACAGATATTGGATAATATGGATTTAGAAAGAGAAAAGGGCATCACTATTAAATCAAAAGCGGTAAGATTATATTATCGAGCTAAAGACGGAAACGAATATATTTTAAATTTAATCGATACTCCTGGACATGTTGATTTTTCTTATGAAGTATCTCGTAGTTTAGCTGCTTGTGAAGGGGCTTTGCTTATTGTCGATGCGTCCCAGGGTGTACAAGCACAAACTTTAGCTAATATTCACCTGGCTGCTAAAAATAATTTAAAAATAATACTCATAATTAATAAGATAGATCTTGCCACCGCTAATCCTGAAAAAGTTACTCAAGAACTGATAAATATTCCCGAACTAAAAGTAGAAGAAGTAATTTTTGCCAGTGCCAAGGAAGGAATTGGGACTTCTGATATTCTTGAGGCTATTGTAAATAAAATACCACCACCGTCAGGAGAATTAAACCTACCTTTAAGAGCACTTATATTTGATTCAATTTACAATCCTTACCAGGGAACAATTGTATATGTTAAAGTTGTAGATGGAATTATAAAACCAGGAATAGTGATTCAAACTATGTCTAATAAAAAAAAGTATGAAGTTGCAGAAGTAGGGGTTTTCCGACCTAAGATGGAACCAGCAAAAAAACTTATTGCTGGTGAAGTTGGATATATAAAGGCAGGATTTAAAAACATTAAAGATACTAGAGTAGGAGATACTATTACTGAAGCTTTTAATCCTGCGAAAATGAATCTTCCAGGATACAAAAAAGTTACCCCGTTAGTATTCTGTAGTATTTATCCTATTGAAAATAAAGAATATGAAAGCCTTAAACTCGCCATAGAAAAACTAAAATTAAATGATTCTTCTCTTTTTAGTGAACCTGAGACATCACAGGCTTTAGGTTTTGGCTTTAGGTGTGGATTTTTAGGTCTATTACATATGGAAATTATTCAAGAAAGATTGGAAAGAGAATATGATATTAATTTAATTGCTACAACTCCCAGTGTAATGTATCAAATTACCAAAAAAGATAAAAATATAATTAACCTAAGCAATCCCGCCTCTTTTCCATCAAAAAACGAAATAGAAAAAATAGAAGAACCTTATGTAAAAGTTAATATCATTACTCCCAGCCAATATATAGGTGGGATTATGGATTTGGTACAAGAAAAAAGAGGAATTTTTAAAAATGTGGAATATATAGATGAAAAAAGAGCAAATTTAGATTACGACCTCCCTTTAAATGAAATTATTTTGGATTTTTATGATAAATTAAAGTCCAGAAGTAGTGGATATGCCTCATTGGATTATGAACTTATAGGATATAGACCATCCGAACTGATTAAAGTAGATATCTTAGTTAACCATGAATTAGTAGATGCATTATCTTTTATTGTCCATAAAGATAAAGCCTATTACCGAGCAAAAAAAATAGTGGAAAAATTAAAGGAAATTATACCTCGTCAATTATACGAAGTACCAATTCAAGCCTCCATTGAACGAAAGGTTATTGCTCGAGAAACTATAAAAGCTTTAAAAAAGGATGTATTAGCTAAATGCTATGGAGGAGATATTACTCGCAAAAGAAAACTTTTAGAAAAACAAAAGGCTGGGAAAAAAAGGATGAAAAGATTAGGAAGGGTAGAAATTCCTCAAGAAGCATTTCTAGGAATATTAAAAATAGATTAGGTGATTCTGAATGGATTTAGGTTTATATTTACATTTTCCTTTTTGCAAATCAAAATGTCATTACTGTGATTTTAATTCTTATCCTTTTAAAAATGACCATCAGGTTTTGTCTTATATTTCAGCTTTGTATAAAGAAATCACCGTGTATTCTCAAAAATTAAACCATAGTACCATAAAGACAATATACTTAGGTGGTGGTACTCCCACTATTCTATCAGGAGATTTAATTTATAATATTTTAAATTTTTGTAAGGATAATTTCAAAATA
>Ga0172366_10000585_pt1 | contig 26763 bp, 28 predicted proteins | sample LakKivSesite69cm_FD_114533 | JGI IMG/M metagenome (GOLD analysis project Ga0172366, IMG submission 114533) | Sediment microbial communities from Lake Kivu, Rwanda - Sediment site 69cm | ecosystem: Environmental > Aquatic > Freshwater > Lake > Sediment | place: Rwanda: Western Province, Lake...
AATCGCGTACACGTCGCGCCGACAGAACGCGATGCACTTCGGTGTTCCCAAGCTTTGGCATCCATCGCACCTGTCGGGGAAGATCACAGGATGCCACGTGGATCGCCTGGATTGGATGCTCTCGCTCGATGATAATGACAACCGCCGAACACCTCGATCTGACTTGTTTCGCGGAAGCCTATCGAGTACTTAACGCTATCCACATCTATGCTCTCATCTGCAGATGTGGAAATGTTTTAGACATTCAAATGATCTCCCGTGCACCCGATCCATTGGTCAGTTCCCTTGTGATGGCATCTCAGGAGAGCTCGCCAAGCGCGCAAAATCAACTTCACACCTCCAACGGTGAAAGGGCGATGACTACGAGCGGTCCAACAATCTCATGGTGATGTCTCACGTTGGGGGGATCTGCGTGCTACTTCTTCAGAGGATCAGTCTGCACGTATTTCGCAAGGAGGTACAGGCACGGGATCAGTAGAACAGAGGATATTGGACCCCACACGATCAGCCCCATGGAGTAGCTCTGACCCGCGACCGCCGGCAGATCAGCAATGAAGCCAGCGATGAAGCGGGCAAGTGCTTGGAGTACGTTCAGTGGAATGGAGATCAGACCGTTGTAGCTGCCTGCCCTTGCCTCACCTCCCTGTATCTCATCCTCTTGGGCCATGTCCGCTGTCACCGGATTTGGGAGAAGGTACCAACCGGAAATGCCGACTCCAAAAAGCGATATGAAAAGGGCTCCTTGAACCATGCTCGGAATGGAGCTGAGAAATGGTTGGCCAAGTATCAGTGTCAGAGGTAGTGACAGTATCAGGATCAGGATGGATGCCTCGAGCGGACGCTTCTTACCCACTCGTTGAGATAGTTTCGCCCAAACCGGAAATAGCAGGATTGTCATGAAGAGCATCAGGGCGCCGATGATCATGAACCCTGTTCCTGTTACGTCCAGAACCTTCTGCAAGTAGGTCATGATCAAGCTTGCGAGAATGGCCGTCGGATGGACATTAGGCCCTGAAGGGTGAACCAGTACAGGTAGTTCTTGTTGCTCAAGACCACAGATATCTCCCGACGCACGTCGGGTTTCGGGATGGGTCTATCCTTTTCCCTTATCTTGATAAGAGCTGGGGTGTAGAGAACTACCTCGATTATCGCCAGAGCGAGCAACAGAAAGAAAGCCTGAGACTCGCCGCTAGCCATGAGCACGGGAAGGGCAAATCCGGCCAACGTTCCCACGATCTGCGCCCCCATGCCGAAAACATTCTGATATGCTGAAACCTCCACTCGTTCCTGGGGGTCGGCTATCTCCGCGAGCCAAGCCATGTAGGGTGTGCTGAGTAGGCCGTAGCTGAGATTGGCCAAACTGAGGAAGAAGGTAGCATAGAGGAACATGAGCCATTGATCGTTGATCGGGACGAAGTGGTCCGGGATGAACAGCATGACAGTGGAGAAAGCCAGCAACAGGCTTCCGGCCAAGATGTATGGTCTGCGTCGCCCCCATCGTTGTGATTTAGTTATGTCGCTCAGATAGCCGAAGTACCACCCGAAGAATGCGATCACGAGTTTTCCAATGGCGAAAGCTACACCCGTCAGTATCCCTCCTAGACCGAAGTAGTCAAGGTAGAGCCAAAATGTTGCGAGGTCGATGAGAGAAAGCAGAGCAGACGAGCCGAGTCTGCCCATGGCATATATCAGCTTCCCAGTTCTTGTCAACAATCCTACTAATTCACCGGACTACCCCGAGACTTCGGATGATCATGAAGGTAGGAGAATAGAAAAGGTTTGTCAGGAGCTAAGTCATTGGACCCGCAGGTTAGTCTTATATGACTACGCACCACACCGAACCGCCATGGAGAAGCGGAGACTGCTGTCATACTCCCTCTTCGCACTGGGCTTGCTCTTGCTCGCAATCTACGGCGCGCTGTTGTTCACTGACTACAACACGGGCCCTCCGAGAGTCGGCAACAGGATGATACTCGCAGCGATTGACAGGATAGGGTTCGGAGTGATCGGATTGGGCTTCCTTGTTCTCTATTCATTGCATTCAGATTGGTTGGTTGAGAACTACACGTCCGGAATGAAAGTTGAGATATTCACAACTCGAAGGGTCATGGCGATTGCGGCAGTGGCAGCAATGATCACTGCGATCAACTTCATACGACTGCCGTTCGGACCTGGAGGAGTTGCTCCCGATCCCGTCGTCGGGGCATATGCAGTTGTGTTCCTTGGAGCCTACGAAGGGTTCTTTGGGAATCTATTCGGCTCATATCTCTACACGCTGATAGCTGGGTCGCCTGGAGGGGATCCACTTTTCATGGTGGTCCTTGGACCACTGACGAACTGTGCTGCCTATGCTGCGTTCGCCTACGTCTACAGGAAATTGGACATACCGAACAAGAAGCCATTCGACAGGGTCAAGTCATACATACTGTTCTACCTCATTGCGATGGGATACTTCTTGGCGAGCTACTGGACCAGCCTGCCAGGCTACTACGGATGGGAACAGACCATACCCCAGGGAGTGCTCGGGACAATAGGTGGCTCGCTGATGATCGGGCTCGCGTTCGTGATAGCAATAGGGACGCTCGAAGGAATGACGCTGACCCGGCGCAAGAAGAAGTAGTCAGAGCATACCTACGTGATAGACCAAGTAGACGAAGACGGAGAGCGCAGCCGCCCCGACCAAGAGGGCGATCACCAGGTAGTCTAACGGCTTGATTGAGATGTCCTGATAGGTCGAGAATCTGCCTGCGCCAAACGCCCTCGATTCAGCCGCTAAACCTAGATTCTCTGAGACAACCGTAAGCTCGTTGAAAGCCGGGACGGTCATCGCCATGTATTGACCTGCCTGCTTCAGTGGATTCTTGGAATCGAGTTTCCAGCCTCTGAGGGTTTGGGCTTCGATGGTCGTGTTGATGTCCCTCAGGAATAGAGGGAATAGCCTGTAGGTAGCCATGAAGATGAAGACCCCCAACCTGGGCACGCCGATGGAGTCCAACCCGTAGAGTATCTCGCTCATGGACGTGGCATGCACGAACAATGCGAATACAAGCACACCAGCCAAGGCTCTCAAGGAAAGCGCAACGGCGTATATCACTCCACCAATCGTGATCGCAGTTCTCCCAAGAATCAAGGTGCCTTCACCCGTCAGCTGAACCAGCACGGTGGTGGCGAATCCTTTTGGCAGGTTGACGTACATCTCGGGCTTGTACATCCAGAGCGAGTTGATGATCGATAGCACGAATATCATGAAGAGCGGGCTGGCCAGCGTCTTGATCGTCTTAAGAGAGTCGAACTTGGCGAGCACTCCAATGATGACCACGGATAAGAGCGCGATTGTCACTGTCACCGGCTCGTAAAAGACTGAGAGTATCACTATGTACGAGAACAAGAAGACGAACTTCGAGAACGGGTGGAGTCTGTGGATGATCGTGTTCAATGGTGCGTATCTCAGGAAGGGCATCAGGCACCGCCTCCCTGAAACATCTTGCACGCCTCTTCGACTGTGAAGACAGGCTCGTCAGCCCCGAGTGACTTCATCAATCGAAAAACCTGTGGAGGTTCCAGCCAGGTGGACTTCAGCATCTCCACATCTGCAAGCACTTCTCTGGAAACACCGGATTTGATGACGTGCCCGTCACGAAGCACGGTGACGGACTGTGAATATCTCGCCACTAGTTCCATGTCGTGGGTTATCAACAGCGCTGTGACTCCCGCTTCCAGGATCAGTTTCATCAGCGAGGCTGCTGACTTTGCATCCAGCCCATTTGTCGGCTCGTCGAGGACCAGGACCTTGGGGTCGAGCGCCAGAACCGATAACACGCCTATCAGTCTCTTCGTGTATCTATCTTGAGACCTGGGGTCGCTGTCTGCCAATTGCTCTAGCCCAAACCGGCTCAATAGCGTTCGAGCGGTACCGTCAGGATCTGGAAATCCTACGTTCCGAGGACCGAATGACAGCTCGTCTAGGACTGTCGGGGAGAATATCTGGTGATCCGGGTTCTGGAACGAGTAATTGACAGTCCTGATCAGGTCTACTGGCTTTGTGGAAGTGACATCTATGCCCATGACATTGACGACGGCATCTTGGTTTGACGGCCTGAGAAGACCGACAAGGTGCTTGGCTAGTGTCGTTTTTCCAGATCCGTTTTGACCAATCAGGGCGTGTATCTCTCCTTTCGAGACAGTGAGGTCAACTCCCTTTAGCGCCTCTATCCCGTTCTCGTACACATGGTGCAAGTTCTTGACTACGACAGCAGGTTCGCCGGACGGGCTCGGGTACGCACCACCACGACGAAATTCACCCACGTGCGAAGGCCGCGGAAAGCTCTTCATGGCCTCTGCCAGTGTGTACGGAATCTTTCGAAGCCCGATCGCGCTTGCGAGCCTTGCGACCTGCGGGGGGTTTATACCGAGGCCCTCAAGCAGGTCAGTGTTCGAGACGGTAGTGCCAAAATCACCGATCGATGCTATGATACCGTTGTTCATCACTGCAAGCCTGTTCGCTAGTTCCGCCACGCTCTCGAGATTCTGAGTGGCCATCACAACAGTCATGCCAAGGTCCTTGTTGAGCTTGGATACGGTCGACATGAGCTGTGAGGAGCCCAGCGGATCCAAGAGAGCCGTTGGTTCGTCGAGTGCTATTATTGCTGGCCTCATCGCCAAGACTGCCGCAACAGCTAAGGCCTGCCTCATCCCGCCAGATAGTTCGCTCGGGTCAACCTGCGCGTACTTCTCAAGCCTACAGACATCAAGCGCCCATCGCACCCTTTCCCTGATGTCTTCCTTTTCCAGCCCGAGGTTTATCGGGCCGAACGCGATCTCTTCTTCAACTGTGGGGGCGAGCAGCTGCTGATCTGGATCTTCTAGAACTAGGCCCACGGTCCTCGCAAGCTCGTAGATCTCGGCTGACTTCGTGTCTGTGCCTCCGACGCTCACTGAACCCTCTAGCTTGGCTCTAGCATAGTGAGGGATTATCCCGTTCAGAGTCATCAACAGAGTGGACTTGCCGGCTCCTGGTGGCCCCGTGACGACGAGGAAATCTCCCTTTTGAACTGACAGATCGATGTTCGAGATAGATGGACGATCGGTGCTGGAGTAAGTGATGGAGTCGATGCGAGCTCGCACCACCTCGGCCGTCATTGTCGTCAGCCATCTCGTGCAGGATAAATCAGTTTGCGCCTAGGCTCTGACCCATGTCCTAGTCTACTTGTGATCACCTGAGTTCGCGCAGCCCGGCGAGTGCTTGATCGTAGTCGCGTATGTCTGGAAGGTTCCAAGCTCTTCGATGCGATGCACACCAGCTACCGTACGGAAAGAGAGTGATTCCCGATCCTCCGGCCCGCAATGCGTTCTTTGCATATTCAGGCACCTGGCTGGCTTCTACGATGTATTCGTTTGAGACAAGTACTCCAGGATATATGGGGAAGCTCTTGTTCTCAATCCTGCTCATCAGGTTTCCAGTGATGGTCCCGAAATCCTTGGCGGTTGTCCAGTACAGCATTGGCTCTGCGAAGTCAAGCAATCCCTCGTTCGCCCATGAGATCCAATCCTGTCCGAGATCCTTGACCACGGAATCATAGTCATCTTGCTTCGGAGGAACATCGTTCGTCACGATGCCATGTGGAGGAAATCTCCCGAACGTTGCAGCCGACAGCTTGTACTTGCTTGAGAGGCTCTTCATGCGTTTCTTGATCAGTCTGACCTGCTCCGTAACCTGTGAAGCTCTCCATGAGTACCACTTGTCTGACTGCGAACCGAGGATCCAGTCAGCCTTGTCCTTCGTGCTGTGGAGATGCTTGGGTATCTCGACGTTCATTTCTGCTTGGAATCTGTTGAGGCAACTGTCACAGAAACAGTAGGCGAACTCTCTCTCCAACACGGCCTTTGTGCCATCATATGGAGCATACTTGGTTCTGTCGGTGTCCTTCAAATGATATGCGAGCTTGACAGCAGTCTGCCCCGTCAAGCCTGTGACCTCTTTGGTCACGTAAAAGATGTCTCCCCTGTCAATCAGTCTGCCGAAATCCGCGCCGTTCCTGATGTCCATCGCTATGGATGATTTCCAGTACCTGAACCTGATGAAGTCCAAGTGAATGCCATCCAGCTCGGGATTGGCGTTCAGGATGTCTTCAGCGTGGTCTGCTATGAACTGCCGAACCTCTGGCTTTCCGATATCAAGGTCCAACTGCGATCCGAAGAAAGGTGCTTTGTCTTCCCTTATCCCATATCTGTCCGTTGGCAGCCAGTTCGGGTTGTCCAGCAGCGCTGGCCTTGGTTCGGAGTCGACCTGACCTCGGGATCTCTGAGTCCAGCCAAGCCTTAGCCACGGTGCGACCACTATCATTGCGTGGACCTCCTTGCCGAGGTCATGTAGTCGCTTCGTCACTTCCCCGAGGGCATTCCAGTTTCTGAACTTAGCCACCGTGGGAAGCATCTTGCTGTTTGGATAGTCAGCGAAGAGATCCGTTCTGATGCTCATGAGGACTTTCTGTACTCCGACCTTCTCGGACCAGTCCACGAACCTTTTCATGTCTTCGTCACCAAGTGGGCGTTCCCTGAAGTCCATGTACGCCCACATACCTAGCTCGAATCTGTTCGTCATGTTCTGCGCCGCGCCCTTGGAAGGTGCGCCTGGATAAAAACGTGAGAGTAATGCCTTCACTGCGGTCACGTGCTGAACTCAGGAGATGTCATCAGAATATAGACTCCAGGGAGGATGCGAGCCCATCAATCATTTCTTGATTCACCGATACGCCAACAGACTTGAGGGCTAGCAACTCGGCACCTAAGAGTGAACCGTATGCTCCGACCCTTGGTGAGGCCTCGAGGCCAAGGCCCTTCAGCTCGTCCATTACGAGTTGGATCATCTCTGGACCCTCCTTCACAAGCTGACCTGTGAAGGCCACCTCTACGGGAACACGGATGTCGGTTCTTTCCCAGACCGCCCACACCATCTTGGCCAGCTCTCGCGCTCCCTCTCTCAGTATCCCCGTGGCGACCTTGTCCCCCGACCTTGCTGCACCGAGCACCAGAGTTGAGATCGAGGCCATGTCTTTTGCCGATGCACTCCTGCACCACCCCGGCAACTCATCCGGTCGCTCGACAGAAACCCATTTCAGTACCATCTGAGAGAGAGAAGTACCTGGCATCCTACCGTCATACGATTGCATTACCGCCCCGATCGCCTTTGCCCCAAGCCAGTAGCCACCTCCCTCGCTGTCCACGGTGTGCCCCCATCCACCCGCTTTGATTTCGGCGCCGTTCTTGACGGCATACGCGCTTGATCCGGCTCCAAGCGAGACGACTATTCCGCCTCCCTCTGGGAAGACCGCGGCGTACGCCGCTTCTTGGGCCGAATGAACGCTCAACTTGGCAGATGAACCCAAGATAGAGGACAGATCCGAGAAGAGTTCATCCTTGTCAGTGGACCCCCTCAGACCGTCAATTGACACAGAAGTCCAGCCGCATGAGGAGAAGGAGAGCTTGGCGGATAGGATCAGATCGGTCAGGTCAAAGTAGGTCTTCTTGGCGATCTCGTTCAAGCTCATCATCGACGGGCTGCTGGGGCCTGCAGCTGATTTCGCGAGAGTCTTGCCATCCTTCGACACCGCAACAGCTATTGTCCTAGTGTCATCTCCGTCGAGTGCGAGCACATAACTCAAGCTATCTCTCTCCCATTTGGGTCAATACAAAAAGGTTCAGCCGTCTGTTCTCGCACGCACTAGTCTATCTATTCGCCGCTGCCTTGAGGGCTTCCACACCAGGAAGGGGCTCTCCAGACAAGTAGGAGATCATAGCGCCACCGCCTGTGCTGATGTAACTTATGCAGTTGGCGATGCCATACTGTTCCAGAGCGGCTACTGAGTGCCCGCCCCCCATGACCGAGTAGGCCTTTGATTTCGAGAGCGAACGAATAAACTCGACCGTCCCGATGGCGAACTTCTTGTCCTCAAAGAGACCGAGTGGTCCGTTGATCACAAGGGATTTCGCATCCTTGGCGAACCCCGAGAAGAGTCGAATCGTAGCGGAACCTATATCTCGTATCTCCGAGGAGGGCGGGAAGTCCTCCTTCTTCACCTCCTTCCTCTTGCCATTCACGTCTATGGCGACATCAACTGGGATCACGATCTTGTCCGGGTACTTGTCCATTATGGCTTTGGCAGTCGGGAACATCTTCTCGAAGCCCTTCGCCTTTATCTCTTGGACATTTTTCTCCCCGACGTCTAGCCCAGAGACGTGCGCCAGGACTGTGCTGACCATTCCCCCAACGAGCACTCTATCGGCTATCCCGTTGTCCAAGACATGACCAATAACGATGAAGGTCTCTTTCGGCTTCGCACCTCCAAAGACGTACAAGGAGGGCCTCTCAGGTTCCTCGTAGACCCTTTTCAATGCATTGAGTTCCCTTTCCATGACTCTGCCCGCTACGGACGGCAAAGTCACTGTGAATCCGACTATAGAGGCGTGAGATCTGTGGGCCGCCGCGAACGCATCGTTGACGAAGAGATCTGCAAGGGGAGACAGAGTGGACACGAGTTGTCCTTTTGCATGTTCCTGTGGGGATAGCTCCTTTGTCTCCTCGTCAAGAGATCTGACGTTGTCCAAGAGAAGGACATCTCCATCTTGCAGAGATTTGATTGCGCTTATTGCCTGAGGCCCTATCACATCTTTCACGAACCTCAGCGGATGTCTAAGGTACTTCTTCATGACCTCCGCGTGCTGAGAAAGATCGGTGAAGTCCTCATCACCTTTCCTTCCTTGGTGAGCCAGAACCACTACCTTGCCTCCCTTGTCAGCGATTTCGTTTATCGTCCCCGAATGGAGCCTGATCCTGCTATCGTCGATTATCTTCAAGGTCTTTGGATCCAGAGGGGAGTTCAGATCTACCCTCAATATGACGGTCTTGTCCTTGACATTCACATCATCAAGCGTTCTGAAGCTCAATTCACTTTCCTCCGCATGAGTCCGCAGAATCGGAGATAAAAATCTGATACTCGCGACGCGGCCTCGTGGCAGACAATCCGTCCTTCTCTAGTACCGCGTGAAAGATTTATCCCACTGGCACGGCTGTTCTGAGAACAGAGAGATGGCTAAGATCAAACTTGGAATCAACGGTTTCGGCCGAATAGGCAGGATCTTCTACAGGGCCGCGCTGAAGAACCCCGACTTCATGAATCGCTTTGAGGTCGTGGCCGTGAACGATATCACTGACTCGAAAACCCTTGCATATCTTCTGAGGTATGACTCTGTACACGGAACCTTGGCAGGACAGATAGAGGTTACGAAAGAGGGCTTAGCAGTTAATGGAAACGAGCTGAAGGTGCTCGTCGAGAAGGATCCAGCGAACTTGCCCTGGAAAAACCTCGGAGTGGAATACGTCCTCGAGTCCACTGGCCTGTTCACGAAGGAGGCTGACGCCGCGAAACACATCAAAGCCGGTGCCTCGAAGGTCATGATATCTGCACCGGCAGAGAAGACAACCCCAACGTTTGTCCTAGGTGTGAACGAGGAGAAGTATGACCCTCAGAAACACAGCATCGTCTCGATGGCCTCTTGCACGACGAACAGCTTGGCCCCGATGGCGAAAGTACTGAATGACAACTTCGGGGTTGAGAGGGGATTCATGACGACAATTCACGCATACACCAACGACCAGAGAATATTGGACCTTCCGCACAAGGATCTCCGTAGGGCGAGAGCTGCCGCTTTGTCAGTGATCCCGACAAGCACAGGAGCAGCTAAAGCAATAGGCCTGGTCATTCCGGAACTCGAAGGCAGAATGGATGGGCTGGCAATGAGGGTACCGGTCCCGGACGGTTCTGTGACTGATTTGATCACTGAGGTCAAGAGGCCGGTAACCAAAGAACAAATCAACGAAGCCTTCAAGAAAGCCGCTGCGTCCAGCAAGATGAAGGGTATACTGGAATACACTGAGGAACCGATCGTCTCGTCTGACGTGGTCGGGAACCCTGCGTCTTCGATAGTCGATGGTCTTAGCACGAACGTCATGAAGGATACACTGGTCAAGACCCTCTCATGGTACGACAACGAGTGGGGATACAGCTGCAGATTAGTCGACATGTTCGTGTACATGGCGAAGAGAGCCTAAGGTGGAGAGCTGGACAGCCGGTCCAGCACTAAGAATGCAGACCGAGAATGGAATAGGCGAGAGAATGATCTTTGGACGATCCCACGGCACTCTTCGAGTGAGGCAGGAGCAATCAGCAGGTGCGATGCTGCCTTCGAGTCGTCTGTGCTCCCGAACCCAGCCATGCATTGAACTGCGCCTTCCTTAACCAGTTCCGCCACTAGTTCGCTCTCCATACGCTTCTGAGATATGCCCGTGAACACCCCAACTAGATTGAACGAGTCAGAGGCCGTCAAATAGTCGATGTGCCACTTCTTGGACTTGTCTCTCCTCAGATGTCTTCCCACTCTGGCCCTCAGGCCGCCGGGGCCTCTGGCAGAACCGACATAGAGATAGAGGCCGGGATCGAAGATCAGGGTTCCAAGTGAGCTGACACGAACTCGTACGCGACGAGTTGCTCGCAACACAATACAATACGTGCCGGCCTCGGAAGATAACACCGTCAAAGATCTACGATGACCGCTTCCTTGGCCTCCAGATCCGCGATGGCCACTGTTGCCTTTCCTGTCAAGTAGCCGCAAGTTTCGCCGGGGTTCACGACGAGGTTGCCACCATCTGTCCTCTGAATCTTTGGATCGTGCCAATGGCCATATGCCACCAGAGAAAAGTCTCCACTCTTGGCGAGAGCTTTGACTATGTCCGGGTCTTCCCCGTGAACAAGCGCGATCCTCTTTCCATCGATTGACAGAGTGGCCAATGGCCACAGGAGCTTCCCTCCCAGCGAGATCACAACATCCCTGAGAACCAGCCTCTCACCATCGTTGTTGCCGAAGGTCACAGTGAAGGGGCAGCCAAGTCTGCCAAACTCCTTCGCCGCAAATGGACTCACGATGTCCCCCGTGTGGAGCACATGACTGACCTTGTCGGCGTTGAACCTGTCTATTGCCTTTCTCATGAGCTCGAGATTGTCATGCGAGTCCCCCATTATGCCGATCTTCGGAGCCATTTCGCCAAAATCCGGTCCGCTCAACCTTATAACTTCGCCGGGCTGATTTGGATCAAATGGAACTGCAGATGCCTCTGGGGGTTGTCGAAGGATTCTATGGACCTCCTTGGTCTCACGCTGCAAGGTTGGACATGATCAGGTTCCTAGGAGACAAAGGATTCAACATCTACGTGTACGCACCAAAGGATGATCCGTATCACAGAGAGAAGTGGGCAGAGCCGTATCCCAAGAATCTGTTCGCGAAGTTGGCTCAGTTGGCTAGGACATCCAAGCGCAGTCGCGTGAACCTGTGCTTTGCAGTGAGCCCGGGGCTTTCGATGCGGTACTCATCTGACTCCGATTTCCAGAAACTGTCCGCGAAATTCGCTGAGGTCGCGAAACTCGGTGTCGAATGGTTTGGCCTATTCCTAGATGACATACCCGATGAACTGCAACATGATGAAGACAAGAGGACATTCAACAGTCTCGGAGAGGCCCACGCTCACTTAGGGAACGAGCTAGAGAGAAAGCTGAAGGAGATTGCAGGAGATGGGGCTAGGCTGATCCTATGCCCAACGCAGTACACAGGCGTACAACCGACTGACTACCACCGGGCTTTGGGGGAGAAACTGTCCCAAGGTGTCTACGTTATGTGGACGGGGAAGTATGTGTGCACTCCATCCATAACGGCAGAGGACGCAGATTCCTTTGGCGCAGGCATAGGAAGGAGACCGTTCCTTTGGGACAACTATCCGGTGAATGACTACGCCCATCAGCTGAAGATCTTCCTTGGACCGGTCAGGAGAAGATCCCCCGATCTGCTGGAGCATTTGTCCGGTTTCGTATCAAACCCGATGAACCAGGCTGAAGCATCAAAGTTCGCATTGCTGACTTACAGGGAATACTTCAGAGACCCCATCAGGTATGATCCTGACAAGGCGTGGGAAAGAGCTGTGAAAGAGTTGATGCCTAAGGCGATGTGGAAACCTTTCCTGAGCTTCTCTGACCACTCGAGAGGTTCGTTCTTGGATTTCAGAGAATCCGAAAGGCTTGGCCAGCTGTTGGAGTCTGTGAAGCGCGATCCAAGGGACCAGAACGCTACCAAAGCCCTGTCCGATTACCTGATCCTTCAGAGAAGAGCTACCAGTCAAGTCGCGAGACAGCTGAAGGGCTCGCTTAGAACTGAACTGATGTCGGCTGTGCGGAAGACATCTGATCTGCTGGAGGTCGGCACGGCATCGACCGACCTGATCCGAAGGACGAGGAAAGGCGTCACAAAGGCAGACCGTAGAAAGGCAAAGACAATCGAAGCCAATCTTAGAAGAGCTGAAGAGAACAAATATCAGGTCCTCGGAGAGGTCAGATTAGCACTCACCGATCCCGAGCAGGAGTCGATGGACAGGGACAACTATATATCGACCCTGGCCAAACTGGCAATTGGCTTGACTGGGGGACAATAGATGCAATCGATAACTTCCTCGTTCGGCAGGATATTCGCGAAGGGCCGAAGGCCTCTGATCGTATTATCATTCGTAGTAATAGTCGGCGCCATATTGGCAGGGACGTTCTCACCGCCTGATCCCTCACTAGCGCAGGAGGTACAAGGGTTGGCTCAGGATGTCCAAGAAGGCGGGTACATGGCCATCTTCTTCAACAATGCGATGGTCACCGTGACCTTTCTCGTCCCGCTCTTGGGGCTCGGCTCGGCTCTCATGTCATCTTTCACAACTGGTGCTGCACTGAGCGCACTGGCTCAGCAAGCTGGGACGAATCCCCAGATGCTATTCTTGCTCATGGTAGTGATGCCACACTCCCTGATCGAATTCTCCGCGTATTCGTTGGTGCTGTCCGAGAACATAGTAGTCATGCAGAAACTACTATCTAGAAAAGGGATAAACGATGAAGTGGGAACCTTATTCGCATCGCTTGTATTGGCTCTTGCCCTATTGCTTGTCGCAATGGTGGTTGAAGTGCTGACGAGTCAGTTGCTCACTTCGATGGTTCCCCCCGTCTAGAGCCCATCCCCTCATTCTGATATTGTCCTGAGTAGATTCTATGAGGGAGTCCAGACAACCTGAAAACTACCAGTTGAGCAACGCGAGCGCCGATCGATATTACTGCGCCCTTTGTGTTCAGGACATACAGCAGAACCTTTCCCTTGCCCTCGTATCCTGGATCCCAGAGCGCGGTATGTATCGTGACCCCTGAGCGAAGAAGCGATGACCTAGGCAACACGAAGCCGCAGCAATCAGCAGGTATCCTGATCTGCTCAGAGAAGGTCAACCTGTAGGGACCAGCTCTCAGAATGTAGGCGGAGTTCTTGCTGCGGGTCTCCTTGGTCTTGGCTGCTTCCAGCGAATCCAGCATGAACGAAGGTCGAGTTGTGAACGATTCTATCCGATCCACTGTGAGGTCGACTCCAGCGGGTTGTGTCTGGCCTTGGATATCCCTGAGAGCCGTTACGATCTTGTCACCTATCAGTTGTGCGCCTGGAATGACAGCCAACTGTCCGCGCCTATTGCGAGTTACTTATAAGCAGTATCGGGCTGAGCCTGAGAGTTGAGGCGGCTAGGGGCCATGCAAGACACGGTGTCACTTCTATGAAGCCAGTGTGCATGGTAGTCTTCGACCTTGATGGAACCTTGATCGAGGGGAGGAGCAGTTGGGGGAGAATTCACGAGTTCTTTGGGACCGAGCGGAAAGGAGAGGATGGTTTGGAGAGGTACGAGAGAGGAGAGATAGACTACGTCGAGTTCATGAAACGCGATGTGTCAGCTTGGCCACTTGGAATCAGTCGGTCAGCTCTCGAGAGCATCCTATCAGGGTTCACGTTCAGTACGGGCGCCACAGACTGCACGCGTGGCCTGAGAGAGAGGGGCGTCAAGATGGGCGTGATCAGCAGCGGTCTTGATCTGCTAGCCAACATGGTTTGTCGTGATCTAGGCATAGAATCCTGCATTGCTAATGGACTGGTGTTTGACCAACGAGGCAGGTTGACAAGTGACGTGCTTCCGAGGGTCGACCTGCTCAGGAAGGATGAGGCCCTTAAGAGAATGGCCTCTGAGCAAGCGCTGCAACTGGATGAAATCCTCGGTGTCGGTGACACCCACTTCGACATTCCCTTGCTGCGAGCTTGCGGGTATAGGGTCGCGTTCAAACCTAAGAGCAAGGACAAGAGCAAGTTGGAAGAAATCGCTCATTACTTCGTCGATGACCTGAGGGAACTGCTCCCCATTGTCGACACCATCATGGAATCATCAGACGTGAAGCACAAACAGCGCAATCGCCAGAACCCCTGAGCACAGGGCGGGAGCCCAAGAGATCAGGAGCTTTCTTGCCACGTGTCCTCTGCCGACGAGCATTCTGGACCTGAAGTAAAGATCGCTCGCGTAGAAGAGCTGAGTGAAGGATGCCGTGATTCTGAACACGAGTCCGGTCCACACCCCGATCAGCGAGGACAACGCCCTCGATGCATAGGCTGCTGGGTCCGGATAGTACGTCATGTCATTCTTGAACACCAAGAAGCCCGGAGTGAAGAGGCAAGACGCTAAGACGAGCACAGCTGTCAAGATCGCCAGCTCTGAGCCTGATGTGGTTGTGACCACTCCTGTCAGAATCCCTCCGAGATTGACACCCCTCCAGAATGCGAGAAGAATCAGGGACAGGTCAATCGAGACCTTGAGCGTTCGATTCAAGGCCTCAACCGAGGTTGCTCTCCTGATCACCCATTCCAGCAGTCGATAGGCGAACGGAGTGATCAGAAAGACCATCAGGGGCGAGATGAACCAGAAGAGGGCCTGCGATGAGATGTAGCTCGACAGATAGCCGGATGCGACCGCAAATCCGATCACTGATGACAGCACTATCTGCGAGATGGATACGGGCACTGACTTGGACAACAAGAATAACAGCGTCACGGCCGCCGAGATCAAGCTCAGCAGATCGATAGCGGGCTCTTCAAGGATGACCGTTCCTATGGTCAGCGACAACCTCCCTCCGAAGAGCACCCCGAGGGCCATTGAGATCGCAACCATGAGTTCGGCGCGCTTGACGCTCATCCATCCGCTTGAGGAGGCGGAGACGGCCAGTGGTCTGCCTTCAGCCGGTCCTGCGCTCAGACAGAGCACGGCATAAGAGGCCCAGAGTGCCCAAGACAATCGTCAGCACCCTAGGGGTTTGCGATGTTGATTATGTTGACCAAGGCATCAGAGATATCCTCACAGGCATCGGCCACGTCGTCGGCCGCGAGTATCACCTTCTCCAGTTGGATGATGCTGAGGGGCTTGAGCCGATCCTCCCGTTTGTACAACTCCTCGATCAACTTCAGTTTGACTCTGTCTATCTCCTCTTCCATGTCCTCAACTGTTTCAGCCTGCCTTCTGGCCGCTGCGAAATCCCCAACGACAAGCTGAAGCATCTTCTTGGTCTCGTCGGTGATCTTGAGCAGAAGCGAGAACAGATTGTCTAGGCTCGGATCCAGTCCAACTCGAAGCTCGTCTATTTCCTGCCTAGTGAGCGCCCTGTAGCAGAGCATCCTGCTGGCCTCCATCGATCTGTCTATGGCATCGTCTAGCAGCCTCACTGCTTCCAGTATATACTGCCTTATCGTTGGGAACAAGTCGGACGAGATGAGTTGTCTTTCGATCCCCTTCAGCTTTGAGTCTGCGGCGCTTTCCAGTTCGTTGAGGGCACTGCTCTTGGCCCTAGCACCGGCGCAGTCCCCTCTGGACATCTGATTGTAAGCCTCCTGCAGTAGCCCGACCGCGCCCTGAAGGTCGTTGCTGAGTTCAAGGACCTCAGGCCATATTCTCTCCATGCTGTTCTGACGAGGCGGGGACTAAAAAATGTGAGAGCTCTGTCTCGGCAGCGTCCCCGATCCGTTTCTCAAGTTCTCTGTGCCCATAGAGTGGGCCAACCAGGCGTCTCCCACGACGCACTCTGGCTTGACACGCGAAGCGCCTAGCGCTCTACGACCTTTAGGGCGGACTCGATCAGCTGGGCGGCCTGCTGGTGGTTCACTTTTGAGGTATTGATCGTCAGATCGTAGAAGTCCGAGTTGTTCCAGTCAGCGTTGAACCTTCTCCTGAAGTAGTGCTCCCTTTCTTGATCGGAAGCGGTGAGTTCTTGCGCAGCTGCTTCCTCGCTGATCCCCCTCCTGGCTGAGATGGACTTCCTCCTATCCGCCTGATCCTCGTGGAGGAATACTTTGAGCGTAACATCTGAATCAACCACCATCAAAGCCGACCTTCCCTCGATTATCACGTTCCCTTCAACGATCCTGTCCTTTGCCATCCCCTCCAGTATCTTCTCAAGGTCGACCTCTCCAGACTTGGATATGCGTTCCATATACTGGAATGACTCCTGGAACTCATTAGCTATCTCTCTGAAAAATGATTCAGTGTTCTCGACGGGCAAGCCTGTTGAAGAACCGACCAGCTGTGCGACCTCGGTTGTGCCAGACGCGAGCTGACCGGCAATCAGGACCGTCACGTTTTTCTTTGACATCACACGTGATTGGGGCGTTGCTGTATTTAAGGTTGGCAGAGCCGAAATGGCCCGACCGGACCCATGCGTGTTCACACGCGAAGGAGGGGGCGATCGCTGCTCACACGGACTATCATGATTTGTTCTCCTCGGATTTGTTCTGCCTTGCTGTGTCCTTCCTTGCCCATCTTCTCACTGCTATCAGTATGGCTGTGGCAACAACGATACAGTAGAGTGGCCAGAAGATGGGTTGTAGCAGTATATGAGAGGTTTCGAAGTGAACGACCAAGTTCGTGTCCTCAGATAGGGTCAGTGTTGATATGGGCTCGTTTGAATCTGGCAACGTGATGGATTTCCTAAGGTAGATGAATCCCCACTCCCCGTCGACTCTCTCGTCTGAGCTTATCAATACAGTCTCACCTCTGTCGAACCTTAGGACAACGGGCGTGGATGAACTCAATGGGTTCGGTATCCCAGACCCGTTCACAAAGATCCTGACTTGAACTGAAGGGGGAAGGCCATCCACCGTTACGGTCAGGGTAACCTTGTCGTCGGCAAACGTTGGATGGACGAGAATGGGGCTCAGTAGAGCCGCAAGCAGAACAAGCCCCAATAGGGTTACGCTTGACGCCCTGTGAGCCATCTGGAATCGAGTCCGAGGACCGTTTTAAAGGGTTTGGGGTTCCATCCTCGTCGAAATCCACTTGGACTGTATTCGCTCGTTGAGCGAGCCAGCCCAAGTCCAGCCGGTGAGGATCGGGGAACTAACGTCTTAGGGCGCCTGCTACAGTGCTGATCACTAGGGAGCGCTCCTGAATGCCTTCCTGTGGAAGTCGTCGGCCACCTTCGCTGTGAGACTGTCTTCCTTGACGAACCTTATCGCTTTGAGTATGTTCTCCATCATCACGTCGTTGACGGTCTTGCCCTTCTGTTCCGTGGCCTTTCTGGGATCCCCAAAGTACAGCTCTGGGCACTTAGTCTGCCACCAGTATGAGCTGATGACACCAGCAGCAGAGCCATCAGACCCCTTCCTTGCTGGATGCGTTACGTGATCCATCTTCACGAGATCCTTGAACAGCGCCAATACCCTGCTGGTCTCTATCACACACGCATGGCCGGTATCCAGTCCCTCTGCCACCTTTTCCTCCACATCCTTGGGAAGATCCCAAGGCGAAAGAAAGGCGTACACTATCGGGTCTCTCTTGCTTGACCTGGCCATCACGAACGTGTCCAATATTGCATTGTTGCCCCCGTGCCCGTTGATCAACAGGAGTTTTTTGAACCCGTTTCTGCCCACCTCGTCGGCAATTGCGCCGAGCATCTTAAGCAACAGATCCGGCTCCATCGTCATCGTGCCCGGAAAGTGCCTGTTTTCTGGAACGTAGGCGAACGGAAGTGGCGGAAGGACAACGACTTGTTCCTTCTCTGACGCGGCCTCGACAAGCGCTTGTGTCACCAGCGTGTCTGTTCCCAATGGCAGGTGAGGGCCGTGAACCTCTATTGAGCCCACCACCAGCACGGCTAGCGTGCCATCTTTCGCCTCTTTCTCCAAATCCGGTGATGTCAGCTCTAGCCACAACATGGGATGTGAACCAACTCTCGATGGATTAAGCTTTGTCAGCTCGGAGTTGTCAGCGAAGCACGGAAACTCTTAAGCGCGGTCCATGCACTTCGTCTTTCGTCAGAACAATCAATGTCCAACGACGACCGAGCTTTCAGCTCTGAACTGATGAACGCGCTCAAAACCCGCAGGATCTGGTTCGACTTGGATGAACCTAGGGATCCGAGGTTTGGAGATCTTCTGTCCGAGCTGGAGAATGAAGGGCTCGCTAGACGATCAGGAAGATCCCTCGAGCTCTCGACGGGTTCTAAGGTTCCGATGGTCGTTGAGGCGATCAAGAGAGGTGCGCCACTGAACACCATCGAATATCTCAGCCCGAGTGAATTCGAGGACTTTGTTTCCAAGCTTCTTGCAGTTCAATCCTTTGCAGTGAAGACTAGAATGAGGTTTAGGTCTCCTGACGGAGGCACTGAGATAGATGTCGTCGGATGGAAACGACCCAGAGCACTGTACATAGATTGCAAGAGATGGCCAAGGAGGACCATATACAGCACGCCATGCAGGAAACAGGTCGAACGGGTCAGGCAGTGGGGGGCTGTGGCACTTAAGAGGATGGGAGCGACCGGCAAAGCAAGAGGTTTCCCGATCATGGTGACCGTGATCCCAGGCGTCGAGCGAACCGTCGAAGGATGCATCCTGATTGGTGCCGACAAGCTTGGCTCGGCGATCCACAAAATAGACGATGGCTACCTTGACGAGGCAGGAATTGATATTGAGATCTAGATCTGAGTCAGGGTCCACATCTCTCCAAGTGCCCCTCTGACCAACGAAGATGCCCTCAGCCCAGGGATGTTTCTATCGAGTTCACCTCTGAGCAGGATGTACTCGCCCTGAGTCAGAGAGACGTTTCCCTTGAACACTACTTCAATCGGGATCACGCCCGCAATGACGCTGAACTCCGTTGTCCAAGTCACGGCCGATATCGAGGTCTGCTGGGAAGGAAGCCCGGTAGTCACTGCGGCCAGCCCGGTCGTGCCTATGGATTTGTGGAAGATGATACCTCTTGTTCTGCCCACAAACCATTCTCCCTCCAGGCCGATCGTCGTTGTCAAGCGGTTCTGTTCAGACGGTGAGATCGGGAAGAGAAGGGATTGTCCCCTGTTGATGAACTTGACAGCACCGGGCTCCGAACCCTTGCCAAAATCCTCCATCGGTGCCAAGCCCTTCAGCACTGCTCTGTGATGGGAGATCGGCAGGTCGTACCTGATTGCGTACGAGACTGCGGCGGCTGCGTCACCGAGCGTGGATCCGCCGGACGTCACCGCATATTCCTTGAGGGCTGCCTTGACCTCACCTTCGTCTGTGTTCGCTAAGCCCATCTTCTCTTTGACGCTGAGAAGGAGCGCCTCAAAGTCAATAGCTTGGCCCAAGTCCTTGGGGTAGGAGATGTACTCCACGGATCGATGGCCTGGTTCCGGAAAATCATCATGAATGTTATTTACCAGAATCAACCGATCGTAGTAGTCCGTCAGCTCGGTCTCTATTGGAGCTCCAGGAACTAGCGAGAAACCAGCTGTCATGTCTGGGCAGCTTGTACCATGTTTAAAATGATATCTGGATGTTTTAGTTTATGGAATCCGAAGTGCTTGTGAACCGCACGCGAGATGGTGGGGAATTCTACGTTGTGATCGAGGGAAAGAAGGCCACCCTGACCTTCAACCTCAGGGGCAAGGAACTCGTGGCAAATTCCACATATACGCCTCCTGAGTTGAGGGGAAGGGGGATCGCCGCGGGACTTGTGGAGGCAGCAATAGATTACTCACGGAAAAATGGCCTGAAGATATATCCGGTATGTTCCTATGTCGTGGAGTACTTCAAGAGGAGGCCAGAGCTGGGCAGTCTGCTGTCCGATGCGTATCCGCATTAGGTTCGTCACATCGTACGAACGAATAGCAGCCGATCGCAGGGTTATGTCGTTCTGTCACTCCATGAACAAGTGAGTGAGAAGGGCGAGCAGCAAGGGAGGGTTACACGAACAGGTCCTCTGGGAACGGTCTCTGGAGCGTGGATGCACCCTTGTTGGACGGCTTGAACTGGTATCCAGTGATCACGGCCGCCACGACCCCCTCTGATGAACTCGCAGTTACCAGTTCCGCTGCAGCAGCGATTTCGTCGGCAACTGCAATCCTCTTTATGCGCAGACGCCTGCCGGTCAGATCCTTCTTGCCTCGGAGATCATTGAGAGGGTTCAGTCCGTAACATCCTATCGCGAAGTTCACCTCGCCGATCCGGAAAGGCCTACCGAGCGTGTCAGTTATCACGACGCCTACCTTCACTCCCAATTTCCGGAATCTCCTCGCGTACTTCGCTGCAATCCTGTCCGGATCCTCTGGGACAAACACTACTGACTTTCCGCCGTCAACGTTTGACTGGTCGACACCTGAATTGGCACATACTATGCCAGCATCGCTCTGCGTGATGAGATGATGGCCTTGAATCCTGATAAGCCTCCTAGAATGCCGTAGTATCACCTCCACGAGTTCCGGGGCCTTGTTGATCTTCTCCGCGATTGCCTTGGCCAGACCGGAAGGGACCACCTCTCCCAATGGAACCTGACATCCTTCGGCCTTCGCGACGACCTTGTGAGTAAGCACGACTATGTCCCCGTTCCTGAGTGGGTGCTTCGACTTCCTACATACAGAGAACACCAACTCAGCTAGATCCACGCCCGGAGAGACCATGCCGTCATACTTGACCCCAAACAACTGGAGCGGGTCCGTAAGGCGGTTCATCATTTCATCACCCTCCTCAACAGTCTTTGGGCCGTCCTGAAGTCAGTGTCAGTGCTGACCATGAAGTATGAGAAATGTAATGGATCCAGCGCCGACGCCGCATCCCAAGATATCGCCAGTGTTCTCGGGAGACGTTCCAGAAGATCTGAGACACTTGCCAAATCCACATGCTTCTTCAGCAACGACCTAGCAGGTTCCACCTTGATCCCGAACAGGAAATCATAGATCGAACCGCCCTTGTTTCTCAGGAAGACTCCGTCTCTGTTCTCCAAGAGTTCGAGCATCAATCCAAGAATGTCAGCGGAGACGTATGGGGAAGATGAGGGCATTGCCAACAGGAAACTATCATCACACATGTCCAGGATTGCAGAGATGACTGCCGGGACTGAGTTCATGTCATCGACGACCTTGGAGTCCATCGCGGCGCCCTTCCCTTGGGCAATTGCCCTCATCGCCTCGGCTTGCTCTCCAGATGAGACAACCGAGATCACCCGATCAGAAAAGTCCAATGCCCTTTCCAAAGCCATCAGGCCGATCTTCTTGTCACCGAGGAGCATTTCCTCGGGCAATCTGCTTCCTTCCATTTTGGACGGATAGCTGAAAAGTCCTACCGTCATCTCACACGATCCGCCTCTCCTCCGCCCTCTTGACAGCATACTCCGAGATCTCTGAAGCGATGTCCGCATCGGTGACAGTTTCTAACCCTATGAAATCAGGCTGTGCGTTCACTTCCAAGATGTAGGGCCTGCCTCCACGGTCAATCACTATGTCCGTTCCTGCTACCTCTGCACCGGTTGCCTTCGATGCACGTTCAGCTAGGTCAGCCAACTCCTTATCCAAAGCGATCCGCTCCGGCTTGCCACCTCTACTCACATTCGTGGTCAGTGAAGAAGAGACACGCTTCATCCCTGCAACCACCTTGTATCCCACCGTGAATACCCTGATGTCGAAGCTCATGCCGCTCAGATCCTGCTGGTACAGTGACACTGTCTCCGGGGGATTGTGGCGCTCGTCTCCAGCGTGAACCCTCCTGACACCCTTTCCTCTCGAACCGCAGATCGGCTTCTCGACCAAATAAGTTCCCCTCTGCACTGAGCCGAGAAGCCTCCCGGCGTCCAACGATGACACTGTATCAGGAACAGGAAGTCCGGCCCTTGATAGTTCCAGGTACTGACCCAACTTGCTGGCAGCGACCACGTACGCCATCGGATCGTTTATGACTGGTAACCCGCCCTTGGAAAGGGCCGACAGTGCGTTGAGCGAGAAGAGCAGTGTCGGTAGGTCTCTTCTTTTCAGAGGCCTCGCTAGGCATGCGTCGAATGAATCCACTATGTCTGGGAATTCGTCTCCACATCCGACACGAATGGCTCCATCCTTGATAGAAAACGTCAGGCGAGCGAAATCCATAACCCGCACTTCTTGGTCGTGTTCTCGGAAAGACTCCGCCACGCGAATCACGAAGTGACTGCCCGGATTGTGAGTCAGTATGCAGAATCTCAAGGTACGAGAAGCTCCGGGGCAAGAGCGGTTAAAAGCGTGTCGTGATGTAGCTTGCGAGTCTTGCCAGGGATTGACTTCCAAGCAGCTCAAGGCGTGCTCACGGTAGTTGGCCTAGTTAGCATAGGCTACCTGAGCAAGAGGGTCAAGTTGCTGTCTCAACGGCATGCTGACGCGGTGTTGAATATCGTACTGTATGTCCTGCTGCCACTGTCAGTGCTGGGCACCTACGCTCAGGTGGATGTCCCGCAATTGGGTCTGTACGTGGTGGCGGCTGGGGCGGCGTGCAACGTGATCGGTCTGATAGTAGCGACTCGTGTAGCGAAGAGATTGACATCAGACAAGGGTAAGGAGGGGGCGTTCGTACTCGCGGTGAGCACGATGAACTCGGGGCTCTTGGGGCTTGCAGTGGGTCGACTGCTGTTCAATGAGCTTGGCGTGCTTACCGTGCTGCTGCTGGATTTGCCAAACGCCTTCTACACGATCGTTGTCGGCAAGGCCATTGCATCACACTACGGAAGCCACGAAGGGACGGACTCCATGCAAGGAAGACTGATGTCCTTTCTTGCAACGCCGTACTTGTACGGTGTCGTCTTGGGTGTCCTTCACAACAGGCATATCGTGACAATTCCGGCCGTCATTCTGGGCATTATCCCTCCCATATCTTCACTGGCCTCATTCGCGACGCTATTCGCGATGGGAGTTTACTTGTCGTCTGCGATGAGTCACCCTTTGGAGACGGGTTCTGCTTTGTTGCTCAGGTTCGGTACAGGTCTGCTCGTGTTCATAGCACTCACATTTCTGACACCGACGATGACCTACTTCCCAAGCGAGCCGCTGTTCTATGCATGTACACTACCCCCAGCCATCATGGTACTCGCGCATTCACGAACCTACGGGCTTGACATCGACCTCGCGGCGGAGATCCTGAGCGTGAGTCTGCTGTTCTCAGTTCTCGAAGCGACGGCATTGGTTCTCCTGTGATTCTTAAATACGGCGTGGGTTTCTGGGAGACCGCCTCTCCGAATTGTCCGTCCAAGATTTCTTCACGCTACTCGTGTCCAACTACGGCTATGTCGGAGTGTTCCTTGCGGAGTTGATATCGAACGCCACTGTCCTGTTTCCGCTGCCTGGTGCAGCGGCGACCGTGATTGGTGGAGCACTGCTGGATAACAAGATCCTAGTTGTCCTTGCGGCTGGCCTAGGAGCGGCGACGGGCGAACTGACAGGGTACTTGGTTGGCTACGGCGGAAAGAGGTTTGTGGAAAAGAGAGAGGAATATGAAGCGGTCAAGCGGCTATTCTCAAAAATCGGACTGGCGGCCATCTTCCTGTTCTCAGCACTTCCGTTGCCATTCGACATAGTTGGCATGCTAAGTGGCGCAACCGGTCTGAACCCGGTGGTGTTTTTCGTACTCACCTTCATGGGCAAAACCGTAAGCAGGCTCATGTTGGTCTTTCTCGGAGCGTCGCTGGAGGAGATGATAGCGGACCTCTTTGCAGGTAGGATCAGGTTGGAACTAGTGCTGATCGTGGCGGGATACGTGGCGCTCTACTTCTTGGTGGTCGAGGCTTGGAAGCGTTACTACACGCGGCAGGGAACGGTCTCTCCTGAAGGCGGAACTGGGAAAACGGGCGATACCTAGAACGGTTCTGATGCGATGACTCTGCAGATTGTCGCAATCCTAACTGCGAGCGCCACGGCTAGGGCGATGCCACAGAATGTGCCAGCCAACATCACAGATCTTCTCATCTCCCGCTTCTCGCCGCTATCATCGCCCTAGAAGATCGCTGTTTCGGGACTCAGAAACCGGTCATAAGAGGACATTCCACAGAGACATGAACACGTTCGACACACTGTCACCAACTCGGACGCAGGATTCTTGGGACTTGCGACGGGTCGAAAGAAGTGCGCGATTCCGAGACGAAAAAGATCGACTCACTCCCCAACGGACCCCTTTCAGGTAGGGGTCACAAATGGCAGGGAGCATGTTTTTTAGCTCAGGCGTTTCCCCGAGCACGATGGAAGTCTTCGGAACGCAAGAACTCCGACTTGAGGTCCTGAAGCCGTTCATCAAGTCCGAGACTGAGACTTCGGCAGGGTTGTTGTTGGAGTTGGAATGGGACAGGAGTTTCGAAAAACTCATCCTCTCGAGCAGGATGATGGGGTTCTCATTAGACTCCGCTCGGAAGTTCGTTGCTCAACACACCGCGGTCAAGCAGGACGAGATGGACGAAACTTGGAGAAACACGTTCGCCAGACTGCTGGGCACCGGAGTCGCTCTGCAGTCGAGGGGCACACTCTTCCGGAAATACGTCTTCGAAGTCTCGCCAACAGTTGAGGAGATTAGAGACATTGTTCCCGCGGTAGTCAAGGATGACTCTTTGGCCCGAAGCCTCAACGGTGATCCTGTTCTGATGAAGCTAGTGTCAGAAACCAAGCCCACTGAATTCACAGTGGGTCTCTCCGTGACCCTCGAGAGTCTGTCGTCCGGAGGCGGACTGCGCTCCTTCTTCACCCAGCCAAGAGGAATATCGTTGGCAGCCGAGATCGAAATTTACGTGACCCGTGGAAGAGGAATAAGCAGGACGATCACATCTGTCATAGACATGATGGACATCGCTATCAAAAGGGCCGTCGAGAATTCCAAGCGACTGAGAGACAAGATAGTATAGGATCAACAACGACCCTCAACGTCAGACCAATGATGGTCGCGTATTGACCCGAGGAAGGTGCAGAGTGGATTCTTGTTCAGATGCTTAGCCTCACACGAACTGCCTTGACATCTCGGACGAAGCTGTTAGAACGAACTCACATTGCCAATCTTCGAGACTCTCCCTCAAAGCTGGATAGAAATGCGCCTTCCACAATGGCACTCCATGACCTGAGATCCTCCAGATGGGAGTTACGGTAGCTGAGGCGAAGCATTTTTCCAACCATTGTTCATAGAGAGAATCGTACGATTTTTCAGCGCCCGGTTCGGGCTTTTCGTCCCACATGCAATTTGCTTCGCTAAGATCCTTGATTACGCCTGTGAATTTCATCAACAGGTAAGCTACTCCCAGTATTGGCTACGCCTGAGAGTTCTTGACAGAAGAGCGGCAAGGCTGAATCCTGGAACGAAGTTCTCGCCGAGCCAGGTGTATGCTGGCCAGAGCCTAGAATCACCCTGGGCTGTTCGCTATGGGGATCTATTTTCATTCTCGATGAATCACAGGTTAGAGATAAGCGCCGCCTTGCTGATCGGATTCGGCACGGGGTTGTTCGTTCTCATAGCGCCCGCGTTTCTAACTCGAACGTTGACTCCTTCCTGAGCGAGCCCCCGTTCAATGCATGCATGGCCTCCGGCTATCATGGTACCGGCACATTTCAGAGCGCATGGCTTCGATGTCTACCTCGCAGCAGAGATCCTAGTGCAAGTTTGCTGCTGTCAAAAAGGCCTAGAGGTCACGACCTTTCCTATTATGGTGATTGCTATCGCGGTCGCGATCGCCAATGCTTCACCGCAGAAGGCTCCAGCTATTATGACCGACCTCCTCGTCTCCCACTTTTCTTTTCCCATTCTCTTCTCCAAGTACTTGCCGATGACCCCTCCTATGAGGTAGGCCAAGGCAAAAGGCGGAAGTGTGGTCATGCCGGTTAGGAATCCGATTGGTGAGAAGAACCTAAGCTTGAGGAGGTCTGCCCCTTGGGCTATGAGTAGCGTGAATGCGGCTGTGGCGAGTATGACATCTGGCTTGAATATGTCCAACGCTCTGCTGACGAACAGGGAGGCGTTCAGAGATGCAACCGGCCACTGGATAGCCGTCCATGGGTAGAAGGCCGAAGGTATGGGCGCCATCATCCAGAATATCTGCCAGAATATGAACGATATTACTACGACCAGTGGCAGGAGGAGGATGAACGCTTTGTAGTAATCCAAGGGTTTGGCGTTCAGGAGCTGCGCGACTTTGACCCTATGAGTTATGATTCCCGCATTGCTCGTCGTGTAGTATGGAGCTACCCAAGGAACTGGGTCTCCAGGAGCTGTGACAGGCAACATGAACACTTCTCTCACGTACGGTATCTGGACAGAGAGTCCTGTCTCACCGATCGCATGAGCAGCAAGGAAGCCTTGAAGCCACGGTATTACAATCCACAGGAAAACCCAGATGTACCACAGGTTTGGTATCAAGAAAATCGAAAGCCCAAGCCCGGCAAGTGATCCGAGCCCCACCATAGCAAGAATCCATCCTAGTGGCACGTATGTGGTTCGCAACTGCTCGGAACTCAGGTGTGCCAGAGACCTAATCGCTCTGAAGGCTGGCTTGGCTGTCTTGATGAATACAAAAAGAGCAACTCCCACGGACACTCCCAC
>Ga0172366_10000586_pt1 | contig 26741 bp, 20 predicted proteins | sample LakKivSesite69cm_FD_114533 | JGI IMG/M metagenome (GOLD analysis project Ga0172366, IMG submission 114533) | Sediment microbial communities from Lake Kivu, Rwanda - Sediment site 69cm | ecosystem: Environmental > Aquatic > Freshwater > Lake > Sediment | place: Rwanda: Western Province, Lake...
CCTGACCAGCAGTGCTTCCGGCACCGGACACACTTGCGTGCATGCGCCACAGAAAAGACAAAACCGCTCATCGAGAGTCAACTTTCCATTGTTCATCCACAAAGCATGGCTGGGGCAGATATCCGCACAGGCCTGACATCCCGGCGGACACAGGCTGGTCTCCAGGCGGATCAATCCTTCAAAGGGATGGGTTACAGTGAAAGCGTCAGGGCAGGTTACCTCGCATTGCCTGCAATAGATGCAGTTTGTCTCGTCTACCTGGACATTTTGCACCGCAACTGCCTTACCCGCCTTGTTGCGTTTCACCTCGATGGAGATCACATCCGTAGGACAACACTCTTTACACGCTTCTGCCATTTTAGGCGGAACCTTCGTGGCATCCACCGCGATTTGGCGGGTCAATACCGGAAACGCTTCGTATTCCAGGACCGGGATATGCGCCTGACCATCTACCATCATGCTCAAAGCATTGACCGGGCAGACCACCATACATTCCCCGCAGAAGTTACACTTCGCCGGATCAATGTCTACGGTTGGACGTTGGATGAGTTTCCCTGCTTCCAGCACACCAGGGCGCAGCTCAATCGCCTCTTGAGGGCATACAGCAGTGCACAAGTCACAACCCACACACCTCTGCCGATCCAATTTCAGCAGATAGCTGCGGGTAATCATCTTGCGTTCTAGTTGCAAAGTTGCTGCGTCAGATTTTTTGATCGTTGTACCGCGTTTCATCTCTTCCTCGCTGCAGTACTGGTCACTTATGGAAGCCCAGCCCGTTGTCTCCCGACTCAGCCTAGTATTCCTGTGGCAACCCTGCTAGTTGTGCATAACTGAAGACTGGCCCATCCTTACAAACGTAGTAAGGGCCAATATTACAGCGCCCGCACTTGCCTATGCCACATTTCATACGTCGCTCCAAGGACGAATAAATGCGTTCGGGTGGGAAGCCAAGAGCTGTGAGCTTGGGCATGGTGAGGCGAATCATAATCGGTGGGCCACAGATCACCGCATAGGCGTCCTTGGAACTTGGTGCAATCCTCTCGACCACATCCGGGACAAAGCCTGCGAGCTTTGTCCAACCAGGCACTTCTCGGTCAATAGTGAGGTACAGGCTGACATCTTTGCGCTGCTCCCAGGCAACCAGGTCTTCCTTGTAAAGCAACAAACCTGGTAGGCGAGCGCCATAGATGATCGTAATGTCCTGAAAACGTGAGCGATTGCTTGGATCCAACATGTATTGGATGAGCGAACGTAAAGTGGTGAAAGCAAAGCCACCGCCGATGATCACGATATGCTGCCCTTCAAACGTGTCCAGGGGATAGCCATTCCCCAGAGGCCCACGCAAACCGAGGATTTCACCCTCACCCATGTTGTGCAGAGCGGTCGTGAGCACACCAGTCTTGTTTACTGTGAACTTGAGTGGCCCAGGCTCGGTCGGGGAGGATGCCATTCCAAAGGGTGCTTCTCCTTTGCCGAATACCGAGACCTCGCAGAACTGGCCAGGACGGAAATGGAAATTGCAAGCATCCTCTTCGCGCATAAAGGTAAGCTCGAACGTTTTCAGCATATTGTCATCGGTCTCGACATGCACGTGTTCGATGCGCACAGGCAGCGGCAGATAGGGATTCGGTACAGGGCTGACCAGAACTTTGGGCGTTTGGATAGTAGACGTCATTTTGCCTCTCCCAGTTCAACCAGAATTTGGCGGATGTCCAGGTTTACCGGGCACAGTTGGACGCAACGTCCGCAACCCACACAGCCAATAACGCCCTGGTTAATGAGATAGTAATCGAATTTGTGCATCAGCCGCTGGCGCGTCCGCTCTTTTCCGCTGGGTCGTGGGTTATGCCCTGAGGCCTCCAGGGTGTAGATGCAATACTGACAGGTGTCCCAGTTGCGGACTCGCTGGCCGCAGGATGGCGTGCCCTCGTCCACAATGTCGAAGCAGTGGCAGACCGGGCAGAGGAATGTGCAGACGCCACAACCCAGACAGGTGGCTTGCATGTCATCCCAGAAGAGGCTGTTGATCATCGCATCGAGATGTTGTTTGATGCTCTGTAGGTCCATAGGGGCGGGGAGGCGCTTGAGAGCTGCTTCCTCGACTGTCTTAGCCGTTTTCAGGTCCGCCCTTGTCGCTGGGTGAAAGTAACTGCCTTTGAGCAACTCTTTGCCCTTGTCGGTCATGGCTTCCGCCAGGTAAGAGTCCCCGATGTCCGTGAGAAAGAGATCCACGCCTTCTTTCTTGAATGGCCCTCCTCCCACCGACGTGCAAAAACACGTGCTAAGCGGCCGGTTGCAGCCGATACCAATCAGAATTGTCTTCCCCCGCTTGTTGGTATAGTAGACATCACGCACATCCGGCGTATCGAACACGGCGTCTTGGACCAACGTGGCCTGCACATCGCACGGACGTACACCCCATAGGACCCGCTCCCTCTCCACGGTTTCCAAAGACTGCAGTTGAAGACCGTTTGCGGTCTTGACATATCGAAAGAGCGCTTCAGTTTGAGGAAAGAACACCTCTTTCGGTGGTTGGCGGGTCACCAGGCAGTCCCAGACCACCTCTTCTGGCGATGCGACCTCGCGAAAAGAGACATAGTCAGCGACTTTGGCTGGAGCGTAGACTGTGTAGTCCTTCAGCAGCCGCGCAAGAAAGGTGATAACGTCTTCTTTGCTGATCCTTTTCTTCATAGATACCCCGTTGTTAGGTACATGGAAAGGCTCAGGGCTGGGATCTCTATCCCTAGCGAGTAAAATCTGGCCCCTCGTCCGGTTGGAAGAGGGCCAAGGGAGGCAGCTCACCCACGACGAGTCCAGTCTCGAATCCATACAACTCTCGCACGTCCTTATTTAGCTTGCCGTTGAGATAGACCAGGTCTATTTCCATAGGGCAGGCGCGTTCACAAGCTCCACAGTCCACACAGCGACCCGTCAAGTGATAGGCGCGTCCTATTTGCCAGCCTTGCCGGCCGGCCGGTGTGATCCCAGATTCGATCCAGCGCGGCGTGGTGTGGTCAACAAAGCATTCTTCACAGTAGCACATCGGGCAAGCCTGACGGCAAGCATAGCAGCGTATGCAACGCTGTGCCTCAGAGACAAAGTAAGCGGCGCGTTCGGCAGGGGATTTCTCTTCCATTTTGCGCACGTAGGCGTATGGATCCTCGGCCCAGACCGCAACAGGTTCAGCTAGCAACACATCATATAACACTGGATTCGGGTGAATACACATAGCACAGGAGCGGTGGAGGACCTCAGTACGGGAAAGGCGAATGGAGAAATCATCTCCTTCGACAATGATCTCCGCTCCATCCTGATATGCGGCAAGCACCTCACCAGGAACTCGACGGGCCACGATTCGCCGATCTACCATGCCCTGGCAAGGCACGCCGATGATGTATATCCTGTCCCGCTCCAACTGATGCTCGGTAATCAGAGCGACAATGGAACGGCTATCACAGCCTTTTGCCACCACGGCCACTCTTTTGTCCTTGAGTCCTCGCAGGTAGCGAGCCAGGTTGTTCTCACAGAATGGGCTCCAGATGAGCCGTTCGACATCTTCTGCCTTGCGGACGAGCAGCGGAGCAGCACGCAGAGGTAGAGTCCCCTGGGTGAAGCCAATGATGACATCAACCTCACCGCTTTCCAACAATCGTCTGGCTTCCTGTCGAATTGCTTCTGTCAGTTCCTGCATTCTTGGTCTCTCTACTCCCATTAGCTTACAATGGCACACGGGACGGCCTCGCGTGTAGCCAGTTCACGAGTTGGTCCGAGTCTGCGCACATCGCCAAGTAGAGCTTCCACCAAGCCTGGCAACTTGCCTCGATCCGTCTCGCCCAGCAGCGCAAAACGCACGCGTCTTTCATCCAGGCCAACGTACTCTAAAAAGCTTTTCAAAGTCGCAAACTTGCGTCGTCCCAGGTAATTGCCCTCTTTGTAGTGGCAGTGCCCCGGTTCACAACCCACGACGAGAACGCCATCGGCGCCATACTGCAGCGCTGCCATGAGGAGCAGCGGGTTGATACGCCCTGTACATGGTACTTCTACTATTCGCGCACCTTGCGGGAGATCGAAGCGCTGCGTCCATTCTGAGTCAGACTTCAGTGACCATTGGCACAGAAGGACGACGATGTTGGGCTGCCATTCTTTCATACTGCCACCTCTATTGCCTGCAGTTGTTGCTGAAGGTGCTGTAACAAGGTCTCGTCGCTATAGTCCAGCAGATCAATGGAGGCCGAGCGGCAGGAAGCTGCACATACGCCACAGCTCATGCAGAGCGCCGTATTGACCTGAGCGACGGTTTTCTCATGGCCCAGAACCCGTTTCTGCACCAATTCCACGGCGTCGTACGGGCATACCTCCACACAGAGCCCACAAGCCACACACGTACGCTCATTGACACGCGCGGTGGGGCCAGGAGGGGAATACCCCTGGCGCAGGGCTATAGTGCGGAAGGCCTTGAACAGGTCAGAAATGCGAATGCCCTGTGGACAGTGTTCATAGCACTCGTCACAAGCCGAACAACGCCAGATCAGGTGGCTGCCAAGCACTTGTTCCCGCAACCCCAGCATGGCCATGCGCAGGATACGCCGTGGATTGTAGTCTGGATCCTGACGGCGGATCAGGCAGGTAGCCATGCAGGTTCCGCAGGAATAACAGCGTATCAGGTTCTCCCCGCCAGGCTCAGCCATGACTTCATCTTTGAATGTTGAGTCGCATTGGTTCAGGCGTTGCACTGAGATACCCCTCACACACAAACGACAGTTTCAAGGGCTTCAGCCACACGCGGAATCTCCACCAGGCGGCGGAGCCGTCGCTCTAATTCGGGCCGCACACGTTCATTCTCTTCCTTCAGAGCTTGTGGATCGAATGATTTCAAGGTCTCATCCATCTCGCGGATCACGCGTGCATATTCAGCGCCTTCCGCCGCTGAAATCCACTCCACGCGGAATCGCTGTGGCGAGATGCCCATGTCGGCGAGGCGCTTGGCGAGTCGGTCAAAGCGTTCTGCCGCCACCCGTTGACCTGAGATGTAATGGCAGTCTTGTGGATGGCAACCGGAGACGAGGACCATACCAGCTCCCAAGCGGAACGCTTCGTAGACAAAGTCCTGGTCCATACGAGCCGAACACATGACGCGAATGCCACGCGAAGAGGCCGGGTACTCGAAGTGGCTTGTCCCGGCAGTGTCAGCACCGCCATAGCTGCACCAATGGCACATGAAGACCTGAATCTTTTTCTCCGGTTCTTTGGCCAGCAAAGCATGCAATTGGGCAAAGATTTGCGCATCGGTGAAGTGCATCTGGGTGATGGCATTGTGTGGGCATTCGGCGACACAGCCACCGCAGCCGTGGCATTTGGCCGGGGTAACCTGCGCCGCTTTGCCAGGTTCAGCAATAATGGCACTGTACGGGCATTTGGTAGCGCAAATGCCGCACTTTTTCCCCTGTGCCGCAATACAACGATCTTCCCAGACATGCGCCACGATGGGTTCGATCTCCCAGGTCTCCGCATTCAGAATGCGCGCGGCCCGTGCAGCAGCGCTGCTCCCCTGCGCCACGCTGGCGGGGATATCCTTGGGGCCCTGAGCAGCACCGGCGAGAAAGACGCCATCAGTAGGTGAGTCAACCGGCCGCAGCTTGGGGTGGTATTCCATGAAGAACCCCCCAGGGCTGCGGCTGATATTCAGAATCGTGCTTACCTGCTCTGTGTCGGCGCGTGGCACAGCCGCCGTGGAAAGGATCACTAACTCGGCTTCCAGCTCGATCACTTGACCCAGACCAATGTCCTCAGCTTGAATGAACAAGTTGCGCGTCTCCGGGTCCTCGGTGATTAGTGAAGGACGCCCCTGGATGAAGCGTATTCCCATTTCCCGGGCCCGACGATAGAATTCCTCATAGCCCTTGGCTGGCGTGCGGATGTCCATGTAGAAGATGCTAATATCCGCATCGGGATACGTTTGCTTCCATTGCACGGCATTTTTGATCGTGTACATGCAGCAGAAGCCAGAGCAATACAGGTTAAAACGCTCATCGCGAGAGCCAACACACTGGACGAAAGCTACGCTATTTGGCATCTTGCTGTCAGAGGGGCGCGTGATCCTGCCTGCTGTTGGCCCTGCTGAGTTGTTGAGCCGCTCCAGCTCCAGAGTGGTAATAACGTTATCGTAACGGCCGTAGCCGTACTCCTCAATCGGCGATGGGTCAAAACTATCAAAGCCAGTCGCCACGACGATGCTGCCTACATCCAACCAGGTTTGCTGGGGCTGTTGACTGAAGTCAATGGCGTCAAGCTTACCGCAGGCATCCACGCACTTGTAGCATTTGATGCAGTTGTCAATGTCAATGCTGTAGACCAGAGGCACGGCCTGACTATGTGGAACATAGATGGCCTTGCGTGGGGCAATCCCTTCCTCAAACTCGTTAGGGATTTCAATGGGACATGCTGGTGCACAAAGGCCACAGCCATTGCAGCGGTTCGCCATAACATAGCGGGGCTTCTGTTCCACCAGCACCTTGAAATTGCCGATGAAGCCTTCGACTCTCTTGATCTCGCTGTAGGTCAGGAGCTTGATGTTAGGGTGACGCGCCGCGTCAACCATCTTGGGGGCCAATATTCAGATCGAACAGTCCATGGTGGGAAAGGTCTTGTTCAGTTGGGCCATCCTTCCCCCGATGCTTGGCTCTCTTTCTACCAGGTAGGTCTCGATGCCCATATCCGCCAGATCGAGAGCAGCATTGATGCCGGCAATGCCACCGCCAATGACTAAAGCGCTCTTGGTCACGGGCACCTCGATCATGTTCAGTGGCGTAAGAAAGCGGGCTTTGGCGACTGCGCTGGCCACCAATTCCTTCGCTTTCTCCAGCGCGGCCTCGGGTTCATGGGAGTGCACCCATGTGTCCTGCTCGCGAATGTTGGCCATTTCAAATAGGAATGGATTAAGGCCAGCCTTGGCTACACAAGCTCTGAACGTGGGTTCATGCAGGCGGGGCGAACAGGCCGCGACTATGACACGGTTCAGGTGGTGGGCCTTGATATCCTCTTCAATAAGCTTCTGGCCGGGGTCAGCGCACATGTATAAATTGTCCTTGGCCAGCGCGACACCAGGCAACGTAGAGGCATACTCTGCTACAGCCTTGGGATCTATTACCCCCCCGATATTTGACCCGCAATGGCAAATGTAAACCCCGATTCGCAGATCGTTATTATCACTCATGCACTTCCTCCTGGCAGCAAGTTACAAGCAGCAAGTAACCACTCGTTTGCGGCTAACTACTTGCTGCTTGTTGCTAATCGCTTGCTGCTTGCTACTTCACCAGTTCCTGAAGCAGTTTGCTGACGACTTCTCGGCGTGTCTTCTGGGCCACCGTTTCTGGAACGCCCAGGTAAAGCGCTTTCTTTTGACAATACTTGACGCACTGTGGTTCGTCTAAGTCAGCACAGAGGTCGCACATTTCGACCTTTTTCGTGCTGGGGTTGAGAAGAATGGCCCCGAACTCACAGGCTTCTATGCACCAGCCGCAGCCATCGCAAAGATCCGGGTCTACCAGGATGATGCCTTTCTCCGGATCCTGTGTCAGCGCGTTGCGTGGACAAGCCGTGACGCAAGGTGGGTCAGAGCAGAGCCGGCAGGCCACAGAGAGCATAACGATGGGTTCAATGCGCACGTTGCGGATGCGCGACAGGGCCGGATCAAAGACCTGATGCTTGGCCATGGAGCAGGCAAGCTCGCACTCCTGACAACCGACGCACTTATCCGGATCACAAATGATATGTTGAAATTGTTTCTCCATTTCAGACCCCTATGTCTTCAGCGATGTCTTCCAAGCCAAGGGCAACCAGTTTCTCCTTGGGGATGAGGCCATTGGGCGTCCAGCCCCGTGCCTCGTAGTACGATTGGATCATGATGCGCAGGTCCTCTGGTTTCACATAAGCTCCTTTTGACCCTCCGGCAGGTAGAGGATCCTTCAGCCAGCGTGGTGGCAGCCAGTCGTCTTCCTTTGTCCAGCCCTCGCGGATGTTGAAGGCCTTCTTCAGGTTCCAGGCCCGTTCCATGGCCAGCTTTAATTCATCAGGGGTCAGTGGGATCCCTGTGGCATAGGTATAAAGCTGAGGGATCTCCGTCCAGATGTCTTTGAAGCAGGCACGGATGAACTTGCAAAGCATGACCGTGTCGAAAACAGCGGCAAACTCCTCGGTTCTCTTGGCCAATTTGCCACGATCGGGGCCGGCCTTCAAGCGGTCCACCTCGCCTTTGATGTCAACTTCGTAAGCCAGCGAACGGTTGTGGCATGGCCCGCGTGTGCCAACCGCGCACCCTAAGGCAAAGGTCTGCACGCCGCGCGCATCGTAGCCGCACGCCTCCAGTCCTTTTACATGCATGGCAAAGTGCTCCGAGCCCTTGCCCACCTTGGCCGCAGCACGCTTTACGCCCTCAGCCAGCAGGTCTCCAATGCCCTCACGGTAGGCAATTTGCTTCACCAGCGCCACGACCGCTTGGTGGTTGCCCCAATGCGGCTCCAGGCCACCGAAATCCTCCTTGGTGAGGATACCGCGCTGGAAGCATTCCATTGCCCAGGAGATGGTTACACCGGTGCTCAGGGTGTCCATGCCATAGGCATCGCAGCGCTCAATCGCCGCGATAACGCCGGGCATGTAATCAACCCCACAGTTCGGCCCTACAGCATACAGGGATTCATAGTCAATGGAGGTTCTGGCCCCCCCATACTCTCCTTCTTTCACGTATACCATCTGCTCACAGGCAATGGGGCAGCCGGCGCAGGCCACTGCCTTTTGCGTGTAGTGCTCGTGCATATACTCGCCGCTGATCTTTTCCGCGCCCTCGAACTCGCCTTCCTGATAATTCCGCGTGGGCAGAATGCCAAGCCGGTTCATGGCCAAAACGTTGGCCGGAGTGCCCAGGATGCGGTATTTCTCCGTTTTGCTCGTTTGGGCAATTTCGCCTAATTGCCGAGCTATTGCGCAAAGCTTATCCGGGTCAGCCACTTTGATCGGTTTTGTCCCTCGAATCGCCACTGCCTTGATCAGCTTAGCGCCCATGACCGCGCCCAGCCCCGTGCGCCCGGCCTGGCGGCCGCGGTCGTTAGTAAGATTGGCAAAGCGCACCAGCCTCTCGCCCGCTGGCCCGATGGTGCAGGCGCGGACCCGTTCATCGCCCATCTTGGCACGGATAGCTTCTTCGGTTGGGAAAGTCTCCAGGCCCCACAGATCGGCTGCATCGTTGAAGTAAACCACATCGTCATCAATGAAAACCCACACCGGTTTGTCCGCTTTGCCCTTGATGACGATGCCATCGTAGCCCGCACGTTTGATGGCTGCCGAGAAGTGGCTTGATGCCAGACAGTCGCCGAGGAAGCCAGTTAGCGGCGACTTAGCGGCCACGGCGTGTTTAGTGCCCACCGGGACCATCATGCCTGCAAAAGCACTGGTGGCAAAGCAAAGAGCATTGTCCGGGCCCAATGGATCGGCTCCCTTGGGGGTGTTGTCGTAGGCCAGCCGCGCGGCCAGCGACACACCACCCATGTACCTTTTCAAGAAATCTTCGCTGACCTGCTGCACATGTGTCTTGCGGTTGGTCACATCAATGTGCAAGATCTTGCCTGTATACGAGTACATGTTAGCCTCCTGCCTCCACAAATAGTAATAACAACCGTTCGCCTTCTTTGGGTTTATACTCTAGGTTCCGTGGGACATACCGAGCATCTATGTTAAAGAAATAAGGCTCTTTCAACTCATACGTTTGGGGATCTATCAAGTCACCTACAAAAGCAGGGAACTTTTGCGCCAAGGCTGCGGCAACCTCACGCAAGGTAGATCCGCGCTGAACCTCAATTGTTGTCTCTTTTACTCCGCTTAAGCGTCGTGGGAGTCCAAAGAACTCAACCGTGAACTCCATGTCCACCACCTGCCCCATCTTGGAGTCAGACTTTGCAGAAATCAGAAAGGATGTGAGCGAAGCCCTATGTGTGCTAACAGCGCAAACATAGGAATTATACCATTATCTTACTGCTGTGCATCCAGAACTCAAAATAACGCCCCAGGGTAGGACGACCTATTTTTGCCCTGGCAAGCGCGCACTATTATAAATCACATCCTGCAATTCAACCAAAGACACCTGGCACAAGCAAACGATGCAGCCAGATGCAGGCAAGCAAAAGATTAAAGATGCGCAAGAAATGGACACAAAATCAGGCTTGGAAGGTCTGTTGGTTGCAAGACTCGTCGTGAGCAAGATTGCAGCTCCCGGAGGAATGTTTAAAGCCTAAAAATTATAGCACAGATGCACGGAAACGCAAACGCAGGCAATTACCCCAAAAGCACAAACAATGCTAAAATAGCCCATGCATTTGTCCCCACACGGAGTGTTCCATGGATCTGCTGAGCGAATTGAATCCCTCGCAGCGTGAAGCGGTGCAGGCTTTGCATGGCCCGGTCTTGATCCTGGCAGGTCCGGGTTCAGGCAAGACCCGTGTGCTTACCTATCGCATCGCCTATCTGGTCAAGGAATGCGGCATAGATCCATACAACATTATGGCGGTCACCTTCACCAATAAAGCGGCGCGGGAGATGCGCAACCGATTAGACCGGCTGATAGGGCAGCAACAACTGGAACGCCTGACCATTGGCACATTTCACGCTATCTGTGCACGCATGTTGCGCCGCGAAGCACAGACGATAGGTCTGCCTTCCAATTTCGTTATATATGACAGGGACGACCAACTGAGCCTCATCAGACAAGCTTTACGAGAACTCAATCTGGACGAAAAAATGTACCGCCCTGCTATCATCCAGGCGACTATTTCCAAAGCCAAGCGTTCTCTGCTCACGCCCGAAGAGTACAACCCACCCACTTATTGGCATGAGATGGCCGGGCGCGTGTACAGCCGCTATCAAGAACTGCTCAGGGCGAACAGCGCTTTGGACTTTGACGACTTGCTGATGCTAACGGTGCGCTTGCTCAATGAGCGCAATGACATCTTGCAGAGGTATCAAAGGCGCTATATTTATGTCCTGGTGGACGAATTTCAAGACACGGATGGCGCGCAGTATCAATTGGTGAAACTGCTGACTGCGCAGCGGAAAAACCTTTTTGTCGTGGGTGACGAAGATCAAAGCATCTTTGGGTGGAGGGGGGCCGACTTTCGCAATGTACTTCGCTTTCGCGAAGACTATCCAGAGGCGCAGGTTGTGCTACTAGAACAAAATTACCGCTCGACACAGAACATTCTCGAGGCGGCAAGGCACGTTATCGCGCTGAACACCTGGCGCACCGACAAGAAGCTGTGGACTAGGAACGAACCTGGTTCACTCATCACGGTTTTCGAGGCCTACGACGAACAGGAAGAGGCTGATTACATAGTCAGTGAAATCAAAAGGCTTGTAGCGCAGGGACTTGTGCGCCTGGCTCACTGTGCCATCATGTATCGTACCAATGCCCAGTCTCGCGTGCTCGAAGACGCTTTTGTCCGTCATGGCTTGCCCTACAAGCTTGTGGGTGCTACGCGCTTTTATGAGCGCCGTGAGATCAAAGATGTGCTAGCCTACCTCCGTCTGATCCATAACCCCTACGATGACATAAGTCTGAAGCGCATCCTGAACGTCCCGCCACGTGGGATCGGTGAAAGGACAAAAGAGACGCTCGAACAGTGGGCTGAAGCGCATAGCATCCCTTTATATACTGTCTTACAGTTGTTGAGGGGTGCACAAGAGACAAGCACTTCGCAGATAGCGAATGGCGTACCTCCTTTCGACAGCCGAAGCTCGAGGGCCTTGCTATCTCTTTTGGATTTCCTGGATAGCTTGATCCTCGCGCGCGGCAACAGTACGGTGCTTACGCTTCTGGACAAGCTCCTGGCCGATTCTGGGTACACCGAGCATGTCCGAGATGGCACGGAAGAAGGTGAGGAACGATGGGAAAACATTCAGGAACTGCGGACGGTGGCCCAAGACTATGACCATCTGCCCCCAGATACAGCCCTGACGACCTTTCTTGAAGACGTAGCACTGGTCTCTGACGTAGACAATCTGCGCGAAGAGACGGATGCAGCCACTCTGCTCACTCTGCACATGGCCAAGGGGCTCGAATTCGATACCGTCTTTATCGCCGGGCTGGAGGAGGGAATACTGCCACACAGCCGTTCGCTGGAAGAACCAGAAGAGATGGAGGAAGAACGGCGCCTATGTTACGTCGGCATGACACGAGCGAAGCAACGGCTATACCTGATCCACACTTTCCGGCGTACGCGTTTTGGCAACCAGGCGACCAGTGAACCATCCCGTTTCCTGCGCGACATTCCCAGTCGCCTGATCAAAGGGAGGGAGATTTCAGCCGCGGCGAGGCTGAAAGCCGAGCCCAAGAGGGCGCCGCTTGCAAAACAGGCTTCAATTTCGGCTTCTTTCGCACCAGGCGACCGCGTCCGACATTCCCAATTTGGTGAGGGTGTAGTTGTTAGCAGCCGGGTGCAGGGCAGCGATGAGGAAGTGACTGTCGCTTTTGTTGGTCAAGCGGGCATCAAACGTCTGCTGGCTAGCTTTGCCGGACTGAAACGCGTTGCTAGACCAGAGTGAAACGTAAAGCGTGATTAACGTAACCTTCCTGTGGGCGAGACCCAGATGCCTAGGGTGCATCCCAAAAATTAGGCAAGTTCTAGATTAGCTGTGGTCAATAGTGCCGGAACCACGTAGTCTAGGCCTTTATGGCCGTCATTTCCGCACCGCAACACGCCCACAAGGGGCTAGTCTACGTACTGCCGCCCAAAACTTGGGACACACCCGATGCCTATGTTTATCTGACTGGCTTCGCTTCACATGAACAACAATCGGGGGAAGACCTGAGGATGAAGAGACCGCTCACCACAATTTCCATTGCCGTCATAGTCGGCCTGTTTATCTTGATGCTAGGTGTCCTTAACTTCACTACCAGACCAGGAACGGCTGCCTATGCACAAGGGGCTGGGCTCTGGACGGCTCAAGGACTGTCAGCAGATGGGTACTATGAAGTGGCCCTGCAGGAGGGGTTACATGGAGGTTGCGAGGATACCTATATTGACGCCAACTATCCCGTCAACAACTATGCGGCACAACCGCTAAAGGTAGGGAACAAGCAGAAGTATGCTGCGCTCCTTCGCTTCGATTTGGCTCCTATACCACCGGAGGCAGTGATCCAGTCAGCTACGCTTGAGTTGTATGCCAGCACATGGGGTAACGTGAGCGTGCCGGTAGCGGTGTACTACATTACACGCACGAATGACATCTCGCAGGCGACGTGGCTGAAGGCTTCGGCCCAAGAAGACTGGGGCATGGCTGGCTGCAATGACATCACTACCGATCGGCGCGCTGAATACGAAGATATGAAGTTCATTAACGCTGTGCCGCAATGGTTCCAATGGGATCTCACCGCAGTTACGCGTGGTTGGGTAGATGGCACTCTGCTCAACAACGGTATACTGGTGCGCGGGTACAGTCCCAACAACATTTATAGCATCACTTTCACTAGCAGCGAAGGTTCTCCGACTTTCCATCCGAAACTGGTTGTGCGCTACTATGGGCCAGCCCCCATTTATACGGCCACACCCACGCCAACCAATACACCTACCGATACCCCGACGCGCACACCCACACCGACCAAAACCAACACGCCTACTCGTACGCCGACCAGAACCGCTACTGCGACTTCTACACCGACATCAACGCGCACCCGCACGCCCACACGCACACAAATACCAACACGCACGCCGACCGGCACCAGCACACCTGTGAACACGCCCACCAACACGCCTATTTCCGCCCCAACGGTGACGCCAACAACAGTTATCACCACCACCGATGTGCGCATCACGCTCACCAGTTCCTATGATGCGGCAACGATAACAGGGCTGTTGCGCCTACCCGCGGGTTACCGGGCCGATCGTCCTGTCCCCTTGGTGGTAGGGCTGCATTCCTGGGGCGGTATTGCTGATGAAGTCCTGTATGGCAATGCCGGCAATGGGCATTTCTATGTCAATGCGGTCACGCAGCAAGGATGGCTGTTGCTCGCACCGAACGCGAAGCCACTGTCCCCGGAGGGAGCTCCATGGCACGTTGCCGTGCTCGGCGTGCAACACCATATTAAGGAGATGGTGGACGAAGTTTGCCGGCGATATGCCGTGGACGAGTCGCGTATCTATCTGATCGGCATCTCTGGGGGTGGCAACCGGGCCATCGTCACCGCCGAAAAGTACCCGGACTTTTTCGCCGCCGCAGTAGATGTCAAGGGTTTCATGGACCTAGCCGCCTGGTACCGTGAGGATTTCAATGCCCCACCTAACGTGGACTGTGTAGGCAATCATAGAGAGTGGCTGTGCAAGGACACGGGAGGTGGCCCACCGGGTGGTGTCACTGGGGGCTTCCCTTACGAGCGCTATGGCGGTCTGTCCAATCTCACCGATGGGCTGGTGCGCAACCTGAAACACGTGTCGGTGGCCATCCTGCACAATACCGGCGATGACGGCGATCGCAACGGCGATGGCCGGCCCGATTACATCGTGGCCCCACATCATGCCAGGGATCTAAGGTATGCGCTCGAGTACTGGCATTGCGATCAGTCTCCATTCTACCGAGAATATCCGGGCAATCACAATCAGAATCCGCCGGATGCCTACCAACAGGAACTGATGGAATGGCTGGATCATCAACGTCTAAACGTGGACCAGCCGTGCATCACTATCAAAACAGATGAGTCCAAGGATTACTACTGGCTGCGCATAGAACAGGGAACTCCGGCACGCTGGACAGCGGTAGAAGCTAAATACGATCGTACGACCGACACGATCACCGCTACTGTAACTGACACTCTTAGCACAATGCTGCACTTCAATCTACGCCGAATGGGCCTTGAGCCCGCCTCTAGATATGTGATCGAAGAGCGTGATCTGCAAACGGGTGCCTTTGCGCTGAGCTATGCTGACCCGACCGACGATTGGCTTACTGTATCCACAAGCAACGGTGGACAGCATCGGCTAAGCATCTATCCAGAAACAGAGCATGTACAGTTTGAGATTCTGAAGCAGGCTGTTGATACCTATCTGGATCAGTACCGTGAAAAAGACAGGGACTACTACTATCGTGCCCAAGTGCTCAAACTCGGCAAGGGCGACGTCTGGTCACCACTTGTCAAGTTCGACATGACTGGAATCCCGCCTGGAGCACGTGTCCTATCAGCGGCACTGAGGCTCTTTGTCGCTGCAGCTCGGAGTAACCCGCCTGCGGGTCTGAGAGTGGATGCCTACAAGGTCAACAAGCTATGGGTGGACAGCGAAGCAAGCTACGAGTATGCACGGAGTGGGGTCAGGTGGGCCCAGGCGGGCTGCAACGGCAGCCCAGAGGACAGGGATGCACAGCCATGCAGCAGCCATGTGATTGAAGCTGCAAAGACCTGGTGCAGTTTTGATGTCACCGCCGTGGTACAGGGCTGGCTGTTAAACCCGGCAGGCAACAGGGGAATCATCCTCAAGAGCAGCAATTATGCCGGTTCTGGCTGGTACGATCTTGCCTCCAATGAGCACGAGAATACCAGTTGGCGACCAGAGCTAGTAGTGGTTTACGAGTATTTCCCGCCCACACCAACCGCCACTGCGACTTCGACCAGCACGTCTACCCCTACACCAACGGCCAGTGAAACTCCGACCAGCACGCCCAGTCCTACATCAATGCTGACAGTGACACCTACTACCAACCTTACACCAACATTGACGGGGACGGTCACTCCATTGGCCTACTGGGTGTATCTGCCAATCACGATCAAGCCCGGCCAATAGAGTCACGCTCTGTATACAGACCTCGAAAGCAAACAGGGGGAGGATGGAATGTAGTCCATCTTCCCCTGTATTCACACTAGGAACGCGACCATCACGGCGGAGGTAGTCGTTCAAACTCGCTCAGGATAACCAGCAACTCCCTAACTTGCTGTTCAAGCTGGACGATTCTGGCTTCTAATGCTGCAATCCGATCTTCGAGACGCTCGCTGAAGATCAAACTTGCGAATTGTTCAGGCGAACTACTCGTGTTCGTACCCTCCCAGATCAGATACGCATCCCAACTGCCGCCATCATCGTCATCGTGGAGGCCGATGGTGAATCCCATTACCGTACCAGAGATGGGAATCCCGGATATGAGTTTGGCCATAGGGATAGAGACTTCAATATTATATCCCCCCTCATATGTTAGAACAGCAGCGACAATATCGGTCGTCTGCACACTGCGGTCAGTTGTTCGGCCATCAGCCACGATGGTATATTGGTGATCATCTAATCCCCAGGCGTTTTTGTCGTTCAATCCGTCGAGGCCGATCTCAGCACCGTCGTCGCGCCACACATCAGTACTGTCAGTCACGATGGTGTCGTCATTAACTTGTATAGCAAAGTATAGCGTTCTTTCATCCCATCCGCTGCGAACAACTGCGCTCAAGTCAGAAAAGCTGTCAATTCGGCCCGAGAATGAGAAGGCTGTGTCCCTATTCAAATCAATGCTCTCACCGGCCGGCCACTCACCCAAGTTGCCATCTATTGTAGGAGCAGTAACCAGACGCATGCTATGCAAACTACGAGTAGAGAAAGTCTGGTAGACCGGAATGGAAGCAGCTTGGTAGGCAGGAGCAGGGTGGACGATTACCGAAGGGGCAATTTCCTTGGCGCTGGCTCCCAATACCTGAATCCCAATGACGACAGCAACTATCACTATGAGCAAGATCAGTATTGCTCTTTTCATCGTGTCCTCCTTAGTCAACAGAGTAAGCGGAGTAATCCGCTAAATCTGCTCCATCTGCTGACTGCTTCATCTGCTGATTCTACTGGCTCGCCTGAAGATGTCAATGATGGTCCGTAGCAGTTGTTCCAGAATCCCCACCCGTCTTTCCATGTCCGCTACACGACTTTCCGCGCTAGGTGTTGGTGTCAGCGAGGCCGTTGGCGTAGCAGTTGGGGGGAAAGTTGGCGTCGCCGACACAGTAGCCGTGGCCGTTGATGTGGCTGTTGGTGAAACCTCCGGCGGAGTGGAATAAGTTACGACCAGCTTGGGGCGCAAGCTAATGGTGCCGTTCTGGGCGCTAGCGAACCAGAAAGAACTGATAGTATATTCTGCGCGCAGCAACAGACCATTGTTGGCCAGGCTTCCGTTAACCCAACCTTGGACGACAGCAGTGAGGTCAAAGTTATACCACTTGCGAATGCCAGTGGTGGTCACCGCGCTCTCAGCGGAGCTGCGTCGGTCGGTAGCGGTGTCACTGCAACCCGGCAGGCCCCAGTTGTTGCCATTTTGTGCCTGGTTCCAGGTGGCCTGGCAGAGATCCACAGTGCGAGTGATATAGTAAGCACCTAGAGTGAGATCTGCCCCACCCCAGCCTGTGGCATAGAGTTGGAGAGTGGCCCGTGTTACAATAGCATTGGCTGGGATAGGAGTCAGTTCGAAGCGCAGGAGAGCAGCATATTGTTGCTTGGAGCCGACCCGGAACTGGTCTTGCCCACAGTAGTTACTGTTGGGCGTGTACTGATCAATAAAGGTATCTTCACCGCCAGAGTAGCCGTTGCTTCCCTGTTGCAGGCTGATGGTGATCTCTGTCCAAGTGGGAGTGGGCATAGGGCTGGGCGTGAAAGTAGAAGTAGGCACACGAGTAGGAGTACGGGTGGCAGTGCCAGTAGTCGTTGGTGTCTGTGGCGTCAGCGTAGGGCTAGGTGTAAGGGTGTAAGCAGGTGTGTGAGTAGGAGTACGGGTAATAGTACCTGTGGGCGTTGGTGTCTGCGGCGTCGGCGTGATTGTCCCTTCTGGAGCTGTGTAGTCAATCACCAGTTGCGGACGCAACGAAATCGTCGTGTGATTGGCGCTGGCAAAATGGTAAGTCACGGACTGTTGTCCAAGACCCCCCAGGATCACTCCTTGGTTGGTTTGTGAATTGGCGACCCAATCCCTCACTAGCGCCGTAACATCCAACTCGTACCAGATGTTGAGCGAGGATACAGTCTGCGCGGCAGTGGGATCCGCTGCCCGATCTGTCACCGTATCGTTAGCACCTGGCTTACCCCATGGATTGTCCACAGAGGCTCTATCCCAATTGGCTTGTCTATCAACCCAGGGCCGGAATAGGCGATACGCTTGAAGGTCCATCGTCCCGATTCCGTCACGGTAGTAAGCGTACAGTCTCAGGGTGGCGTGATTAATTGTAGAACCTGGAGGTATGCTAACCAAGTCGAACTGCAACAGGCCCGCGTAAACGCTGTCATTCTTGACAATGAGATTGCCGTTGTCCACAAAGTTCCCCGATGGATTCCAGGCTGTCATGTAGGTGTCATTGGTGCCCAGGTATCCCAGAACGCCTTGCTGTAGTGTAACGATATTATGACCCCTGGGGAACAACGTGGGCGTGCTCGTTGGCGTCGGACTTGGGCCTGGCGTAGGAGTAAGCGAGGGCGAACGGGTATAGGTGCTCGTTGGCGATGGGCCGGTAGTGGGTGTCCCTGTAGGACTGGGGGTCTGTGTCGGTGGCGTAATGGTGCCAGTCGGTGTGTTCGCCGGTGTGTGCGTTTTGGTTGGAGAAAGGGTTTTGGTAGGCGTCCAGGTCGGTGGCCTGGTAGCCGTCGGAGTAGGTGTAGGCGGCGGTGGGCCCACGGCGCGCACAATCAGGCGGTGGATAATTTCATTGCCATCATTGTTGCAATTGATGCGAAAATCCACCCCGCCTGGCAGCCCATTATCAAAATAAGCATCATCTACCTTCCACGTATAGTCAACCCATCGGCCCGGCGTACCCAGTGCCGTCCCTTTGGTGACCTTGCGCTCTGCCAGGTTTCCATAGTAGTCCTTGTACTCCAGTGTCAGTTTGTCTGTGCCGCTGTTAACCAGGGTCACAGTGATCGCCCAGGACACTTGCCCGCCGGCTGCTTTGGGTATCTGGCTCACATATGGATAGCGATCGTCAATATCGAAAGACATGTAAGGATTGCCTGTGGCTTGATCGGTACGACGTGTGCTGTGCCAGGCATAGATATGGTTACGCGCCTCAGCGGGAAGTTCTCTTGCAAGGGCCTCTGCCCTTAGGGCAACAGTGCGGCTTCCTGGGGAGCTATCTCGGCGGTACAGCCAGTACTCAAAGTCTCCATGATGTGGGCCATAGCAGCGGTGTATCCCATCGCTGCCTGTGTAGCAATCGTCCTGCCAGTAGGTATCACGTAGCACAATCCACACGTCAGGGGTGTTCTGCACTGTCTTTACAAGGTGTCTGCGGACAAAGTCGAGGATGGGGAAGCCAGTCCGCTGCTCTGCCAGGTAGGTATCACTAATGTTAGGCAATTGGATGTCAAACATATACGGATATACGCTAAGGCCCTCCATGAAGAACCAGTAGGAGCCCTCTACGCCATTACCGTGCTTTGGCTCAAAGCCAGTCGGAATAGTTTCGTGGTAGACTTGGGAAAACCCGGTGACGCCACCTACCAGCTTGCCGTCGAAACGCACTTCGGCACTGGCCACGTCCACTTCCAGGCCGTTGACCTTCACCCCCGTCATTTTGGAAGGAAACGATGCTGCCTGCTCAGCATGGTAATGAATGCCATGTAGGGTGGACTGAATAAACTGCACCGTGTTGGGGAAAGCGAGGTTGTAGGTCTCCATGACGTGTAAAACCCATTCATCGAAAGCTCGCGTGTTGCCTCCATAGTAGTTGCAACCGCCAACATTCTTACGCTCGTTAGTTTCTTCGTCAGCACCAGTCGCAATGTTGATGAAGGCCAGATTGTAGAACTCTGGATTATTGTCGTAGCGCTGCCCCATGGCAACGATAAACTGATCAAACCAGTATTGCCAGACAGTATTGACGAACCGAGGGGTACAGAACGGTTTGCAAGGCCCAGATGCACCGTCAGGGTCGTAGCAAGAAGTTGTGCTCCCGCCACCCTGAGAAGCTACCCAGTAAGGTGTATGGTTGATACCGATCGCATTCTCGGTTTCTTCCATAGTCCAGGTGGCTACGGCAATGCCCACTGGTTTGGCAATCACACTGCCATCGGGAAGCGTGACCTGCATGGCTTGTGCATCTTTGATATACTTATCAACCTTCGTCCAGTTGTAGATGCCTTTCTCTGGATTAAGGTCGTCCCAATAGAATTCTGCCCAGCCACCCAGGGCCCCGTACTCAGGATGACCTTGGTATTCGTGCCGGTAGCCCCACTTATCCACATAAGAGAATCGGTAATTCGGGTTGCCCCAGTCGCCGTTGAACCAATCGAGCATCACAAAGATGACGGGAGGTAGATTAGCGGGAGGGATGCCCACAGGAGCGGGCGAGGCCAGGGGCTTGGGCGGGGGGATGGATGGTGTAGGGCTGAGGCCGCACGAGGCAAGAAATACGCTGATTGCCACGACGACAAGGGCTAAAGCAATCGCAACGGACCAGCACCAGTAGGGGCACCCGCAGCGGGTGCCCCTACTGCGCAACACATCGGGGCGGTCTGGCCTCACTTGATTGTACCTCCTGTCGCATGTGTTCATGGTCTCATGATGGTAAGCGTTGAGCAAACAGAGAGTAAACAAATATAGTATGAGATTAGAATCTTGTCAAATCAAGCGGGAAAAGCGACTAGACGTAAAACTACATCAGTCCACTTCAATTCCGGCTCCGGCCTCGACCTCTCCGATGATCCAGTAGGCTTGCCTGGCAGTGTGCAAGAAAGCCTCGACTTGGTCCAATCTATCCTGCGGTACGGCAATCAAGAGTCCACCAGAAGTCTCTGGCGTGTAAAGCAGCATCAACAGCTCTTCGGCAACGTGAGGTGCAACTTTCACCCATTGCCCGAAGTAATCACGGTTGCGCATGGTTCCAGCTGGAAAGAGCCAACTTTCGGCATAGCTGCGGGCCCCTGGCAGCAGCGGCACGTGCTCGGAGTGGATGCATAAACGGACGTCGCTGTGCTCAGCCATCTCCTGAGCATGGCCCAGTAAGGCGAAACCAGTGATGTCGGTCATCCCCTTGAGGTCAAATGGGGGGACAAGTCGCGGCGCGATATGGTTCAGTAGGAGCATCGAATCAATGGCCGCTTTCAGATGCTCTGCTGCGGCAGCGTCACTCTTGGCTGCTGTGGTAATGATGCCCACTCCCAGGGGTTTGGTCAGCAGCAACAGATCGCCAGGACGGGCACCAGCCTTGATCGTAATATGCTGTGGGTGCACGGTGCCCATGACTGCTAGCCCGTACTTGGGCTCATGGTCATCTAATGTATGCCCCCCGGCTACAATTCCACCCGCTTCACGAACCTTTTCAGCTCCGCCGCGAATGATCTCAGTTACCATGTCAGGCGGAAGATGCGAGGGGAAGCAGGCAATGTTCAGAGCCAGGACGACTTCTCCACCCATAGCGTAAACGTCACTCATAGCATTAGCTGCAGCGATGGCCCCGTAAGTGTAGGGATCATCCACGATGGGCGTGAAAAAGTCTAATGTCTGGACAATGGCCAGTTCATCGCTGATCTTGTACACAGCGGCGTCGTCGCTCACCTCTAACCCGACCAGCAAGTTCGGATAGTTGGCGCTGGTGAACATGTTTTTCAGAGGGCGCAAGACCTGCGCCAGGGCCGCTGGGCCGCGCTTGGCCGCTCAGCCAGCCGCCGCGGTCATGGCTGTCAGGCGTTTGATCTCGCACGCGTCAGTCACGCTCGTCACCCCCTTCCTGCCAGTTCCGCATCATTGATTTGCCTTCTATCACGGGCGTACGGTCATCTTGTGGACGCTTTCGTACTCCACGCTCCCTGCCTGCAGCGCTGCACAGACGGCATCAATGTCGGTCCATGCACAGCGCAATGCAGTACCGCAACTGGAGCTGAATTGACGTGGCGTCGGGATTAGTTTCACGGCCAACCCTGCGCGCATCAACACACGTTCAGCCTTGATCGCGCCTTGCGTCGAATAGAAAAGCACCACTGCATAGTCCATCTCAACCATAGCATTCCTAGCACCGAGGTAAAGCTATCAGTCTGTAATAATACTCAGACAATAAACGCAAACTACTTCCTTGTTGCGATATCACGCACAGCCTCTAATGCTGCATCCACCTGTGCAGCCGTATTTAGATAGCTCAAGCTGAAGCGCACTGTACCTCTTGGATATGTGCCAATCGTCCGGTGTGCCGCTGGTGCGCAATGCAAGCCGACACGGCACATAACAGCATATTCTTCATCCAGTCGCAGCCCTACGTCTGATGGTTCCATGCCATCCACATTGAAAGAAACCACTGCCGTCTGCCGCCTAGCGTTGAGAGTACCGTAGACTCGCACTGCTGGGATGTCCAGCAGCCCAGCGAGCAATCTTGCAGTTAGCATTTCCTCATAGCTGCGGATGTTCTCCACACCGCGTTCAAGCACAATACGCACGCCTGCGCCCAAGCCTGCGATACCCGCCCCATTCTCTGTGCCACTTTCATATTTATCAGGCAAAAAATCTGGCTGTTCTTCAAATTCAGAGTGACTTCCCGTTCCACCTCTTTTAAGCGGCCGCAAGCGACTTATATCTACTCGCTCGCCCAGGCAGAGGCCCCCTGTGCCTTGCGGCCCAAAAAGCCCCTTGTGGCCGGTAAAGGCCAGCAAGTCAATCTGCATTTCGGACATGTTGACCGGATAAGCGCCAGCCGTCTGCGCACTATCCACGAGCAGCAAAAGCTCGTGTCGCCGGGCAAGAGCTCCCACTTCAGCCACTGCCAGAATTGTGCCTACCACATTAGAGGCATGGTTGATGACGATCAGGGCAGTGTTTGGGCGTATCGCTTTTTCCACATCACGGGGATCTAGTGTGCCTTCTGGGGAGCAGGGCACAACGGTCAGCTCTACGCCCAGGGACTCAAGATGGCGTAATGGTCGCATCACTGCATTATGTTCCATCGAAGAGGTCACGACGTGGTCGCCAGGGTTCAGGTAACCGAAGAGAACCAGATTCAGGGCTTCCGTGGCATTAGCAGTAAGTACAATGCGCAGCGGATCGGCCACGCCAAACAGTTGTGCCAGTGCTTCGCGGGTGTCGTACACGATTCTACTGGCCTCCACAGCCAGCTGGTGGCTTGCACGGCCAGGGCTAGCGCCTACATGCTGCATATAACTTAGGACAGCCTCGGCAACACCATGGGGTTTGGGCCAAGTGGTTGCGGCATTATCAAGATAGATCATGGCCATCCCTTTCAGACTTGCTTACATCGCTCGTTGCTGATATATAGCCATTATATGTTGATTGAAATAGCCCGTCAAAAATTCCTAGGGGATGTATCTGAGTTTCAGGGCAGACCCCAAGGGTTTTGAAACCCTTGGGGTCTTTCCCAGCCGGGTTACTTTGTGATCGTCAACTTGAACTCGTCCCCCATTTCCTCGACATGCACCTGGAAACCAGACTTTTCTGCCATGCGCCTCACGTTTTCCCGCGAGGTCGCGGTGTCCACCAACACCTCAATGGGAAACTCTCTGGCCTGGATGGCATTCCTGGTTAGAATGACCGGCTGTGGACAAGAAAGGCCACGTGCATCTACCTGCTTAACCATCTTCATACCCCCGTTTCTTTTTTCGTTTCGCGCATGCTAAAGCCGATGATTAGGCAGACTACTAGTCCCAGGATCACTGCTGCCATTCCAACTGTCGAGAGACCGCCTACTTGTACTACACCTTCCACTACCTTATCGGGAGTGCCGGCCAGTGCAAAGTTGTGGGCGAAGGCAGCGCCAGTGATCATCCCCACGACAAAAACTGCTGCATCACCATCTCCCTCACCAGAGAGGAAGAGTTGTCGGCCCGGACAGCCGCCAGCCAGAGCAAAAGCTAGCCCTGCCAACGCCATCCCTAGGAAATTCCACAAGTGGTTGCTGTGCGCTGTCGGTTGACCGGCAAAGCCAACATGCACTTGACCCAGCAGCAAGTTGGTGACGAAAGCCGTCACCAGCAGCGTGCCGACGCCGCTGATGAGGTGGGTATCGCCCATCAATATGACATCCCGGACAGCGCCCATTGTACAGAAGCGGGTGCGCTGAGCTAGGAAGCCAATGATTATTCCCACAGCTAGAGAGATGAGCAGTGGGGCATGGAGCGAACCGGGACCATTCTGACTGAAGAAGATGGGGCCGCCTTGATTGAACTGCGGCCGGAAGATGAGCAGCAACAACAGGCTGATCATCATCGCCGGCATGATCCAGCCAACAGCCGGATACGTGCGGTAGGAGCGCCCCAGGTCATACCCTTGCTTAAGGAATTGGACGCCGATGGCGATACCAGTAGCCAGCCCACTGAGCCCCAGGATGGCATTGAGGTCGCCGCCTGCCAGCCGCAGGAGCGCCCGCCAGGGGCAACCAAGAAAGGCCAACGCACCGATCATGGCAAACATCCCCAAGACAAAGCGCACAATCGGGGCAGAGCCAACACGGGGTTTGAACTCGCGGAAAAGGAGCGCAGCTACCATGGAGCCCAGAACAAAGCCAATAATCTCCGGGCGGATGTACTGGACGATAGCAGCCCGGTGGAGCCCCAGCGCTCCGGCGATGTCTCGCTCGAAGCAGGCCACGCAGATGCCCATATTGGGCGGGTTGCCGAGTTTCTGCAGGAGCGGGGCTAGGACGCCTATAGTGACTCCAACCAGGACAATGCCTCGACGAGAGGCAAAGAAGCGTGTAAGTTGCTCAGACGTAATGCGTTCCTCCTTAGAATATCGTCTCCACGCGGTCCACTGGACCACGGCGTGGACAAAACAAAGCCGCCGCCAGCACACGCTGGCGGCAGCAATCATCCCAGGAGGGACGCCATGTCTCACTTCAGAGCGCAGTCACGCCACCGCCCTGACGTGTGCAAGCCGGCTGTGGGCACCAACCGGCGCCCAGGCCACAACTCAAATGCGGCAGTGGTGCAACTCGAACAAAATCTTACTCCTATTCTTTAGTCTCAAGCTTAGCGCAAAGCATACGTGCTCGCACATTAGCAGAATGATAGCACACTTGACAACGGCTGTCAAACAGACACGGTCTGCAAATCACTTGAACACCTTTAATAGATTGTGCAGCCACACCTGGATGGTGCACAGCAATTTGCTAATCCAATTCCCCTTTTGACACGGGGGTGGGGTAGGGGTAGGGGTTGGCAACGGCGTTGGGGTAATAGTTGCCGTCGGCGTCGTTTCGCTGAGCACTGTGATGTGTCCTACTGTATATCTGCCGTTGCCATCGTCCAGGTCCGTATTGACGAGATGGAAATAACGGTGCTCGTCACTTGGTGGCAGGCTTGAGTTCAGTAGTGCAATCCGCAGGTCATATTCTCCTGCCGGCACAAAGGTGGGGATCTTGATTGCTTTTTCGATGTGTATTGGCTGTGCTGTATACCAGTTTGTCGTAGGCACGACAGGAGTAAAGCTATACTCGAATACCGGCTGACCGCTGGCGGCATCAACGAAGGCGATGAGTATGTCGTAAGAAGCAGGGACGTCTTTCGTTCCCTGTCGTTCGGGGCGCATCAGTGGCACAGTTCCTCTGTTCAGCCAGTTGGTGGTGAATATATATTCTTGTCCAGCAAGAACCAAATGGGGGGCATCAACGCCCCGGCTGACAATCTGCGCCCCTAGGTAACGTGCGGCCAGCTCGCGGGCTTCCTGCCATTGCGGGTTAGAGATGTTAAAGTATGGCGTCTGCAAGCAGAGATAGCTGGCATGCTGTTCAAGGGCTGTTTGTACATATCGTTTAGGCCTGTTCAGAAAATCTGGGCTATTGCCGGCTGGCTCATAACCTACCCTGGTGACCGTATTGTATTCCTGATAGAGCCAGGCCATGTCATAATCGCCGCCAAAGCCATTGTACTTGAGCCATACGCGCAGGCCATATTTGGACGTGGCATATTCTACCACTGGCCTGATGACCGTCGCCGTGTGTCCATACAGGCCCCCGCCAACCTGGAGCACGACAGGCGTCTTCAGAAAGCCATGGGAACGGGTGCCGTCCTCCCATTCGTGTTCTTCTTCTAGATAAATGTCAATGATTTGTTTAACAGACTCGATGAATCTCTCATCAGTATATCCAGCCTCTTCCCATACTCGTGTATCCGTTCCAGGAGCACAAATGACCATCTCACCGTAGCAGCCGCCGGCCATCAGGTTTACTGCATCTACTGTCGGGTCATCGTCGTAGCGGCTGGCCATGGCGTGTACAGCCCGGCGCAAAAGGCGCTGGTACACTTCATTCCAAGGGACGGGTGTTCCACCCCGTGAACCGATGACTACTACTCCTGCATCTCTTGCCCACTGGGGAGTCTGGCCTTCTGTGGTATGTAGTTCCAACCAGATGTGCTTGCCCCACCTGCGCGCTTTAGCGATCTCCGCATCGAGCGGTGCCCAATTGAAAGCGCCCTCCTGAGGCTCAATAGTGGCCCAACCACTGGCTGTCTGACTGGCGTCATAAGCCCAACTGACGTATGGCATGGATAGTATGTCAGGGTCGAGCCAGTGGCACTGTCCCAGGCCTTGTTCGGCGTTCAGTACGATGTGGGCTGGCAAGTTGGGATCAATGCGGAACGGCGGCAATTGGTTAGCAGGAACTGTAGCCTGCACAAGGGTAAGAGAAACAAAACCAAGTACCAGGTATACTGTCCAGACTATTGGCAATGTATGTCTCAATCTCTTTCTCTCCCAACGGATGAGCAGCAACCAGAGGCAGTTCATCTCGCTTTACATTGGCTTTGGATAATAGCTGAGACGCC